>Ga0315903_10003167_pt1 | contig 23124 bp, 20 predicted proteins | sample LakEriMetagenome_7_FD_203524 | JGI IMG/M metagenome (GOLD analysis project Ga0315903, IMG submission 203524) | Freshwater fungal communities from buoy surface, Lake Erie, Ohio, United States - Buoy 2 MA119 | ecosystem: Environmental > Aquatic > Freshwater > Lake | place: USA: Lake Erie, Ohio... | reverse complement strand
TCATCGCTCGCTCTAATTTCTAGTGTGTTTGTTGAATAATCTCTTATCTCCAGAGTCTCTAGGTCGATGAATGCACAAGGTTGACCATTATCTGCGTGTAGCACCAGGAACGGCGTGACGCCCTCGCCAAACATCCGCCTTGCAATGAGCACTGCTTCATCAAAATCCGCTTCTTCGTTTTCAATTTTTGTGATGACGATAGCGCGCGGAATCAAGAGCTCTGCTAACTCATTCCAAACTTCAATCAAGGAGTTGGGGGCTCCTTCGTAAGCGCTCATCGCTAGTACGACAGCTGAGAATTCGGGGAATTCATAATTAAGTTGGTCTGCATAGGCAACCGAGACCGAAAAGTTGTCGGGGATGGCCCGTGCCACGCCTTCGAGGTCGGCCGATTCGTGGCCAATAATGGCGATGCGCGTAGGGCTACCGGAGGAAATCACACGATGAGCCTACGATGTAACCACCATGATTAGTTCTTTCCTGCGCGCACCGGTCGCTCGTGTTGTCGAGCCGACTGCTCGCGCCTTACTCCGGAAGAAAATTACCCCCAATCAGATCACGATTATTGGCTCGATAGGGACGATTGGAGTTTCGCTAGTTTTTTTCACACGCGGTGATTTTTTCTGGGGCACCATGGCGCTACTGCTCTTCATTTTTAGTGATTTGGTTGACGGCACAATGGCTCGACTTTCGGGCACGAGTTCACAATGGGGCGCGTTCCTCGACTCCACTGCGGACCGTGTTGTAGATGCAGCCTTGATCGGGAGCGTGACCTACTACTTGTATCTCGAGCAAGATCCATTGCAAACGGTGGCATGGTTTGCCCTTGCTGGAGGATTTCTCGTTTCATATGTAAAAGCACGCGCGGAAGCCGCGGGATTTCGATGTGATGGGGGATTTGCCGAACGTCCTGAACGGACGATTATCTTGCTGGTGGCGACTGGTTTCGCAGGACTCGGAGCTCCTTTCATTCTGGCTATCGGAATCTGGTTGCTAGCTATCGCCTCTTATATGACCGTTGTGCATCGAGTAGTTCAAGTGTGGCAACAGCGATGATTGCGCACATTACAAGTTTTCTGTATCTGCTAGCTTGGCGAATCGTACGATCCCTGCCTGAAGCAACTGCATATCGACTTTTTGCAAGAGTGGCCGCGCGATCGATAAAACGTGAGAGTAAATCCTTTAACCGTCTAAAGAATAATCTTCGCCGAACGCAACCTAACTGCAGTGAGCGTGAACTTGTCGAGATAACTTCACGCGGCATGAAAAGTTACTTACGCTATTGGTGCGATGCATTTCGCTTACCAACGTGGAGCCAAGAGCGAATCACTTCTACCGTCACTGTAGATGGTGAAGAGATGTTTCGCTCATTAGTGGCCGAAGGCAAGGGTGTTATTGTCGCGTTGCCACACTCAGGCAACTGGGATCACGCTGGAGCGTATTTTTGCGCAACTGGCATCCCAATCATCAGCGTCGCAGAGAAACTGAAGCCAGAACGGGTTTTCAAGGCATTCTTAAGTTATCGTCAACGGATCGGAATGCGGATCTACTCCACCTCTGAGAATGTCATTCCAATTCTCAATAAACACCTATCTGATGGTGAAGTTGTAGCGTTAGTGGCAGATCGTGATCTATCAAAAGGTGGAATTGAAGTTAAGTTTTTCGATGGAGTAGCCAAGATGCCAAGTGGGCCAGCGCTCTTGTCCTTGCGGAACAATTCTTATCTCGTGGTGGCACACGTTACATACACCGACATTGGAATACACATTAAATTTTCAGAACCGCTAACCTCGAACAACGGCGCAGAAAAATCAAAAATTGAAGATCTCACTCAACAAGCTGCAGATATCTTTGCAGAGGGCATTGCTCGCTCTCCGGAAGATTGGCATATGCTGCAAAAGATTTGGGTTGATTAAGCCGATGATGAATGCGGATAATAAAAAGGAGCGAAAGTTGAGGATTGGGATGGTCTCGCCGTATGGCTGGGATCTGCCTGGCGGCGTTCAGGCGCACATCCACGATCTAGCGCTCTACTGCATGGCTCAAGGCCATGACGTTTCCGTGATGGCGCCTGCGGTTGATGAGAGTAATTTGCCAGATTGGGTAACTAGCAGTGGTCGCCCGATCGCAATTCCTTACAACGGCGCTGTGGCGCGAGTTGCTTTTGGCCCTGTTGCCAACAGGCGCGTCCGAAAGTGGATCAATGAGGGAGAGTTCGATTTATTGCATCTACACGAACCGGCAATTCCCTCACTCTCACTATTGGCGTGCTGGGCAGCTGAGGGGCCGCTCGTGGGGACATTCCACGTATCTGCGCCGAAACAAAAAGCCATTTATGCCGTTGGTCCAATTTTGGAACCAGCAATTGAAAAATTGCACGCACGTATTGCCGTGAGCGAGACAGCGCGCACAACTTTGACAGACCATCTTGATACTGATGCTGTGGTGATACCAAACGGCATCAATCACAGCGATTTCGCAGTGGGCTCGCGCGCAACAGACCTACCAGAACGAACGATAGGTTTTATCGGACGATTCGAAGAACCGCGTAAGGGTTTGTCGATTCTCTTGGAAAGCTGCGAGATACTCCTCGCACGAGGCGAGCAATTCCATTTAGTGGTTGCCGGCCCTGGTGATGCATCAGAATTTAGCGAGACCATGAGCGCCAAGCTGCGCGAACGCACCCAGTTTTTAGGCAGAGTGAGTGATAGTCGTAAACAAGAGGTCCTTCGATCGATTGCGCTGTACGTCGCTCCAAATACAGGGGGAGAAAGTTTTGGCATCATTCTTGCGGAAGCCATGGCAGCAGGCGCTCCGGTGATTGCAAGTGACCTTCCAGCTTTTCAGGATGTGTTAGAGGGCGGCGCTGCGGGTGAAATTTTTTCCGTTGGTGATTCCGCTGAATTGGCAGCACGCTTACGCGCGCTATTAAGCGATCCATCACGTCGAGAACAGTTGAAGGCTATTGGACAAAAGAGCTCTCACCGATTCGATTGGTCTATCGTGGGGGAGTCGATTCTCGATATTTACCGCATGGTAAGCGCAGCTGGTGAAAAAGTTCGACTTGGTTCGGATTTGCGTTTTTCCCGAGATAGAGAGGATAAGAATTTATGAGCATCCTCCCAGTTGCCATCTTGGTGTTGATGCTGCTCGTAGTTTGGTACCTCTCGTTTACTGCAACGCGATTAGACCGACTTCATCATCGAGTGGACACATCGTGGGCAAATCTCGATGCGGCGTTACGCACTCGTTCAGCTTTAGCACTTGAGGTAGCGCGTTCTAATCTAATAGACCCTGCCACCTCGCTCTTGTTGCTCGCTGCAGCGCACGTTGCTGTCATTGCCAATCAAGCAGAGCGTTCGGAAGCTGAAGAGGAGCTCTCGCGCCTACTTCTCTCCCTCCTTGAAGAGGATGCGCTTTCATCCGAGGATGAGATATTTCAGGAGTTGTCCCAAGCGCGAGAGCGGCTACGGATAGCAATCGCTCTGCATTTGGAGGCCGTAGTGCGTACTCAAACTCAACGGGCTCGACCTATCGTGAAAGTCTTTCGTCTTGCCGGGCGAGCGCCGCTACCGGTGCGATATCCCTTTGAAGAGATACAGGTGTAAGAAATGACAGCGATGAGATTTTCAAAACGTGGATTTGTTGCGCTATTTATCCTGTTGGCACTTACCTTCAGTGGTTGCGCGCAAGTTTCAGACGGTAGCGGGGCGAATGGTAAGAACGGTAATAAGTCCACGCCTACTCCACCGCCGCCAATCAATCCGCTTAGTGGTCGGGTAGGCCAGAGCAATCCAGTGCTCGCGGTAAAAATTGATGACACAAAGCAAGCTAGACCGCAGATCGGATTGTTAGATGCCGATGTCGTTTACATCGAACAAGTTGAAGGAGGAGCAACGCGACTTGCCGCTATTTACAGTTCGGTGTATCCCGCTCAGATTGGCCCAGTTCGAAGCGCTCGGATTAGTGACATGGAACTACTTGCTCAATTTGGGAAAGTCGCCTTTGCCTTCTCGGGCGCACAACGAAAATTGCGTCCGGTTATTGATAACGCTAACTTGTACAACCTTGGAGCGGAACGCGAAGGTCTCTCTGTCTACTCTCGAGATAAAGAACGGCGTGCGCCATGGAACATGATCTTGGATCCGCGGGCGCTTTTTGAACGAGCAAAAAAGAGAGAGTTTGATATTGCCCGCGCAAAGAGCATTGGATGGAGCTTCAGTAAGAAAACTAAATTAGGCAAAGAAGTTCTTTCAGCTGAAATGAAGTGGCCTGGAGCTCGCTACGAAATATTCTGGTCAGAAGAATCCGATGGCTGGTTGATAGAACAAAGCGGCACGAGTAAAGATGATGCAAGTGGGCCTCCGATTGTCGCGAGCACCTTCGTGGTCCAAGTGGTCTCGATCACCGATTCCGAGTACGGAGATAAGTTTGGCGGGATAACACCGCTGGTTACCACGATCGGCCAAGGTCCAGTATTCGTATTCCGCGATGGTCGAGCCATTACCGGAACTTGGTCTCGCGCAGATGCGCTCAGTGGCACAACATTCACTACTGAGTTGGGCGAAGAGATTGCTTTTAAAGCGGGGCAAATTTGGTTCGCCCTGGTGGCCCAAGAGCCAGCGATCACTTATCCGCCAGCACCTCCAGCCCCTCCAGCTGCTGGCGAATCTGAAGGCGCCAGTCCATCTCCGACGAAGTAGACTTCACCGGACCGGAAGAGAGTATTGGGGAGAATATGAGTGAGGTAACGGGCACTTCGCGAGTTAAGCGCGGCATGGCTGAAATGCTTAAAGGCGGCGTCATTATGGACGTAGTCAATGCGGAACAAGCTCGAATTGCCGAAGATGCAGGTGCCGTTGCCGTTATGGCCCTAGAGCGCGTTCCTGCTGATATTCGTGCGCAAGGTGGCGTGGCGCGCATGTCGGATCCCTCGATGATTCAGGAAATTCAAAAAGCGGTATCTATTCCCGTTATGGCAAAGGCGCGAATTGGCCATTTTGCAGAGGCGCAAATCTTGCAAGAGCTCGGCGTTGATTACATTGACGAATCCGAGGTGCTCACCCCAGCAGATTACGAAAACCACATCGACAAATGGAATTTCACGGTGCCATTCGTTTGCGGTGCAACAAATCTTGGGGAAGCGCTCCGCAGAATTAACGAAGGCGCGGCAATGATTCGCTCCAAAGGTGAGGCTGGTACTGGTGATGTTTCCAATGCCACGACACATATTCGGAAGATCACTGGCGAAATTCGACGTCTCACGTCAATGCGCGAAGACGAACTCTATGTTGCGGCGAAAGAGTTGCAAGCACCTTTCGCATTAGTAAAAGAAGTTGCGGAAACTGGAAAACTTCCTGTAGTTCTTTTCACGGCGGGCGGAATCGCCACTCCTGCGGATGCTTCAATGATGATGCAGTTAGGTGCCGATGGAGTCTTCATTGGTTCGGGAATTTTCAAATCTGGAAATCCTGCGCAACGGGCATCTGCTTGCGTAAAAGCCACAACCTTCTTCGATGATCCTAAAGTGGTTGCCGAAGTTTCCAGGGGTCTGGGTGATGCCATGGTCGGCATTAACGTGTCCGACATTCCAGTGCCACACCGCCTTGCAGAGCGCGGTTGGTGAAGAAACGAGTCGGAGTTCTCGCGCTTCAAGGTGATGTGCGAGAGCACTGTAATGCGATTCAGAAAAGCGGCGGAATCGATTCTTTAGTTCGTCGTCCCGATGACCTCAAAAGTATTGATGCATTAATTTTGCCGGGTGGAGAATCGACCACAATTGAGAAGCTCCTACACATTTTTAATCTTTTTCATCCCTTGAAAGAAGCAATTAACGCTGGATTGCCGGTTTTTGGAACGTGTGCAGGCATGATCTTGTTGGCACGAGAGATTCTTGATGGAAGTTCAGATCAAGATTCGCTTGCGGCGATGGATATAACAGTGCGACGGAATGCATTTGGCAGACAGGTGGACTCTTTCGAGAAAGAGTTGGATCTACAATCGATTGATGCGGGCGTGGTAACTGCTGTTTTCATTCGAGCGCCCTGGATTGAGCGCTACGGTCCCGAAGTCGAGATTATCGCCACAGTACAAAGCGACTCCGGCGTCCACCCAGTTTTGGCCCGCCAAGGCCGCTTGCTCGCATCATCGTTCCATCCAGAGATTGTCGTGGGGGATCGTTACGGAGTACACGAGTTCTTCATCAACAAAGTAGCAAGTTAGCTCTCTGGTTCATAGACTTAGCACTCAGTAGAAATTTAGGAGAAGTCATGTCAGGTCATTCCAAGTGGGCGACGACCAAACATAAGAAAGCAATTCTTGATTCTCGTCGCGCTAAAACATTTGCCAAGCTCATCAAGGCAATCGAAGTAGCTGCGCGCACTGGCGGCCCTGACCCTGCAGGCAACCCGACTCTCTTTGATGCCTTAGCTAAGGCGCGAAAGAATTCAGTTCCATCCGACAACATTGATAGAGCGTTAAAACGTGGGGCGGGCCTTGAATCTGGCGGCGCAAATTGGGAAACGATTATGTATGAAGGCTATGGCCCAAATGGTGTTGCGTTACTAATCGAGTGCCTTTCCGATAATCGTAATCGCGCAGCAGGAGAGGTTCGACTGGCCGTCACCCGCAATGGTGGCACTATGGCCGATCCTGGTTCGGTGGCATATCTTTTTGGACGGCGCGGAGTGATCATTGTGAAAAAGAGCGCAAACGTCACTGAAGATACATTGATGAATTTCGTTATTGATGCTGGAGCAGAAGAAATCAACGACCTCGGAGAGAACTTCGAGATAGTCTCCGATCCCTCAGCGATGGCTTCAGTTCGAAAAGCCCTGGATGAAGCGGGAATCGAGTACGAATCTGCGGATACCCCGTTCTTGCCAACAGTTTCAGTGCCGCTCGACAACGAAGGTGCAAGTAAAGTTTTCAAGCTCATCGAGGCGATCGAGGATTGCGATGACGTGCAGAATGTTTACGCCAACTTCGACATTTCTGACGAAGTGATGGCTACTCTGTAGCAATGAAGGTATTGGGTATCGACCCAGGGCTCACCCGGTGTGGGGTTGGAGTCCTAACTGGCGAACCCGGCAAAACTCTCACCTTTGTAGCGGTAGGTGTGATCTCAACTGCTCCTACAACGCCACTTGCCGAGCGATTGCATGCCATCAATCAAGGACTTTCGCAATGGATTGATCAACATCAGCCAGACGAAATCTCGGTAGAGCGGGTTTTTGTGCAAGCCAATAGACGGTCGGCGATGGAAACTTCGCAAGCGGCTGGCTTGGCATTGACCTTGGCGGCAGCCCGCAACATTCCAGTCACCTTGCACACACCAAGTGAAGTAAAGGCGGCAGTTACTGGATCTGGTCGCGCCGACAAGGCGCAAGTGGGTGAGATGGTTCGACGATTACTTCGTCTGAAAGAAGTTCCCAGTCCAGCAGATGCAGCGGATGCTCTAGCGCTAGCTATCTGTCATATCTACCAAAGTTCTATGCGCGCAAAGATTGGTGCTGTAAAACAATGATTGCCACACTTCGCGGGAAGGTATTAGCGGTCACCGAGCAAGCCTTAGTAATTGATGTCAATGGGGTGGGTTTCTCTGTGATGGTCACACCAACAATTCGGTTAAGCGCGGAGATTGGCAGTGATTTATTTCTGCACACCACGTTACTTGTGCGCGAGGATGCTCTCACTTTATTTGGTTATCACTCCATAGCTGAGCGCGAATTCTTTTTACTTTTGCAAACTGTCTCTGGAATCGGTCCCAAGGTTTCGCATGCGATTTTAAGTTCACTTTCACTCAATCAATTGGTTTCAGCCGTGAGCTCCGGCGACACGAAAACCCTTGAACAAGTATCCGGATTAGGGAAGAAGGGTGCACAGCGGATTATTCTCGAATTAAAAGAGAAAGTTGCGCACTTAGCCATCGTGGATCAAAAAACCCTAGCTCCTAACTCGCCAAGCTCGCTTTCGGTGGCCGAAGCGCTTGCCGGCTTGGGTTTTAACGCACGCGAAATTGACCATGCGTTGGAAATTGTTCAGACGAGCTCTGCCGAATCGATTGAGGAAAAGTTAAAAATTGCCTTGGTGGCGCTGCAAAGTGGTGGGCAAGGAAATACCAAAGCACAAACAACGGAGAGCGATCGTGTCTGACGACCAAATCCTCTCGCCCCACTCGGATGGCGAAGAAGTGAGCGCCGAAGGAGCGCTTCGACCACGAACTCTTAGTGAGTTTGTGGGACAACAGCGAATTAAAGATCAATTAGGTTTAGTGCTTTCAGCCTCGAAAAAACGCGGACACGTTGCCGATCACATTCTTTTGGCTGGACCGCCCGGACTCGGCAAGACAACACTTGCCCACATCGTTGCAGAAGAGATAGGCGCAGGGATTCGTCTTACGAGTGGACCAACGCTCCAACGCGCCGGTGACGTAGCGGCGATACTCTCCTCTATCGCTGAAGGTGAGATTCTTTTCATCGATGAAATTCATCGGATGTCACGACCAGCCGAAGAGATGCTCTACTTAGCGATGGAAGATTTTCGCGTGGACATTATCGTGGGCAAAGGTCCTGGTGCCACAGCCATACCGCTAGAGCTACCGCGCTTCACTTTAATTGGCGCCACAACTCGAGCAGGACTGCTGCCAAGTCCGCTCCGAGATCGATTTGGATTCACTGCACAATTGGACTTTTACGAGAGCGCAGAGTTGCAAGAAGTCGTTGCACGGAGCGCAGAATTGTTGCAAATTCGAATTGATACCTCGGCCCTAGGTGAAATTGCCACTCGCTCACGTGGAACACCACGCATTGCGAACCGACTTCTTCGCCGAGTTCGTGATTACGGTGAAGTGCACGGATCGGGTCGCTCACTCACCGAACGAGAGGTGCATGCGGCCTTAGAGCTTTATGAAGTAGATCAATTAGGCCTCGATCGCCTCGACCGCGCTTTGTTGTTAGCCCTAATCGACCGTTTCGGCGGAGGCCCAGTAGGCCTTTCCACAATGGCGATGGCAGTAGGCGAGGAGAATGAAACTATCGAGAGTATCTGCGAGCCATTCCTACTCCGCGCGGGATTGCTCGCGCGCACCCCTCGCGGGCGAATGGCAACCCCTGCTGCTTGGCTGCATGTAGGTCGCACTCCGCCTGCTTCGGCCGCTGCACTTGCTCCCACATTTATGCCCGAAACGGGGGAGCAAATACTCAATTTCGGTGATTAGACCCCAGTAGAAAAGGGCTCTAGACTTCGCCCTTGTGTCTACTTCGTCTTCGCGCACCTCACGTCCAGGTCGCGCCATCGTGGCCCTACTGGTCATTCTCATCGCTGGCGCTTCGGTAATTTTCCTCCAAGGAACGACCAAGATTCGCTTTGGTCTTGATCTTCAAGGCGGCACGAGCGTGGTCTTGCAGCCCCGCGTCGACGGAGCTTCGGGCTCTGTCACAGCCGCATCGATAGATCAAGCAGTTTCCATCATCCGCCAACGCGTGAACTCCCTTGGCGTTGCCGAGAGCGAAGTAGTGGCTCAAGGAAGCGGTATTAACCGACAGATTGTGATTTCAGTACCCGGCGAATCTGGTGAACGAGTAGTCGACTTAGTAGGTCAAACAGCAGAACTTCGATTCCGACAGGTACTAGCTGTAGGTAGCGCAGTTGAAGCTCCGGCTGCACCTGCACCTGCGCCGTCAGCATCAGCATCTGCATCAACCTCTGCAACCCCAACACCATCGGGGAGTAAGTTGAACAAGAGCGCCCCAGCTATGTCCAATCCATCGCCAGCGGCTTCTCCTATTGTTACTCCAAATACCACTGCGAATACGGAACCAGTTGCTACACCGGCAGACGCTCAGGTGAGCGATGAGTTATCTCAGCAATTTGCCGCACTCGACTGCACCGACGAAAAGAATTTGGTAGGCGGCGGAGATGACCCTGACAAGCCTCTAGTCACCTGTGATCGCGATGGAACCAGTCGTTTTGTTCTTGGGCCTGCCGAAGTGCTTGGTCGACAAGTGCGAACAGCTACTGCAGGGATCGATCAACAAGGCACCGGTGGCTGGTTTGTCTCACTTGCCTTCAATAAAGATGGCACGAAGAAATTTGGCGAAATCACTCAACGAGTAGTCTCGCTGACTCCTCCACAAAACCAGGTCGCGATCGTGCTCGATGGATTGGTTGTTTCTGCACCTCGAATCATCGATGCCATTCTCGGTGGACAGGCACAGATCACTGGAAACTTCACACAACAAGAGGCAAGCGATTTAGCAAATGTGTTGAAATATGGTTCATTGCCACTGGCCTTCGACCGCGGCGAAGTACAACAGGTTTCGCCAACTTTAGGTAGCGACCAATTACGGGCCGGCATCCTTGCCGGAGCGCTGGGCTTGCTACTGGTTATCGTCTATTCATTCTTCTACTATCGCGCCCTTGGAATTGTCACCGTCGGCTCATTAGCCCTAGCGGCACTTTTGCTCTGGATGGCGGCAATTATTCTCGGCAAGAACTTAGGGTTCACACTTACATTGGCAGGCATCGCTGGAACGATTGTTGCCATTGGTATTACGGCCGACTCTTTCATTATCTACTTCGAGCGTTTGCGAGATGAGATCCGCGAAGGCAGAACTTTCCGTTCGGCAGTAGAGAGCGCATGGGTTCGTGCGCGAAGAACAATCGTTATCTCAGACCTAGTCTCGCTCATCGCAGCGACACTGCTCTTTATCTTTGCGATTGGCGGGGTCCGAGGATTCGCTTTCACTCTGGGGTTAACCACCATTATTGACTTGCTGATTATCTTCTTGTTCACCAAACCGCTGATTACCCTCTTGGCGAAAGTTCCATTCTTCGCAAACGGTCATCCACTCTCTGGGTTGGATGCACGACGTGTTGTCCGCGGAAATACCGGAGGTAAGCAATCATGACCACAAAAATTTCCTTCGGCGATAAGCTCTATCGTGGCGAGAAATCATTTAATTTCGTCAATAACCGCAAACGCTGGTACTCGCTCTCGGCGATTTTAATCATTGCCTCAATCTTTGCGCTGGGTGCGAAAGGCCTCGAACTCGGTATCGAGTTCAAGGGCGGTTCTGAATTTGTGCTCAATCAATCAGGCATCACGGTTCCTGAAGCTCGCGCGGCGATGGATAAAGCGAATGTTCCGGGCGATCCCATCGTGCAGACTGTGGGTAATAACAAGGTTCGAATTCAAACTGGTGCGCTAACTAATGCCCAATCAACCAAAGTTCTCGATGTCCTCTCTTCGACTTTTGCTGTAGCGAAAGCCGATATCGATACCCGATTGATTGGACCATCATGGGGTAAGGAAATCACGCGCAAAGCGCTAACTGCGCTCTTTGTGTTTCTCCTGATCATCATCATTTTCTTGTCGATAGCCTTTGAACCAAAAATGGCAATAGCGGCGATCATTGCGCTCTTCCACGACGTCTTTATCACTGTAGGTGTCTATGCGTTAATCGGGTTCGAAGTAACCCCTGCAACGGTAATTGGATTCCTAACAATTTTGGGTTATTCGCTCTACGACACTGTTGTCGTTTTCGACAAGGTTCGCGAAAATACTCGCGGGATTGCCGGCGGTTCACGATATTCATATTCTGACGCGGCCAACCTGGCTGTTAACCAAACGCTTGTTCGTTCAATCAACACCTCGATTGTTGCGCTCTTGCCAGTTGGTGCAATTCTTTTTGTTGGCGCAGGCGTTCTTGGGGCCGGCACACTCAAGGATCTCTCTCTGGCCTTGTTTATCGGGCTTGCTGTTGGAACGTACTCCTCGATTTGTGTAGCAACTCCGTTTTTGGCAGCGATGCGTGAGCGTGAACCGGCGATGCGTGCCCTTGCCAAGCGAGTACAAAATCGAAGCGCTCGAGAGAGCGGCGTCGGAGTTGTTCAAAGCGAACTTGCAGATGCCGTGGAGGCAAGTGGCGTACGTGGGCCACGAAATCAACCAAAGCGTCAAACCAAATCAAAAGCTGGCAAAGGCAAGAAAAAACGGTAATTCATCCCTAGCCTGACGAGATTGGGCTGACCGCGTAGGCTTGGCTCAACGGCAAGACGAACGAGAGCAAAGTGGTCGGGGAATACAACATGGCGCAAGAAACCCTTATTGCACCCATTCTCGCCTCTATGGAATCCCAAGGTGCCGAGAGGCAGATGATCGTTCGCGCCTTTGAAGTGGCGCGTGATGCACATCAAGGACAATTTCGAAAATCTGGCGAACCTTACGTTACCCATCCCATTGCAGTGGCAGAAATACTTAGTGAACTGGGAATGAATACCCCCACGATAGTGGCCGCGCTCTTACACGACACTATCGAAGACACCCCATATTCTCTGCCTCAACTTCGAATCGATTTCGGCAGCGAGATAGCAGATTTAGTAGACGGAGTGACCAAGTTAGACCGAGTGGTTTACGGTCCAGATGCCGAGGCTGAAACTGTTCGCAAAATGGTGATTGCCATGTCGCGAGATATCAGAGTTCTGGTCATCAAATTAGCCGACCGACTACATAACGCTCGAACCTGGAAGTTTTTAAAGGAAGAGACCGTGTTAAAAAAAGCGCGGGAAACTCTTGATATATATGCACCTCTAGCTCATCGACTTGGCATGAATGCCATCAAATGGGAGCTGGAGGATCTCTCATTTGCCGCCCTAGAGCCAAAGAAGTTTGAAGAGATCACTCGGTTAGTTGCACATCGACAAAGTGAACGGAAAGAACATACCGACAAGGTAATCACCGAGATAAAGAAGCAACTCGAAGGTGAATTTGAAGCTGTGGTGACTGGCAGATTTAAACATTACTTTTCCATTTACCAAAAAATGGTGGTGCGGGGCCGAGAGTTTAATGAGATTTACGATTTAACTGGCGTTCGCGTTCTAGTGAATGATGTAAAAGATTGCTACGGAGTTCTCGGAGCGATCCATGCACATTGGAGTCCAGTGCCTGGTCGTTTCAAAGATTACATAGCAATGCCAAAATTCAATCTTTATCAATCGCTCCATACAACAGTAATCGGCCCAGATGGCAGGGCGATTGAGATACAAATCCGCACCCACGAAATGCATCGCCGTGCAGAGTTTGGTATCGCTGCGCACTGGAAGTACAAGACAGGAAATCGTGGCGCCAACGAGCCGGAGATGGCATGGTTAAAACAGCTTCACGAGTGGCAGAAGGAAACGGCAGACCCCGAAGAATTCCTGGAATCACTTCGTTTTGATTTGGGTACTCCTGAAGTCTTTATCTTTACCCCAAAGGGGAGTGTGATTGCACTACCTGCTGGTTCGACTCCAGTGGATTTTGCTTACGCAGTTCATACTGAGATAGGTAATCGATGCGTAGGCGCGAAGGTGAATGGACGCTTGGTGTCTTTGAGTACGTCTCTGGCAAATGGAGATGTGGTTGAAGTTGTCACAAATAAAGGTGAAGGGGCAGGCGTCGGGCCTAGTAGGGATTGGTTGAATTTTGTACAAAGCCCTCGCGCGCGTTCGAAAATCAAGGCATGGTTCACTAAAGAGCGGAAAGAAGAGGCAATAGATGCTGGAAAAGAGTCAATTGCCCGTCAACTTCGCAAACAGGGTGCGCCGTTACAGAAAATTTTTGCCGGTCAATCACTTCTTGAACTTTCACATGATTTGAAATACCCAGATATAACCTCGCTCTACGCGGCTGTTGGCGATGGCCACATCAGCGCGGCTTCAGTAGTTGAAAAGCTTCTCAATCTGCTAGGAGTACAAGAGCAGGAGTTTGCCAGCCTTGATGGCAACGTGGATGTTTCTACCGTTCGTCGCAGAAAAAGTGATAGTGGGGTAGAGGTTATCGGAGTTGAAGACTTGCTAGTCAAGCTTGCAAGATGCTGTACTCCTGTACCAGGCGATGAAATTCTTGGATTTATTACAAAGGGCAGCGGAGTTTCTGTCCATCGTCATGACTGTGTGAATGTTGCGGATTTGCAAGAACATCAGGGCGATCGCTTTGTGGCTGTGCGCTGGAGCCCTAGCGCAAATTCAATATTTTTAGTGAATATACAAGTTGAAGCTCTCGATCGCGCTCGGCTGCTCTCGGACGTCACGCGGGCGCTTTCAGATAACGCTGTGAATATTCTCCACGCATCGGTATCGACAGCGAAAGATCGAACTGCATTCTCCAAATTCACATTCGAAATGGCTGATGCTAGCCACCTAGAGGCAGTTTTGAAATCGGTTCGGGCCGTAGCGGGTGTCTACGATGTTTATCGAGTGACCAATAACTAAAAAAGAGAAGAGTTTTTAGGAAAACGTCGCGAGTGAACGTTGCGCTTCCTCTAGCCACACACGGCGGGCTTGTGCAGATTCAAGTGCGGCCTGCGCTTTCTTGCTATCTCCACTCGCCTGCGCTTTCGCAGCTGCAGCTTCGTAGCCAGCAATAGCCTCGGCTAGCTGTTTAACGACATCGTTTGCTCGCGCCTTAGCTGTCGGGTCGCTCTTGCGCTTCTCTTCATCTTCGAGAGCGCGAATTTCGCTCTCTACGGCGCCAAGGCGTAGGTCTAATGCATCTCGTTTATCTCGAGGAACATTTCCAATACGTTCCCACTTCTGGAGTAATTCGCGGAACGTCTTTTTAGCTTCTGCGAAATTATTGATCGGCAGCAGCGCTTCAAATTCAACGATGAGAGCCTGTTTAGCGGTGAGATTGGCCGCATTGGAAGAATCACGCTTTTCTAAGTCAGATTTCTTGGCAGCGAAGAAAGTTTCTTGCGCAGTTCTAAAGCGTGCCCATAGCGCATCATCACTCTTCTTTGAACCACGGCCGGCGTTTTTCCACTCTTGCATGAGAGCGGCGTAACGCTTCGCGGTAGCTACCCAATCTCTGGATGAAGCGAGTTTCTCGGCTTCGGTCACGATAGCTTCCTTGGTCGTTGCTACTGCATCGTTTGCGGTAGTTAGCTTGGCAAAATGGGTGCGTCGTCTGCGATCAAAACCATTACGCGCTGCTGAGAAACGCTTCCATAATTGTTCATCCGCTGCTTTTTCGATTCGGGGGAGCGCTTTCCACTGATCGAGTAGCTCTTTTAGCTTGTCTCCAGAAAGCTTCCAATTATCTTTTGCAGCAACCTCTTCTGCTTCGGCAACAATTTTTTCTTTTAATTCTTGGGTTGCCGCACGCTGGGTTGCACGTTCAGCGGCTGCTTGTGCTTTCTTCGCTGCATAAGCCGCGCGTTGTTCATCAATCATCGGCGGGATTTGCTCAACAGCCATACCTAGAGCTGCGAGATCTCCGACGGCATTGATGGTGGCAACCTGTTCTCGGAGTTTTGCAACCGCTTGATCGGCATCACTAGGAACCATTGCGCCGCTGCGAATACGAGCAGCCGTGAGAGCAATCTCGGATGCTAGTTGTTCAAATTTACGGACAAAGTAGGCCAGCGCCTCTTCTTTGCTCTTGCCTGGATAAGAGCCCACCGGCTTTTCACCATTTTTGGTCCACACATAGACCGTGCCATCGTCTGCAACTCGACCAAAGAGAGCGGGGTCCCCAATAAGGGCGCTTGCTGCTGAAACCAAACCGTCTGACATACCCTGCTCCTTTGCGCGGCGCCCTGGCGGGTTCGCTATTACGAGAGTGTTGATGGATTTCTCCTCCGAGCGCCTAGGCTCTCCGAGGAGGGGATGAGCGTATCGGGTACTCGCTCCTGCCCTCAAATGGCAGAGGGATGACAAGGGCGAGCAGGAAAAAGGGCAGGAAAAAGGAGGGCAGTGGCTATGGGCGCCTTGGCGGTAGATGTGGTGGTGGCTAAGGCCTTTGCGACCAATTGCTGGATCCTCTCGGCAGAAGGCAGCGACCAGGCCCTTATCGTGGATCCCGGGATTGGGGACCCGTACCTCCATGAGGCGATTGTGCAGCGATGTGCTGATGCAAAGCTCCATCCAGTGGCAACGTTTATCACCCACGGCCACATCGATCACATGTTCTCGCTGGCACCGCTATGTTCCTGTGCAAAGATTCCCGCACTCATTCACAGCGCAGATCGCGCACTTCTTGCCAATCCCGAACGCGCTTTGTCGCGCAGCGCCGCCTCCATAATTCCGCCAGGGATCGTGTTTGAAGAACCGGAGGAGGTTATCGAACTCTCCGATGGATTAACTATGGAGATTGCTGGTCTGAACATGACATTTCATCACGCCCCGGGTCATACCCCTGGATCCACTCTCGCTGTGGTTGATTCTCAAGTACTCCTTTCCGGGGATGTGCTCTTTGCCGGATCTATCGGTCGAACCGACTTACCGCTTGGCTCGTTAAGCGATATGGAACGTTCATTACGTGAGAAAATTGCCCCCTTACCCGATCATTTGCGAGTTCTTCCGGGCCACGGACGCACAAGCACGATTGGCGCAGAGCGCGCTGGGAATTCATTCCTTCGCGCTGCGATGGAAGGACGACTGGGATGAAGTATCAAGCGCCAAAAGGCGTGAAGGAGTATCTCCCGCCTTCGTCTGCGCTCTTTGAAAGAGTGCGCGAGGCGCTAATTTCGCCTGCGCGAATGGCCAATTACCAATTGATGGAGTTGGCGATTTTTGAAGAGACCGAGGTGTTCACCCGAGGAGTTGGTGAATCAACTGATGTGGTTTCTAAGGAGATGTACACCTTTACCGATCGCGCTGAGCGTTCATTGACCCTGCGCCCTGAGGGAACAGCTGGCGTAATGCGAGCAGTAATCGAAAGTGGTCTTGATCGAGGAGCGCTACCGGTGAAGATTTGGTACGCCGGCCCTTTCTTTCGCGCCGAACGGCCGCAAGCCGGACGTTATCGCCAGTTCTACCAAGTGGGGATAGAGGCAATCGGCAGCGAAGATCCATTGCTTGATGTGGAAGTTATTTCTATCGCCGCAAAAGGGTTTGCTGCTCTTGGTTTGACTGGCTTCGAACTTGTCATCAACTCTCTTGGAGATAGTGAAAGTCGCAATGCATACCGACAGGCGCTAACCGAGTATTTATTAACGTTATCGCTAGACGAGGCAACAAGGCAGCGCGTGCAATTAAACCCGCTTCGAGTTCTCGATGACAAACGACCAGAGATGATCAAAGCGTTAGCGTCCGCGCCAAGTATTTTAGATTTTCTCAACGACACTTCGCGAGCAGAATTCGACGTAGTGCAGCAAGGTTTAGCTGACCTTGGGATCAAATACACGATTAATCCGCGATTGGTTCGAGGCCTTGATTACTACACAAAAACTACCTTCGAATTCGTGCATCCATTACTGGGTGCGCAATCGGGCATTGGTGGCGGCGGGCGCTATGACGGGTTAATGGAATCTTTAGGTGGTCAGCCGCTATCTGGAATTGGTTTTGGGATTGGGGTGGATCGAGTGATCCTTGCATGCGAAGCCGAAGGAATTGAACTCCTTCAGGAGCGCGAATTGGCATGCTTCATCGTTCCGCTCGGCGCGCAATTTGAACGACAGGCGCTCAAGATTGCATCGGAACTACGCGATCAGAAGTTACGCGTGGACCTTGCCTTCGGAGGTCGCGCCCTCAAAGGGGCAATGAAGGCTGCTGATAAATCGGGCGCTCGATATGCCTTTGTGTTGGGTGAGCGTGAGAGTCAAAGTCAAGAAGTTGAGCTTAAGGAGCTCGCCTCGGGGGCCGTGCAATCCATTAGGCTCTCGGACTTACCGCAGTTCTTAATAAGGAGTCTGGGTGCGAACTCATAAGGCAGGACTTTTAACGAGCAAGGACGACGGCCGCGAAGTAATCCTCACCGGTTGGGTAGCTCGCCGAAGGGATCATGGCGGCGTTGCTTTCATCGATTTGCGAGATGCATCCGGATGGGTGCAGGTAGTTATCAACGACGAGTCTGTGGCTGCAGCGTTACGTGCCGAGTGGTGTCTAAAGATTGAAGGAAAAGTTCGGAAACGTCCCGCTGGTAACGAAAATGCGCATGTTGCCACAGGTGAGATCGAAGTTCTCTGCGAGCAATTGACTGTATTGAGTGAAGCTGCACCATTGCCGTTCCCCATTGATAGCGGTGACCGGGTAGAGGCGAATGAAGAGACCCGATTGAAGTATCGATACCTTGATCTTCGTCGCGAAGGTCCCGCTCGAGCGCTTCGCACTCGCTCGAAAGTTACATCGATTATCCGTCGCGTCATGGAGGAGTCTGAGTTTCTTGAGATAGAAACGCCAAATCTCACTCGATCTACTCCTGAGGGTGCGCGCGATTTTCTTGTGCCTGTCCGCCTTCAACCTGGCAGTTGGTATGCGCTTCCACAATCTCCACAACTATTCAAACAACTTCTCATGGTTGCAGGAATGGAGCGCTACTATCAGATTGCTCGATGTTTTCGAGATGAAGATTTCCGCGCCGATCGACAACCAGAATTCACTCAATTAGATATTGAGATGAGCTTCGTCACTGAAGATGATGTTCTTGCACTGACAGAAAAACTTCTTGCACAAATCTGGCGCGAACTGCACGGCTACGAGATTCCAATGCCGATTCCTCGGATGACCTACTCCGAGGCAATGCGGCGATTTGGTTCGGATAAACCTGATCTGCGCTTTGATAACGAAATCATCGATGTCACTGAGTTCTTCAAAAATACTGAATTTAAAATCTTTCAGAATGAATTTGTCGGCGCTGTCGTAATGCCTAAGGGAGCGCTCCAAGCGCGCCGCGAACTCGATGCCTGGCAAGAGTGGGCTAAAGCTCGAGGTGCAAAAGGTTTGGCATACGTTTTGATTGGCGAAAATGGTGAGGTTTCTGGCCCAGTTGCCAAGAATATCTCCGAACACGAACGCAATTTCATTGCCAGCGAAGTTGGCGCCCAACCCAACGATGCAATTTTCTTCGCGGCAGGCGAGCGGATGTCGTCGCTCGCGCTACTCGGGGCAGCCCGACTAGAAATTGGAAAGCGTTGTAATTTGATAGCTGAAGGACAGTGGCGATTCTTATGGGTTGTCGATGCACCGATGTTCGAAAAGAATGATGAGGGGCGTTGGACGGCCGTACATCATCCTTTCACAGGACCAAAACCTGAGTTCGCCAAAACTTTCCACCAGGAGCCGGCAAATGCTCTTGCTTACGCCTACGACATTGTTCTGAATGGAAATGAAATAGGCGGTGGATCCATTCGAATCCATCAGCGCGAGATGCAACAGCGCGTCTTCGATGTCATTGGATTGAGTCAAGAAGAAGCCAGTTCGAAATTTGGATTCCTTCTCGAAGCGTTCACCTACGGACCGCCACCACACGGTGGAATTGCACTTGGCATCGATCGTTTAACGGCGTTGATTGCGGGCGTGGAATCAATTCGCGAGGTAATCGCATTTCCAAAAACTGCTAGTGGTGGAGATCCACTCACTGGCGCCCCCACGCCAATTACGCCTGCGCAACGAAAAGAGGCAGGAATTGATGCTAAGCCTGAGGAAATCAAGGTGCCTGAGTAGCATGAATAAGCGGAAGGGGGAGAGAGAAAAAAAGAAGTTTCTCGCTCTGCTTTCGCTCTGCACCAGCGTTGTAGCTCTTCTTAGCGGTTGCGGTGAAAGCTCAAAGATTTACTCCGAGAATTCTCAATTAGGAGTCTTCTTTACAGTTCCGAGCGGGTGGCATCAGATCCCCGAAGAGGATATTCGTAGCTATGAAGTTGAAGGAGCTGATGCGGCCGCAAAAGAGAAGGCAGACTTAGTCCTCTGGCAAGATGCTTATAGTGCAAGCAAGAAGACGAGTGCGAAGAATCTTTTACAACTCGAAGCCCCAACAGCTCTGACAGCATTTGTTCGGGTACGTGCTCTTTCCTTTGAAGAGAGCGATGCGATGTCATATAACGGTCTTAGAAATCTCATCCTTCCGGTGACAGATTTGATTAGCGGAACATCACAAGTTGTGGGCGATTTCGAATTGCTCGACGAGAAAGAGATAGTCACCGAAGAAGCTCGCGGTTTGCAGACTACCTTCTCATTCACTCCCAAAGATGGGAAGAATGAAACCGTTCATCAGACTGCTCTACTTGCTAACGATAGAGGATCTATCTATTTCTTCCTTGTTCGATGCACCACTGAGTGCTTTAATGAGGCCCCGGAAGAAGTGGATGCAATTGTCAAGTCATTCACCGTGAAAGGTAAGAAATGACTCAAGCTATCGCGCCGAAATTCGAGAGTAGACCTCGAGATACAGATCGCCGAACTCGAATTCATTTAAGTTTATTTGACCGCTTAAAATTTCTGGTCGCCTTCACGATTACTTTTTTCGTCCTTGTTTGGTCAGCCATGGCTGGCAATCCTTTGTTGGGATTTGCCGATGCTATCCGAGAGATAAGTAAGTCAGCATGGTGGCTATTTCCTCTAGCGGCCATTGAAATTGTTCGTCAAATTCACTTTTTAATTTCTGAGTTCGCCTCCCCTTACCACGGGTTTTGGCAGAAGTACTTCTCCTTCATTGATCGTACTTTGCATCGAATTAGTGATTGGAATAGATTCCGACTCTCACGCGTGCTTAAGTGGCTGCTATTTCTCGCGTTGTTATCGGTAATTCTTGGTGCAATCTATGATGAGGCGCCGGTTCGTGCGCTATTTCTAGCCCCAGCTGCATTGTGGGCTGCATTGCCAATAATCGCCCAATTGATGTTCGCTGTGGTGTTCATTCTTATCCAATTCGTCGCGCTTTTTTGGTTCCTTTCGCGCGGAGGAATTGATGTCTATTTCCCGGATGACATTAGGACGCGATTTAGCGATGTTTGGGGTCAAGACCATGTGGTAGCTCGCATTAGAGAGAACCTCATGTTTTTAGAGAGACCGGAAGAGATTGAGAAGTTTGGCGGTTATGTACCAGGCGGAGTCTTGCTCTGGGGACCTCCTGGAACCGGAAAGACTTTGATGGCTGAAGCAATGGCTGGTGAAACTGGTAAGCCATTCGTGTTCGTTGATCCTGGCGCTTTCAACAACATGTTCTTCGGCGTGGGAATTCTCAAAGTTAAATTCCTCTTCCGTAAGTTACGAAAACTCGCCCTTCGCTACGGCGGAGTTGTGGTGTTTTTTGATGAGGCTGATGCGCTCGGCAATAGAGGTCTTGCTCCAGCGGGTGGTATGGGTAGGTATAGCGAGAATTCGCAATCGATATTTGGAAGTGCGTGCCACGGAGGTAACTACCTTTCGCCAACAAGCGCCAATTTAGTAGTGCGAGAACGGTTTGTTATGGGAGGTGGTGGTGGCGGAGGTGCGGGTTCGGGCACGCTACAAGCGCTACTCACGGAGATTTCTGGATTGAAGAAACCTCGCGGGTTTCTCAATCGCGTGGTCCGACGAACACTCGGCATGCGTCCAAAAACCCCACCTAAGTATCGAATCTTGATTGTCATGGCAACGAACTTGCCTGAAGCCCTTGATGAAGCGCTATTGCGCCCCGGTCGTATCGATCGAATGTATCGAGTGGGATATCCAAGTAAAGCTGGACGCGTACGCACGTATGAGGGGTATTTGGCAAAGGTTTCCCATGCGCTTTCGTCAGAAGAGGTCGACAAGCTGGCGACAATAACTCCGTATGCAACCGGTGCTCGAATCAAAGATACGATTAACGAAGCTCTCATTTACGCTATTCGGAGTGGGCGGACAACTATCACATGGCCAGATGTGATTAAAGCTAAGCAACTTAAAGAGCTTGGGCCACCGGAGGATGTCGAATATATCGAGCGCGAACGCCACGCAGTTGCCATACATGAGGCCTGTCATGGCGTGATGGCTCACGTAGTTCGCCGCCACATGATGATTGATCTAGCAACAATTGAAAAAGGTTCTGATTATTTAGGCATGGTTGCGAGTATTCCGCCCGACGATCAATTCACACGCTGGAAGAGCGAGTACGAATCAGACATCCTTGTTTCCCTCGCTTCGCTAGCGGGAGAGCGTATGTTCTTTGGTGGTGATAATTCTTCAGGGGTTTCTGGCGATTTAGAAAGCGCCACCACAATCGCAAGTTTCATGGAAGGGCACTGGGGTATGGGATCCACGGTCTCTTCGCACGCGTCAAACAAGAGGTTTGAGGTGGGTGCACCTGGTGGTGGAAAAGAAAAACGTGGTGACGCCGCTAAAGAGATGCGACGCTCACTTGCCGACCGAATCGAAGGGAACCTTGCGACTCTTTTGACCAAAGCTGAGAAATTGCTCAAGGAAAATCGTGACCAAGTACTCTCGTTAGCGCATGCCCTTGAAGTACATAAGACCCTCTCAGGTGAAGATGTAGCAGCAGTAATCGATGGCGTTGCCGGACCTATGGTTGATGGCAGGCCATACACCAAATCGAAGAATATAAAGATTCTTGAGAACTATCATGAATCGGCGATGCGCGCGCATAAAGATCATAATTCACCATCGATTCAACTTCCTGAACTTCAGTAGTCCTCGGACCGGAGCAGGAGGTATTGGTGGATCTTTTCGATAATGTAGAGAACGTCTCTGCACAAGCTCCATTGGCAGCCCGCATGCGCCCGCAATCAATCGATCAAGTGGTCGGTCAAGAACATTTATTGCAACCTGGATCACCTCTCTCGCGATTACTTGCACGTGAAAAAGGCGCCCCGCCTGCTCTGATCCTTTACGGACCCCCAGGTTCGGGTAAAACAACACTGGCACTGTTGTTAGCTTCTGGTCGAAGATTCCGACAGCTTTCAGCGGTTTCAGCTGGAATAAAAGATGTTCGCGATGAGATTGAAGGCGCGCGATATCAATTAAGCCAACGAGGAACCGAGACAATACTTTTCATTGATGAGGTTCATCGCTTCAATAAGGCACAACAAGATGCGCTGTTACCTGCAGTTGAGGATAAAATTGTGACCTTGATTGCCGCAACGACTGAGAATCCCTCCTTTTCAATTATTACACCGCTATTGTCGCGTTCATTAGTCGTACGCCTGAATCCATTGGCTAACAATCATGCACAAGAGCTCATTGAGCGAGCGCTTAATTCTGAATTTGGTCTCAACAAGAGCGCAAAAATAAGTGAGGATGCCAAACAAGAGCTTGTCCGATTGGCGCACGGGGATGCTCGTCGCCTCTTGACGTACCTTGAAGCGGCTACAGGGGCGGCCGTAGGTGGTGTTATCACCCGTGAAAGCGTGAGCGCTGCCGCAGATCGCGCGTTGGTTGATTTCAATG
>Ga0315903_10003162_pt1 | contig 23133 bp, 17 predicted proteins | sample LakEriMetagenome_7_FD_203524 | JGI IMG/M metagenome (GOLD analysis project Ga0315903, IMG submission 203524) | Freshwater fungal communities from buoy surface, Lake Erie, Ohio, United States - Buoy 2 MA119 | ecosystem: Environmental > Aquatic > Freshwater > Lake | place: USA: Lake Erie, Ohio... | reverse complement strand
TTGTTTTATTACAAAGTCATGAGGCAATTGTTTGCTGCTTTTTTCAGCAATAACATCTCCAACCAGCTTGTGCGCGATGAGAACATACTGGTGCAGCGGGCCAGTATTCTTCTCTCGTTCGTATTTTACTTTACCGGAGCGTTGTTCCTCTATCAGGTCAGTGAGCATTACAACTGGAATTATCCTTTTTTGGGTGAAGGACTGCTGCGGCTGGTAGTTTTACTGCTGATTGTGGCGTTTACTTACTCACTGAAGATGGTGATGGTGAAAGGATTGGGTGAGTTGTTTGACATGGAACGCCCGGTGGCCACCTACCTTTTCAATATCTCTCTGATGAACAATGTTTTAGGAATGGTCTTATTTCCTTTGGTGGTCTTGACCGCCTATGTGGTGTCGGCTGATGCCGGATGGGTGATTCAGGCAGGTATCGGAGCGGTTATTATTATGTTCATTTACAGATTGGTGCGTGCTTTTATGATATGGACATCACTCAAAGGAGTGCCATTTTTCTATTTAATTTTATACTTTTGCACCCTCGAAATTGCCCCTGTCATGATTATCATCAAACTGGCAGGGGGTTGAGTTTCACCCCGGTTAAAGAGGATAAGCAACTTGAAAGTAAAAACAATCCTGGTTACACAACCTAAACCAGAGTCCGACAAATCACCGTATCACGAGCTGGCCAGGAAGTTCAACCTGAAGATAGATTTCAGGGAATTCATTCACGTCGAAGGGATACCTGCTCAGGAGTTTCGCAAGGACAGAATCAATATCAGCGATTTCACTGCTGTGATATTGACCAGCCGTCATGCTGCTGATCATTTTTTCAGGATCTGCAATGAGATGCGGGTCACCAATCTGGACCAGTTCAAGTATTTCTGCATTTCCGAATCCACTGCCTTCTATCTTCAGAAATATGTCGTTTACCGGAAACGTAAAATCTTTTACGGCAAGTCGACCATTAACGATCTGATCGACGTCCTGAAAAAGCACAAGAAAGAAAAGTTCCTGCTTCCCTGCAGCGACATCCACAAGCAGGAAATTTCCGATACACTCAGCAATAACGGAATCGATCATACCAAGGCTATTTTGTACCGCACGGTATGCAGCGATCTGTCTGATCTGGCCGAGGTGAAGTACGATATGCTGGTATTTTTCAGTCCATCGGGTATTACTTCCCTTCTCAAGAATTTCCCCGATTTCCAGCAAAACAATACCCGTATTGCTGCCTTCGGGACGGCTACCACACAGGCTGTCAGCGATGCCAACCTCAAGGTTGATGTCATGGCTCCGGTGCCTGAAGCTCCTTCCATGACCATGGCCATTGAGCAGTACGTCAAGAAAGCCAACAAATAATTTCCGGCCCGGCATCCGGGTTTTTACCGGGTTAACACACGGATAGCATGAGCGGCCGCAGATTTACCCTTCCCAAAACATCACGACTTCATCTGAAATCGGACTTCGGTCTTTTGGTTTCAAATGGGCAGCAGCTCAGGGTCTTTCCCCTGAAGGCGGTGTATGTGTGGACTGAAATCAATCCCGCAAAGGGCACTTCACATGAGAAGGGAAATACCGCAAATGATGGCTCAAACCATTCATTACCTGCTATCTCCCCATCGCAGGCCGCATTTGTGGTCCCTAAAAAACTCTTCAAAAAAGCTACCGAACGCAACCGGATCAAAAGACTGATGCGGGAGGCCTGGCGGCTGAATGTTCTTGACCTGAATGATGCCTTGAAGCGGAAGGGCAGGCGTTTGAAAACTTTGTTGATTTTTACCGGTAAGGAACTACCCGATTATGCCACTGTTTCGGCCAAAATAATCTTAATTTTACAACGTTTACTCAAGGAAAATGAAGTGGCTGCTGACCAAGATAATGCTGGGCCTGATAGCCATCTATAAAACCTTTATCTCGCCTTTGCTCATGCCCTCCTGCCGTTATTACCCGACCTGTTCGGAATACGGTGTGCAGGCCATCACCAAATTCGGTCCGTTTAAAGGGGGCTGGCTGACACTGAAAAGAATCCTTCGGTGCAATCCTTGGGGCGGGCACGGACATGATCCGGTACCATGACTTCGGATGATCAATTCTGAATGGGCTGTTTAAAATAAAATTGACCGACTATAATAAACCATGAATATACTTAAAAAACTCCGCACCTGGATCATCGCTGCAGTGATTGCCGTGACCGGTTTGTTTTCGATGAGTTTCGCCGATGATTATTTCGAGATCTCGCGCAACCTCGACATTTTCGCCACACTTTTCAGAGAGCTGAACATCTATTATGTGGATGAGACAAAGCCCGGTGATCTGATGAAGAAAGGAATTGACGCGATGCTTGAATCGCTTGATCCCTACACCAATTATATTCCTGAATCGGAAGTGGAGGATTACCGCTTCATGACCACCGGTCAGTATGGTGGCATTGGCGCTTTGATCGGGCAGAAGGAAGATTATGTGGTGATCACAGATCCCTACGAAGGCTTCCCCGCCCAAAAGGCCGACCTGAGAGCCGGTGATGAGATCCTGGAAATCGACGGTAAGTCAATGAAAGGCAAGAAGTATGATGATGTCAGTAAAATTCTTAAAGGACAGCCCAAAACAAATGTGAAGCTCCTGATCAGAAGAATGGGAGAGAAGAATCCTATCGAGAAAATAGTGGAGCGTGACGAAATCAAAATTAAAAGTGTTCCCTATTACGGTTTGCTCGACAATGAAGTGGGTTATATCAGGCTGACCGGATTCACCGATAATGCCGGCGGCGAAGTGAAAGATGCCCTCCTGGATCTGAAGAACAAACACAACATCAAATCGCTGGTACTGGATCTCCGCGGCAATCCGGGCGGACTGCTTAACGAAGCGGTGAACATTACCAATCTCTTTGTTGACAGAGGAGTGGAAGTGGTTACCACCAAAGGCAAAGTGAAGGAGTGGGACAAAACTTACAAAGCACTCAATGCGGCTGTCGATACCCAGATGCCACTTGCCGTGCTGGTCAATAGCGGATCGGCCAGTGCCTCTGAAATTGTTTCAGGAAGTATTCAGGATCTTGACCGCGGTATTGTGATTGGTCAGCGTACATTCGGAAAGGGACTGGTGCAAACCACTCGTCCGCTGAGCTACAATTCGCAGCTGAAAGTGACCACAGCTAAATATTATATTCCAAGTGGCCGATGCATTCAGGCGCTTGATTATACTCACCGCAATGAAGACGGTAGCGTTGGAAAAATTCCAGACAGTCTGGTGACACTCTTCAAGACCAAAGGAGGCAGGGTAGTGGCTGACGGCGGAGGTATTACTCCCGATCATACCATCGAACCTCAGATGCTGAGTAATATTTCCCAAAGCCTGCTTTCCAAACAGTTGATTTTTGATTACGCGACCATCTATCGGATGAAGCATTCGCAGATTGCCTCAGCCAAGGAATTCCGGTTGTCAGATAAAGAATATGATGAGTTTGTTGCATGGTTATCAGACAAGGAATACGATTACGTTACCAAGAGCGAAAAAATGATGGAAGATCTCAAAACAACCGCCATCCGGGAAAAATACTATGATGGTATCAAGGATCAGTTTGAGGCACTTAAAAAATCCATGATGCACGACAAGCAAGAGGATCTTGTCAAAAACAAAGCAGAAATTATGGAGCTGTTGCAGGATGAAATTGTTTCTCGCTACTATTATCAGCGCGGAAGGGTGGAAGCCTCCTTTGCTTATGACCCTGAAATTCTGAAAGCCGTTGAAGCATTGAAGAACAAAGAAGTATTTAATGCCATCATGAACCGGACACCAGAGCAGGTGATTAAGAATTGAGAGTGGTAAAGTGGTGAAGTGGGTTAGTGGGTTAGTGGATTAGTGGGTTAGTAGGTTAGTAGGTTAGTAGGTTAGTGGGTAGTTCTTTAATGTTACAAAAACCCTTTTTAAACCTATCCGTCATATCCGTCTCATCCGTCATATAAGTTATAATCTCATGAGCAGTAAATTTTATTAGCTAATTACTCCCATGACTCTTCCCGACAGGCAGCAATTTTCATTTTACCTGTATTTCCTGGGACTCATAGTGCTTGTTTTCTCTCTGCCTCTTTCCAAGTTCGGAATGAGCATTGCACAAATTGGTATTGCCATATCCTGGGTAATCAGCGGCGATTTCAAGAACAAATTCAAAACTTTTTTTGCATCCCGAATTGCCTTACTCCTGACATCGGTTTTTTTTCTGCATGTGGCAGGATTGATCTGGACCACTGATTTCGTTTATGCCTGGAAAGATATTCGCATTAAAGCGCCTCTTTTGCTGATGCCTTTGCTGTTGTCGACTTCACCACGGTTAAGTAAAAAGCAATTTGAAGTGATACTGTACACGCTGATTGCAGGAGTGGTGCTTTCAACTCTGATCAGTATGATGGTCTATTTCGGATGGATCAGAAAAGAGGTCCTTGATATCAGAGACATCAGCATTTTTATTTCGCATATCCGACTCGTGTTGATTGGTTGTGTGGCAATCTTTGCTTCAGTGTGGCTCGTTTATCAAAACGGGAGCAATCAACCGGGCAGATACACATGGTTGCATGGCCTTGTTGTCTGCTGGCTTGCATTTTTTATTTTCTTCATTCAGGGTCTCACAGGAATTGTGGTGCTGTCAGCTTCATTTCTTTTGCTGATGTTATTGCTGATGACCCGCACAAAAAGTCAGACAAGGCGAATTCTCTATGCCATGGTAGCCATAGTGCCGGTGATAATGATGGTGTGGAGTATTTTTTCGGTTACCCGGATGATGAATCCCTCAGCAGAAACCGGTAGCAAGGTTCCTGAGAAGTATACCTTGTCGGGAAGGGAATATGTTCACCAGCCGGAAAGGAAGGAGTATGAAAATGGAAATCCGGTCTGGATGTATATCTGCGAAGAGGAGCTGCGATCGCAGTGGAATGCAAGAAGTGATTTCGATTTCGATGGTCGCGATCAGCTCAATCATGAATTGAAAATGACTCTTCTGAGATTCATGTCATCGAAAGGCTTGAAAAAGGACTCGGCAGGTGTCTGGTCATTGAACAATGAAGACATCAAGGCCATTGAAAGTGGTATCGCCAACGAGTTTTATCTCAACAGACTAGATCCTCGCACCAGAATGCACCAGGTGGCATGGGAAATTCAAAACTACTTACATGGCGGCGATCCTTCCGGCCATTCGGTTGCACAGCGCCTGGAATACTGGAAGGCTGCTGTCGGTATCATTAATAAAAATCAACTGTTTGGAGTGGGTACCGGCGATGTGCCTCAGGCATTCAAAACACAGTATGAGGAAATAGACTCCAGGCTCAGTGAAAAATGGAGGCTCCGTTCGCACAATCAATACCTGTCGTTTGCAGTGGCCTTCGGGCTGGCCGGACTAATCTGGTTTTTATATACACTTTGGGTTCCTGCCTTGCATGCGTTCCGTGCGCGGAACTATTTGTACCTGTTTTTTGCATTGGCGGCTGCCATTTCCATGATCACTGAGGACACCCTGGAAACACAGGCAGGGGTCACCTTCTTTGCGTTATTTTCAACCCTGTTTCTGTTCGTTTGCCCCCAAAAAGACGACATTGACGGAAATCCGGGAAATTTGCCATCCCGCTAAGGGTATTTTGTTGCTTGTGGGAGAAATGCGTTATTTCGCGTTGATTTTCAATGGCTAATAATCGCACTGACCTCTCCGAAAACCAACATGATCCCTGTAAGTCAGCGATTTAAAGAGTCGGATAAGATGTTAGACCGTGCGGATGCGCTCCTGAAACAGGGCGAGCATCAGGCCGCTGCACAGGTTTTGGAGGAAATCACCACCCGATTCCCGGAAGTGGCCGAAGCCTGGTGCAAGTTGGGGGAGCTGGTATTGGGAAGACTGCGCGATCCTGAAGGTTCACTTGAATTTTTCCGCAAGGCAATCGAATGTGATGCCTCCTTTGCTGCCGCATATCTTGCTTACGCGGAAGCATTATTCAGACTGGAAAGATATGCTGAAGTCAATGCGCTGCTCAATCAGGTACTTGCCATGAAAGGTGTGCCCAAAGATCAGGCGATATTCAAATCAGGCATACTGCTGGAAAGCCAGGGAAGATATCAGGAAGCTGTTGAAGCCTATCAGAAGTCAATATTATCCTCTTACTCAAACGATGCTATCTTGGAGAGTGAAAAGGGTATTGAAAGATGTCATATTAAGAAAAAGTATTCGGTGTAATTTAAGGGATCGTGCAGACTGTGTTGATTCTTATTGATGCAACTTGATGGCAATTCCTTAAATTTGCTTCAGATTCAACAGTAGCTTTTGACAAACACCTTCTTTCGTGCTACGTTCCCTTCAAACAGATCTGGTTCAGAAATAAAATGCAGCAGCCGTATTTTGAGTATTACCGTGACGTCAGATCAACCATGCCATTCAGTGCTCGTGAGTTGCTGCGCAATGCTGCCCTTGACGGCCTCAGCGTTATCGATAAAATCCGCAATATTAATGCAGACCTGAACCGGCCTCGAATTCAGTTTCTGTACATACATCATATCTTCAAAGATGAGGAGCAGGCTTTCGACAGGTTACTGAAGAGACTCTCCAAACACCATCACTTTATTTCCTATTCCGGTGCGGTTGATAAAATTCTGACGGGAAGAATAGACAAACCTTATGTTTGTTTCAGTTCTGATGACGGTTTTAAAAACAACCTGAGGGCTGCTGAAATTCTAAGTGCTCACGGCGCCTCCGCCTGTTTCTTTATCAATCCGGATCTCATCGGTGAAACCAGTTTTGAGGTCATTAAAAAACACACCGAGTCACGTCTGAAGTTTCCTCCCGTGGAGTTTCTGACATGGGATGAGGTTGATTCTTTGCTGAAGGCCGGTCATGAAATCGGGTCACATACCATGTATCATTTTAATGTTGCCGATATCCCTGCGAAGGAGTTTCGGGAAGACTGCGAAAAGGCGATGGCGGTGATCACAAAGCAGTGCGGCAAAGTCAGTCATTTTGCTTTTCCTTACGGGAGATTTTTTAATTTCAGTGATGAAGCCCGTAGAATTATTTTTGAAACAGGTTTCAGATCTTGCGCTACCGCTGAACGCGGTTGTCACATCAATCACGACAAAGTACTCAAAAAGGAGGATCTGTGTTTGAGAAGAGATCTGGTGATCCTCGACTGGAATCCCGATCATATTTTTTACTTCATGGCGAGAAACAGCTCGAAAGCTTCAGTCAGCAACAATCTTTATCCTTACTGAACGGTATGAAAGTAGCAGTCATCACCAGTTCCGATTACGGGGCAGCGGCGCATCACATTCCGGTACTTGCCCAAAGCGGCGTCTGTGAAGTGGTCATGGTGATCCATTGCGGAATGACCCCGGTCAGCAAATCGAAGTTTTATAAACGGAAGTTTCAGAAAATTCTGAAGATCGGAATCCCGGGTGCCATCAACGGTATCAGGATGCGGAAATGGTACAACGAAGATGTACAGCAAATACTTGGAATCAAAAGTCTGAAGGAAGTCTGCAGCATCAATAACATTCCGCTTCATTCAACACCATCAGTCAACAGTCCGGAAACCGCCCGGCTTTTGCAAACTTCCCGCGCCGATCTGGGTTTAAGTCTCGGCAACGGTTACATCGCCAAAAGAATATTCTCCATTCCGAAGTCTGGCATGATCAATATTCACCATGAGATTCTTCCGGAATATCAGAATGCGCAAAGTGTGATCTGGCAGATTTATAACATGTCGGACACCACCGGTTATACCATTCACAAAATAGATGATCACATCGACACCGGCGCTATTTTGTTTCAGGAAAAAATGCCGATACTCTTTAAGGAAACGCTGGGAAGTACCGTGTCGCACACATTTGCTGAATTACTGGAGGCCTCTGCGAAAGGTCTGGTGAAGGTTGTAGCGGATTATGAAAATTTTGCATCCGCCGCAAGACTGCAGGAACGGGTGAAAGGACATACCACACCTACCTGGTTTCAATTCAGAAGAATGCTTTCCAATTTTGAAAAGCTGAGAAAGGGTAAGTAATAATACGTCCCAAACACAACGATACTTCGGCTATTCGGTGGTTTCGTGCGAAAATAAACGCAGTCAGCTTTAATCAGAAATCAGTTTGCCGGAATGTATTCATAAGTTGACTGCAGTCCGAGCGGAATACCAAGCATCCAGTAAACAATCAGGAAGAGTGTCCACGAGATGAAAAACGCAATTGTGTAAGGAAGCATCATGGAAACCAGTGTGCCTATGCCTGTACTTTTAACGTACTTCTGGCAATATACCACTACGAGAGGGAAGTAAGGCATCAGTGGAGTGATGATGTTACTAACGGAGTCGCCTACACGATATGCTGCCTGTGTCAGATCGGGCGAAATGCCTACGCCCATCAGCATGGGCACCATGATTGGAGCAATCAAAGCCCATTTCGCAGATGCCGAACCGATAAACAAGTTGACAAAAGATGTCAGAATAATGATGCCGATGATGGTGATTTGGCCCGGTAGCTGCATCGACTGCAGGAACGAAGCTCCTTTGAGGGCCAGTAATGCGCCAAGGTTCGATTTCCCAAAGGCATCAATAAACAGAGCGCAGAAGAATGCCATCACAATATAGTAGCTCATTCCGCCGATGCTTTTGGTCATGCCGGAAATAATGTCTTTCGACTCTTTAAACACGCCGGAGAGAAATCCGAATATGATTCCCGGAATCAGGAAAATGATCATGATAAGGGGTACAATCGATTTCATCAGCGGTGCGGTTACTGTAGTGATTTCACCGGTCTCGGAACGAAGAGCTGAGTCAGCCGGTGCAGCCCAGAAATAAAGTCCTGCCAGCAGTATTACCATTACCAAAATTGAAATCAAAAAGGCCTTTTTGTCCTTGCCGGTGAGTTTGTCCATCGCCGGCTGGTCGTTCAGGTCTCCGTCAACGGCAATGCTTTTCAGTCGCGGTTCGAGCATCCGGTCGGTCATATACCAGCCTACCAGCACTAACAATAAAGTAGATGCGGAAGTAAAGAACCAGTTGTTAAGCGGGTTGAGCTGAATGTTGGGGTCAATGATTTGTGCGGCCGACTGAGTAAAACCCTGCAAAAGAGGATCGATACCGGAAGGAATGAAGTTGGCGCTGAACCCACCCGATACTCCGGCGAAGGCTGCTGCGATCCCTGCCAAAGGATGCCTTCCTGCCGCGTGAAAGATCACCCCGCCCAAAGGAATCACCAGCACATAGCCTGCATCAGTGGCTGTATGTGAAACAATGGCCACCAGAATGAGCATTGGTGTCAGCAGTTTTTGAGAAGTGATGCTCAGCAAATATTTGATACCTGCATTGATAAACCCGGCGTGTTCCGCAACACCCACTCCAAGCATCGCTACCAGCACGATTCCCAGTGGAGCGAAACCGGTGAATGTGGTGACCATTCCCGAGAGAAACTCAGCCAGACTTGCTCCGGTAAGGAGATTTCGTACTTCAATGGCATTTCCCGTTCGGGGATCAATCTCGCTGAAGGTGAAGGCGGAGAAGATGGCCGACAAGACCCAGATCACCAGCATCAGGCTGAAAAAAAGAACAGCCGGATCGGGTAGCTTGTTGCCGGCTTTTTCAATCATATCGAGAAAACGTGTGAGTACCGATCGCCCTGCTTTCAGTTCAGTCATAGTCAGAAAGTAAAATTTATGGTCTGTGCCAAAAATAGGAATACCTGATCAACAGTCAACCCTTGTGAAGGGGGTGTAAAGGTTAACGATGTAAAATCTTACAAAAAAATGATAATTCTATGCAGGGGTGCTTTTCCCCTTATCAAAGATGAAGAAATTCTGAAGAAATAGAGAGAGACCTTATTAAGGTATGAAAGAAATATACGTTATCGCTGTCAGTTCACTGCCTGTTCTTCCTCCACCCACTGATTGGCTGAAAACAAATCAGGAAGGAATAGTGAGAATCGGGTAGGAGCTCCCTGTTCACCTTTAAGTTCAATATTCCCACCGAGACGGTCAATCGCGTTCTTGACAACATATAACCCCAGCCCGTTACCGTCGTTGGTATAGTTACCCCTGTTGAACATGTTGAAAATGTTTTCCTGTGTGGTGGATGTAAAACCAATTCCGTTGTCTTCAACAATAATCTTTACACCATGCATGTAATCCTGAACATCAATGGTGACATACGAGTCGGCCTCTTTGTTACGGTACTTGATGGCATTGTCGATGAGATTATGCAGAATCAGTGATAACAGTTTTTTATCAGTCCGAAGCGGTTTTTTATTTTCGATGTTAATATTTCTTTTTACATCATAAAACGCATCATTGATGCCTCTCAGACCAACAATCACTTCATTAAGCTGACTGTAGAAGTCGATCGGTTCGGGGAATATTTTTTCGCGCTTGATGCGGACCACATTCAGCATTTCATTGAGCGCTCTGTCGAGACGGGTCGCGGCCTGGCGGATCATCTTCACACACGGACTGTTGGCGGTGATGTTTTCCTCTTTTTCAATGACGTTGATCAGTCCGAGAATGGATGAAAGCGGTCCTTTCAGATCGTGAGATGAACGATAGATAAAAGTATTCAGTTCTCTCTGAGCAGTCTGAAGTTTTTCTTCTGTCTTTTTTCTGTCGGTAATGTCGGTGTATGTGACCAGTAAGCCGGTGAATTGGTTTTGTTCACCTCGGGTAACCGAGCAACTTATCATACAGTAGATTTTGTTTCCCTGTCTGACCGTTACGGGGATTTCGTACTGATAGTGTTGTGGAGTATCAGGATTGAAGGTGCTGTTTTCTTCGAGCAGCACTTTCATAAGTGATTCAGGAAATATTTGTGCGGGTAATGGTTTGCCCAGTGTTTCCTCATTTGAGAAACCAGTTAGTTGCTCAAACTTGCGGTTGGCGAATTTAAGTTGTCCCTCATGATTAAGATAGGCCAGACCTTCGTTCATGGTTTCGAGCAGATTGCTGTAAGCTTGTTCTCGCTTGCGGATGGTTTGCTCGGCATTTTTACGGTCGGTGATTTCGGTATGGGTTAGTAGCGTACCACCAACGGAGCCGTCATCTTCCATCAAGGGAGTACCTTTCACGCTGAACCATACCGGCTCTCCCTGTTTATTGATGAAATGTATTTCTTTCGGATCTTCATTGTTGAGCAACTCAGCCACAATGTTTTTTCCGTAAAACGGATCTGTTTCCGCCAACAGCTTTCCGAAATTATTACCGATTAGTTCCGATTCTTCGTAGCCTGTCGATTCAATGAATTTTCTGTTGGCAAATCGTACCAGATTTTCATTATCGACAAACATGACACCTTCGTTGATGGTCTGCAGCAACAACCGGTAAGCATCCTCCGATTTTCTGATTTTCTCTTCAGCTTTCTTACGCTGAGTAATATCTCTGGCAAAGAATGATGCACCAACGATCTGACCTTCCGCCGAGCGTATAGGGTTAACCGATAGTTCGAGAAAGTAGTCATCGTTACCAAACCGGAGTTTTGCTTCATTGCGGAAGCGTTCGCCTGCAGTAGCTCTTCTGAAAAGTGAATGATACCACTCATGGTATTTTTCGGGAAGGTACAACAATACATTTTTACCGGTTTCAGGTGGCTTCCCGCCAAGGACTTCCATCATCTGAACAAATCTCCTGTTCATGATGGTGATGTTCATCTCCGGGTCGATCGACCAGATTCCGTCCTTGGTGTTTTCAATCAGCGCTTCGTTGTTTGCCTTTGAACGCAGCAATTCCGATTCAATTCGCTTTCGCTCGATGGCATAAATACCCGAACGCGCCACCAGTACAGGAGAGATGTTACTTTTTAGCAGATAATCCTGAGCTCCGTCGCGCAAAGCATCAAGTGCCATGCGCTCATCTTCGTTTGCAGTATAAATGACAATAGCTGAAGTACGTGCTGCAGCCCTGATCCTGTGGTAGGTCTGAATGCCTACACTGTCGCCCAAAGCCAGATCCAGAAAAATGATATCCGGGGTGCTTTTCGCGATCGCCTCCATACCAGTAGCGAGGTTTTCGGCAATATCGAACCGGCTCACCGGTAAACCCGACTGATCCAGCATTTGTCGAAATAAATTGATATCCAGAGGGTTATCTTCAATTAACAAAATCCGGTAACTCATTGGCTGACAGAAATAAAACCCTGTTTGATCGAAGGGCTATGCTGATACGAAAACAGCCCGCCTCAGGGTTTCATTTTCAGTAAAATAGCGTCAGGTGAAGTGCTCCGTAATAAACCGGTAGATATTGAATTCCGGTTCTTGCTGCGCCTTTTCAAGTTCGCTTCTGAAGGCGCTCAGGTTGTATTTTTTGATGAGAAAATCCTGTGCCTGTCGTATGGCACGCTGATAAAGCAATTCCGCTTTGCGCGCATGGTGCGATGAGGAATGGCTCGATTGATTCTCGATCGCAGTCAGCAGTTCATTAATTCCCTTGTCGGTGGAAGCGACAGTTTTATGAATGGGAATTTCCTCCTGTCGTGAGCTGCTTTCCTGCAGTGTGGTGTATAGATTTTTCACGAGTAGATCGGCTCCGTCGCGATCCGATTTATTTACCACAAAAATATCGGCGATCTCCATGATGCCCGACTTGATGGTTTGTACTTCATCGCCCGATTCAGGCACCAGTACCACCACTGTGGTATCGGCCAGCGCTGCAATGTCCACTTCACTTTGTCCGACACCCACCGTTTCAATGAAAATATGACTGAAACCCGCCGCCCTGAGCACATCGGTGATCTGCATGGTTTTGGCCGACAATCCGCCCAAAGCGCCGCGTGTGGCCAGCGAACGGATATACACATTGGGATTATTGTAATGACCGGTCATTCTCAAACGGTCGCCAAGCAGTGAACCTTTGGTGAAGGGTGATGTTGGATCTACCGCCAGTACTGCCACTTTTTTCCCGGGATGTTGAGCGGTGAATCGGGATACGAGTGCGTTGACCAGGGTGCTTTTGCCCGCTCCGGGGGGACCGGTAATTCCCGTAACCGGCACCGAGTGGTTGATTTTTAACGACCGGAGAATGAGCCCTGAATCTTCTGCATCATTTTCCACCAGTGAAATGCATCGCGCCAAAGCCCGCATATCGCCGGCATGCAAAGAATCCAAAAGTTGTGATGCGTCCATTTCCGGCGGTGAAGTTACGGCAACATTCACTTTTGTCCAAGTATACGCCTGTGATAATTGATCTGACCGAGATGATAATTCAAATGTGCCATTAAATGCATCAGTATGGCTCCGGTTTGACGGTCTGTTCCTTTGATTTCTGCAGGGAAATCTGTTTTTAATATTGATTCATCACATGCTTCAAGCGCCGATTGGACTTCCCGAGTACATTGATCCAGTATCTCAATCACCTGTTCCCTGCTCAGGTTTTTAGTACTGAACTCCAGATCTCGCTCTCTGATATAACCGCTTTTTCCAATCAAAGCACCAACGAAATGTCGAAGGTTGCCTGCAACATGCAGCGCCAGATTGCCACCGCTGTTCCCGGTTCCGGGCAGTGTTGCCCATAGCGAATTGTCATCGGGGTAGGCAGCTATTTCCTTTTGCAGGGACGCCAGGTCGCGGAGGAGGAGAGATTGGATGTTTTGATACATATGTAAATTTTAAGGTTTTATAGGTACGGAGTACGGATGCCTGCCTTCTATAAATAATAAGATTGCTGGCAGTCAGGCACGGACATACAGAATACTGATAATGATTGCTGAATACAGGTAACAATTTACAAGTAACTCTAAATCAAATCTCTTTCATTATTTATAATTTTATATCTGTAATCTATAGATCTGTAAATCTGTAATCCCTATGTCCCTGCCTGCAGCAGGCAGGCGTGCATCCGTAATCCGTACCCCTTTCATCAAATTCATAAAAGAATCAAAATAGTAAAGATAATCATATCCCCATCCTGAATTCCCCGTCTTCCCCCCGAAAAATGCTTTTCTTTGTGTTTCCGGATATGGAAAAGCTGTCGGCTGTCATACTTACCTTCAACGAAGAACGCAACATCGCCCGCTGCATCAGCAGTCTGGGCGACCTGCCTGCCGAAGTACTCGTGGTGGATTCGTTTTCTACCGACAACACCGTGGCCATCTGCAAAAGCATGGGCGCAAGGGTGGTGCAACATCCATTCGAAGGATATATTGAGCAGAAGAATTACGCCGCACGGGCTGCATCGCATGATCTGGTGCTTTCGCTGGATGCGGATGAGGCATTGTCGGAGGAATTGCTGCAAAGCATCCGGCACACACTGGCTGACCGAAGGCATGACATGTACTCCATGAACCGTCTCACCAGCTACTGCGGCAAATGGATCCGTCATTCAGGCTGGTATCCCGATACCAAAATCAGACTGTTCGACCGCACCAAAGGGCAATGGGGAGGCGTAAACCCGCACGATAAATATATGCCGGCTGCCGGAGCCACCACCGGTAAGCTCACCGGCGATATTCTGCACTACAGTTATTATACCATTGATGAACACAAGGCTCAGGTGGAGCGTTTTGCAAAAATTGCAGCCCGCGCCTTGTATGAAAAAGGAGAACGATCCGGATATTTGAAATTGCTATACAAACCGGTGGCAAGATTCATCAAAACCTACTTCATCAAAGGCGGCATACTTGACGGAAAGGAAGGATGGATCATCGCGGTGCAGACTGCACGGTCATCGTGGCTCCGCTATTCAATACTGATGAAAATCCAAAATCAACCGCTGGCATGAGTGCTTCGTCATCTTATTCCGTTTTGCATGTAGCCACAGCGTTAACCTGGCGCGGAGGGGAGCAACAAGTAGCCTATCTGGTGGAAGAACTGCGCCGGCATCATGTCAGACAGTGGGTGTTGTGCAGCCGTGGTTCCGCCATGGAACAGTATTGCATCAACAATGGAATTCCTTTTTTCACAGCTAAAAAGCGCTCCTCTTTTGATGTTTCATTCGCAACACGGTTGGCCGGCATTTGCAGATCGAATAAAGTAATTATCGTGCATGTACATGATTCCCACGCCCACACCTTTGCCATAATGGCAGCCACGCTTTTCCGGAATAAATCAAAGATCATTGTCAGCCGAAGGGTTGATTTTGAAGTCAGCAAAGGACTGCTCTCCAGAATCAAATACAATCACGAAAAGGTAGTCAGAATACTTTGTGTGTCTGATAAAATACGGGAGATCACCTCCAAAGCAGTAGATGACAAATCAAAGCTGGTGACCGTTCATTCCGGTGTCGATCTGGGCCGCTTTCGCGGGAAGATGAATTCGGGAATACTTCACCGGGAATATTATCTCCCGGCACACATCAGGATCATCGGCAATGTTTCAGCGCTTGCACCACACAAGGATTTCGGCACTTTCCTGGAAACAGCAGCCGCTTTGCGCGATGTATTGCCCGATACGGTTTATTTTATCATCGGTGAAGGCGGTGAGCGAAGCATGATCGAGCAGCGGATTGAAAAACTCGGATTGCAGAAAACAGTTTATCTCACCGGTTTCCGAAACGATATAGCTGATATTCTTCCCGAACTTGATCTGATGCTCATGACCTCCGAAACCGAAGGTCTGGGCACCACCATCCTCGATGCCTTCGCATGCGGTGTACCGGTAGTGGCCACAGCCGCGGGTGGTATTCCTGAAATTGTCATCCACGAAAAAACAGGACTCCTTGCCGCTGTTGGTGATGTTCAGGGACTGGCTGCCCAGGTTAACAGAATGATGAAAGACCGGGAGTTACGTGAAGGGCTGATTTCAGGTGCAACAGAGCATCTTGAAAATTTTTCGCGCGAAGCCACTGCCGTAAAAACCATGAGGGAGTACCTTGCCGTTGCCGGGATACCGTTATGAATCCGAAGTACACCGATCACATATTGCCCATTCTTGCCGTATTGCCTTCCGATCCGGGGATTTATCAGTATTTCAACAGCGAGGGACAAATCATTTACGTTGGCAAGGCGAAGAATCTGAAGAAAAGGGTGTCGAGCTATTTCATGCGCGACAACCACGAGAACGGCAAAACTACCGTCCTGGTAAAAAACATCGCCGACATCAAGTATGTGGTGGTGGAAACAGAGGAAGACGCACTCTTGCTGGAAAACAGTCTGATTAAAAAGCACCAGCCGCGTTACAATGTGCTTTTGAAGGATGACAAAACCTTTCCCTGGATTTGCATCAAAAAGGAAAATTTTCCGAGAGTTTTTTACACACGAAGATTCATCCGAGACGGCTCGCAGTATTTTGGTCCCTACACTTCCGTGAAGATGGTGAGCACCCTGCTGGAGCTCATAAGTCAGCTTTTTAAATTGCGCAATTGCAACCTGCTTCTCACCAAAGAAAATATTGAAGCGAAAAAGTTCAGGGTTTGTCTGGAATATCATGTGGGTAACTGCAAAGGTCCCTGCGAAGGTTTGCAAAGTGAAAAGGACTATGAGGATTCCGTGAAACAGATTCGGGAGATCCTGAAAGGAAATATTTCATCTGTCATCGGTTATCTGGAAAACCGCATGCAGGATCATGCAGCGAAATACGAATTTGAACTGGCACACGAGATCAAGGAGAAGATCGATCTGCTCGATCAATACCGCAGTAAGTCTGTAGTGGTAAATCCTGCCATTCACAATGTAGATGTGTTTACCATTATCAACAAACCGAAATCGGCCTTTGTGAATTTCCTCAAGGTGATGAATGGTTCCATTATTCAGGCGAGTACGGTAGAGCTTAAGAAAAAGCTCGATGAGCCGGAAGCTGAATTGTTATCCATTGCCATTGATGAGATGAGGGTTCGGTATCGCAGTGAGTCCAAAGAGATCATCGTTAATGCCGAGCCTGAAACACGACTGAATGGAGTAACCTACACCATCCCTAAAATCGGTGACAAAAAACACCTGATGGATTTGTCGCTGAAGAACCTGATGTACTACATCCGCGACATCGAACTCAAACACGACAAGCTCGACCCGCAGCACCGTGTGGACCGACTGATGAATAAGATGATGACGGATTTGAGAATGATGGAGGAGCCGCGGCATATTGAATGCTTTGACAACTCCAACTTCCAGGGCGCTTTTCCGGTAGCAGCCATGAGTGTTTTCCGCGATGGCAAACCGGCGAAGAGTGAATACCGCCACTTCAACATCAAAACGGTGGAAGGACCGAATGATTTCGCTTCTATGGAGGAGGTGATTTACCGGCGCTATAAGCGACTGATGGAAGAGAAGCAGCCATTGCCGCAGTTAATCGTCATTGACGGCGGCAAAGGACAGTTGAGTTCAGCGGTAACGAGTCTGAAGCAGCTTGGTTTATACGGACAAATCACCGTGATTGGCATTGCGAAAAAGCTGGAAGAAATCTATTTCCCGAACGATCCGGTGCCGTTGTACCTCGACAAAAAAGGTGAAACTCTTAAAATCATTCAGCATTTGCGCGACGAAGTGCATCGTTTCGGCATCACGCACCACCGCAACCGCCGCAGCAAAGCGCTCACACGAACAGAGTTGTCTGCCATCAAAGGCATCGGTGAAGCCACCCAGACACAACTGCTGCGTCATTTTAAATCGGTGAAGAGAATCAGGGAAGCAACGGTGGAAGAGATAGCTGAGGTTATTGGGAAAGCGAAGGCGGAGTTGGTGTATAAGCACCTCAGGAATGATGAATTTTGAATGCCGGATTTTGAACGAGGGCTTTTTTATTCCTCAATTCTTAATCACCTGCTTTAAAATTTAGATCTTCAATCAACAATTTTCAATTATCCCTATTCAAATTTAAATTTTCCCCTGGCATCGAAATTTCACTTCGCATGAGGGAAATTTTAAAGGGAAGATTGAATATAGAAAACGGAAATTTAAATTTTATACTAAAGTATTAAGGATTGAGGAATGGTAAAGTCCATTCTTCCCAAGAAAAGCTCCCTTATTGTTCAGATAAATATTGAAATCTCCGCCTCCCTTTCCCTCACCACCTCACCTTCACCACTTCACCAAAATTTTCCTGTTTCCCCTGATCCTGAATTTTGGTGACACGGTAAAATGATGCAGGTTGAAACGGAGCAGAGTCGATAAAGGTGTTGCGAATAGTTTCACCGGCAGCATTGTTGCGCTTGACAAAGCCTGCAAACTGAAACTGTACACCATCGGCTGAGCGTTCTATCTGATAGTATTGCTCATCACCGTTGAATTTATCGTTCCAGTGCAAACGCACAATGCCTCTGTCTTTTTTCGCATATACCTTGTTGGTGGCCTGAGGATCTTCTATCACCTCTTCACCTTCTGCAAGTTTCTGTCCAATGAACAAATCGCCCGACGACAGTTTCCAGAATTCATCATCATCGTCGCACACCAGCGCTACACGAATCCGGTATTTGGATCGTGCCGGGACTTTGATCACATCCTTAAAGACAACTTCTGCACCGTAATCTGATCCCTTGATGGTTTTGGATCCTGCAGGTTTTTCGTCGATGTAGTAGAATATCCAGGCGAAGTCGTTATCTTCCAGATTACCCGAAGTGGTCAATCGGATGTTTACATCGATATCGCGGAGCTGGTACTGCGGCAATTCTCCGGCGGTGAGCACAGGTGTATACAGATTGCAACTGTTGCGTGATACCGTCCACTCATTGTTGACCGCGATGCCGCAGGAGAAGGAATAGGAGGAAGCCTCGTTCAGATCGAGACGGTACATGGCGCTGTAGTCCTGAGCCAATGATGTATTGAAGATGAGCAGGAGGAACAGAATAATATTTGTTTTCATCAGTTAAGTTAATTGAACGCGGATCATACTGATCAGGCGGATTAACGCGGATAAATAGGAATTGCAATAGTAACTACGAAAACCACCCTGAAAAGTTGCCATTTCCTGACGATAAGCACCTGACTTTTACCCGAAAACTCACTAAATTCGCCTATCAATCAGCCACTTTGATTGTTATATCCGTTATGATAACCGGTTTTTTTGTGAGATACACTAATATTTTGAAATTCAGCATATTGTCTGTTTTTTTACTGATGTCGGTTCCGTCAGCGGGGCAGTTTTATCAGGGTTATCAGACCAATTTTGGCAAGAACCGGGTGCAGTACAATGAGTTTTACTGGACTTTTTACCGGTTTAAGAATTTCGACACTTACTTCTACGTCGGCGGCAAGGAGCTGGCGGCTTTTGTGGGAAAATCGGCTGATAAAGAGATTGAGGAAATTGAGAAGATCTTCGATTATCGTATCAACGGCCGATTGCAGTTCATGATTTACAACAAATACTCCGACCTCCGGCAAACGAACATCGGACTTGAAGGCGATGAGGTGATGGGCAATACCGGCGGACTGACCCGTGTGATGGGCAATAAGGTGCTGATTTATTTCGACGGCAACCACGATCATCTGCGGCAGCAAATCAGAGCCGGTGTGGCACAGGTACTGTTTCATCAGTTGCTTTACGGAGGCAATGTGAAGGATCGTATCCAGAGCGCTGTGCTGCTGACCATTCCCGTATGGTACGAAAAAGGTCTGATCGCTTATCTCGCTAAAGGATGGGGCTCGGAAGAAGACAATAAAATGCGCGACGGAATTCTGTCGGGACGCTATTCCAAATTCAATCACATGCTGGAAACGGAAGCGGAGTTTGCAGGTCAGTCGATGTGGCATTACATTGTGCAGACCTATGGCATGACCTCCATCTCCAACCTGCTTTACATGACCCGTGTGAACCGGAGTATTGAAAGCGGTTTTGTGAATGTGATAGGAGTGAACCTGAAGCGTCTCAGTGCCAACTGGCTCACCTGGAACCGGAAATTTCATCAAACAGATGAGCAGGGCAGATTCGCTCCGGAAGGAACCACGGTGCTGAAGAAAACCAAACCATCGCGTGTGTACCATCACCTGCGCATCTCGCCCGACGGAAAATATGCCGCTTATGTGAGCAATGATATCGGCAAGTACCGTGTGCACGTCACTGATCTGGAGAAAGGAAAAACACGACGCGTCACCAAAGGCGGTTACCGCACCCTTCAGCACAACCCCGACAACAGTTTTCCGCTGCTGGCGTGGCATCCTACAGGACAACATCTCACCGTGATGCGTGAGAAGAAAGGATTGGTTTGGATGGAGTACCACAAGCCGAAAAGATCGAAACCTGCCAAAGAGAAATTTTTCTATTTCGATAAAGTACTGAACATTAATTATGCTCCCAACGGACAGGAAATTGTACTCTCCGGTGTGCAGAAGGGGCAGTCGGATATTTTTGTGTACAGTACCCGAGGCCGTACTTCTGTTAATCTCACCAATGATTTTTATGATGACCTGCAGCCTTCCTTCTCCGCCGACGGAAAGGAAATTTATTTTGTTTCGAACAGGGTAAGTGATACGCTTGCCGCGGATAAAAAAGATGTGTTGCCGCCCAACTCCAATCTGGATGTTTTTTCGGTCAGCTATCCCACCAATAACGGTGTGCTGAGAAGGATCACCAACACCCCGCTTGCTGATGAGATGCAGCCCCTTGCTGCCGATTCGGGTAGAGTCTATTACCTGAGCGATGCCTCCGGCGTTTACAATCGTTATGCTGCTGTAGTCGACAGTACCATTTCGCATATAGACACCGTGGAGCATTACCGGTACTATGTCGAGACCTTTCCGCAAACCAATTATTCGCGAGGGGTGCTTGAGCATGCAGTGAATGCAAGGCAATCGCGCTACGCAGAAATTTTTCTGCACAACGGACGATACAGACTCCAGTCGGGATTCATGCCACGCACCAATGTGCAAACTGCCATGGCGCCCAACAACACCCAGCTTCGTCAGCAGACCGCACGCCGGTTCATGAACGAGCGAAAAACCGTAACAGCTCCCAAGCCTGTTCCTGTCGTGATTGATTCATCGAATATGGTGAAGCCTCCAAAACAGGAAGTGAAAGAAACCACTCCGCGCGATACTTCCAAGATCGACATCAACAATTATGTGTTTCAGAGCGAGTTTTCCAAACCGAAACCCAAAGTGACCAAATCGGAACCGGTTACCATCGATCTGAGCGAAAAACCAAAGGCAAAAGAAGAACCGGTCATCCCTGTCGGAAAGGCGGTGAGTGAATTCAATCCCGATTCTTTCATGCTTCCCAAGCAGCGTAATTATGATATCGCTTTCGCGACGGATTATTTCGTGACACAGCTCGACAACAGTTTGCAGAACTCCACTTACCAGGCCTTCACCGGCAGCGCGTTTTATTTTGATCCCGGACTGAATGTGCTGATCAAAGTGGGTATCGCGGATTTGTTCAACGATTATAAAATTTCAGGCGGGTTCAGACTTTCGGGTGATCTGAACTCGAATGAATATTTCATGCAGTACGACAATCTGAAGAAGCGGGTTGATAAAACAGTGACTTTCTTCCGGCAGGCAAGAGAATATGCGGCAGGGTTTTCGTTTTTCAAGGTACACACGCATGAGGTAAAAGGGCAATTGAAGTTTCCGTTCAACGACCTGGCTTCTGTTCGCGGATCCATGTCGTTCCGTACCGACCGCATTGTTGCACTGGCGACCGATGCCACCAATCTTCAGGAGCCGAATGTGAACAATTACTGGGGAAGTGCCAAGGTGGAATATGTTTACGATAACACCATCAACCGTGGACTGAACCTGTACAACGGCATGCGTTACAAGATTTTTGCCGAGGCCTTCCGGCAGATCGACCGCAAAGAAACCTGGCTGGGTGTGGTGGGCATCGACTTCCGTCATTATCAGAAAATTCACCGTCAGATTATTCTTGCTTCCCGTTTTGCGGCGAGTACTTCACTCGGTGACGAGAAGCTGGTTTATTACCTCGGCTCACAGGACAATGCCATCATCCCGACTGATAACTTCGATTATAGCATTCCTATCGATTATTCACAGAACTACGTGTTTCAGGCGGTGGCCACCAACATGAGAGGTTTTCTGCAGAATATCCGCAACGGAAGCAGCTTCGCGCTGGTCAACAATGAAATCAGAATACCCATATTCCAGTATCTGGTGAACAAGCCCATTCGTTCCGACTTCGTGAGGAATTTCCAGGCGGTCGGTTTCTTCGATATCGGCACCGCGTGGACAGGCAGCAGTCCGTTTGCCAAGAACAACACCTTCAACACAGAAATCATCAACGGTAATCCTGTGACAGTCGTTCTCGATCGTCAGGTGAGTCCGATTGTGGCCGGCTTCGGAGCCGGACTGCGCACCAGACTTTTCGGTTACTTCATCCGCACCGACTGGGCATGGGGTTATGAAGATGGAGTAGTGGGGGATAATATTTTTTATCTGTCGCTGGGACTTGACTTCTGATGAGGATTGTTATGATTGTTATGATTAATTATGATTGATTTGTTATGATGGATTTGGAGAAGATAAAGGATTTAGCATCATCATACCTCAACGACACCATCACAACGCGTCGTCATTTGCACATGCACCCCGAGTTGTCGTTTCATGAATACAAGACCTCTGAGTTTGTGTGGGGTGAGCTGGAGAAAATCGGCATCACCGACAAAAAGAAGATGGCCAATACAGGGGTTGTTGCTCTCGTGAAAGGGAAGAATCCGGCGAAGAAAACGGTAGCACTCCGTGCCGATATGGATGCGCTCCCGATTGTTGAAGCGAATGATGTAGCCTACAGATCGAAAAACGAAGGTGTCATGCATGCCTGCGGGCACGATGCGCACACAGCTTCCTTGCTGGGCGCGGCACGGATTCTGAATGAGATCAAAGACAGTTTTGAAGGCACCATCAAACTTATTTTTCAGCCAGGCGAGGAGAAGTTACCAGGCGGTGCTTCGATGATGATTAAAGAAGGTGTGCTAAATGATCCGGCTCCTGCAGGAATCATCGGTCAGCATGTGATGCCACTCATCGAGGCAGGTAAAGTGGGTTTCCGTTCGGGAATTTACATGGCTTCCACCGATGAACTCTATATCAAAGTGAAAGGCAAGGGCGGACACGGTGCCATGCCCCATCTCAATATCGATCCGGTGATGATTGCCTCACACATGATGGTGGCGTTGCAGCAGATCGTGAGCAGGAATGCCAATCCGATCATGCCAAGTGTGCTGTCATTCGGAAAAGTGATTGCCAACGGAGCCACCAATGTCATTCCCAACGAGGTTTATATCGAAGGCACTTTCCGCACGCTCGATGAAAAATGGCG
>Ga0315903_10003160_pt1 | contig 23148 bp, 21 predicted proteins | sample LakEriMetagenome_7_FD_203524 | JGI IMG/M metagenome (GOLD analysis project Ga0315903, IMG submission 203524) | Freshwater fungal communities from buoy surface, Lake Erie, Ohio, United States - Buoy 2 MA119 | ecosystem: Environmental > Aquatic > Freshwater > Lake | place: USA: Lake Erie, Ohio... | reverse complement strand
TACCATTTGATATGGAATAACCAGAATCTTTATCTAACGGATTCCAAGTAGGATAATTTCCCCTCCCATAAGCGGTGCCATCCGCACTCACCGTAGGCGAGTCAATCATGCTGTCGTATGTCGTGCCAAGGATTGTGTAGTTAATATTATTGAGCGTCCAGTTATTGCTGTTGCCAGAATAATCAGAGCCGACAGATGCAAGCGTATATTGAAACGGATATTGCAATGATACAGACAAAGAACCGTTATTAGTAATCGTTCGAGCCGCAGTGCTATTATCAATGATCGTAGAGTTTTGGAGCGTAAGCCATTGAGTATTAGTTACAGCCGTCAAATTTGCTGATGGCGGAGTAAAGCCAGTTGTGTAAACGGCAGAACCAACAACATAACGTGCGTTCGAAATATAGCCGTTAAAATATGCAGGGGCACCAGTATTTGATGCCGCGCCGAATGATGCACCATTTTGAGAAAAATTAGCGCCATTTAATACCGTGCTATTTGTTACTGTTTGCTGAACACCATTTACAAAAACTAAAGTTGTCCCAGACTGTCTAACCAATGCAACATGATACCAAGTTCCGACAGTTGGTGTCCAAACTGCATAAGCTCTATTTGCTGTATTATGTTGTCCAATACCTAATTGATAGGTTCCAGAGCTATTATATAAACCGCACCAAAACTTATCAGATGTTGCGGCAGTAGTGGCAATTTGATTTTCAAAAATGCCTTGATACCCACTAGCAGAAGGCAAAGCATTAAAATAAATATTAGCCTCTACTGTAAAATCACCAGTTCCAGCCGATAAAGACGCTGAACTTGCAACAGACAAAAACTGACTGCTTCCATTGAAGCTACCAGCGTAAGTCTGTGTCGTATTAAAACCTGACGAGAACGGCAGATAGAAACCATTCGTGCCGTATGTGCCAGTATATTTCTTTGGTTGCCATACGCCGTTAGTGTCGTATGCACCGAATGAGGATGGCGTGAGGGCTTGGCCGTCGATGAAGTTTACTTCGGCAAGGTAGCCGTCGAAATAACCATTTGGAGTTGCGGTGTTTCTTCTGCCAATATTAAGGACGGCTGACGCAGAATTTATATTAACCGCTGCATTTTGTGATGGGCCGCTTGTAGCAGAAAATGCCGTTACTTGGATGCCGTTTACATATAAACGAACTCTGTCTGTTGCAGAGCCAGTAATTGTTGAGGTTGCGCTTGTTGAATCATACACAACCATTAAGTGATACCAAGCCGATGGATCACGAAATGCTTGCGCTGTCATTACGTTTACTAATGAAGAAGGGGAATTAGCATACGTCAGGCCAAAATAATCAGTCGTGCCAGTATCATTAAATGTGATATAATTGACGTTTGTTGATCCGCCACACATAAGCGTATTAAGAACGCCTAATGATGATCTTTTAACCCATCCGCTCCAAGTCCAAATATTTGCATTTGTAGGAGTTCCTGCTGTTCTATTCAAATACGCACTCGCAGACGAGCGGAAGCGCAAGCTACGACCTATAGTATAGCCACCTAATGAACCCATCATTAAGTTATTGACTTCGACAGGTAATCCCATTTGTCACCCGATATTGGTCAGAAGTTGAGCCGCAATGCTTGTCGATGAACGGACGGTATAAACCAACACATCCACCGCATTAGCCGTTGTCGTAAGCGTAGGAGCCGTCTGAGACGGGAAATCCCAATAGGATGAGTAAGCCAGCGTCCGAGAGCCTGTGCCATCCTGAGTGATGAAGATCACACCAGACTGACCAGCCGTCAGGTTTGTCGGATTGCCAAGCGTCCGGTTGCCGCCAAGCGTTACCGAGAAATTGTTACCGACTGACATATCGACAGCAATCGTCGAAGCATCTGTCAGAGCGTCGATCTGCATATAGGCATTAGCCGTAGCCGACATCGCACCTGAGAAAGTTGCCGTTCCTGTAGCCGACAATGTGGTAAATGCACCAGTGGACGGGGTAGATGCGCCGACCGTTGTGCCGTTGACCGAGCCACCAGTGATAGCGACATTGCTTGCTGCCTGAGTCGCAATCGAACCCAAGCCAAGGTTCGTCCGAGCGGTTGCTGCCGTAGCCGTCAACTCGCTCAAGTTGTTCGATGTCAGAAGATAGGATGCGCCACTGACGTAGGCCGCTACCCAAGCCGAGCCAGTGTAGAGCCGCATCTCTGGGACGACTGTATTAAAATACAACGCACCAGCAACGAGTGCATTCCCGTCATTGTCGAGCGTCGGGTTCGAAGTCTTGGCTCCAAGGTAACGGTCGTCGAAGCTGTCATACGCTGCCAGCGTAGCGTCTCTAGCCGCCTCCGCCGCAGTCTGGGCGTTACTGGCATTGGTAGCCGCTGTCGAGGCCGTAGAAGCCGAGGAAGCCGCATTGGTCGCGTGATACTTGGCCGAGTATTCACCACCAGCGACAGGGCCGGATGTCTTGGTGGCCCAATCATTAGCGAGGGCCGCCGAAGCCGAAGCCGCTGCCTCAGATGCCGCTGCCGCTGCCGCTGAAGCCGCTGCCGAAGCCGCATCAACCACCAAGTCCCACTTGGCCGAATCAGCATTACTGGAGATCGGGGTTGTGCCAGTTGAGGTATGAGCCGTGTTAGCCCGATAGACGTTCGCGTTCGATCCGTCCTTAACCAAGTCACGGACTGTATAGGCGGTTCCAGCCGCCCAATTACCGCGCCAGTTGCCGATGTCTTCACCGACGACAGGGTTACCGGATGAGTCGAAAGCTAGTGTCTTGCCAGCGCGGGAAGCCGCCACCGGAAGCACCATGTTAACCGAACCGCCATCTTCGACAGCCGCAGGGTCATACTGAGGAGCCTTGAGTGTGCGCTTGTTTTCCTCGGCAAGCTGTTGGATCATGATGATCTGGCTATCCAGTTGCTCGTTGAGCGAGGATGCCTTCAAGTCACCGGCAGTCACAAAGTCAGTCGTGCGCTCAATCGTCCGAGCCCCGATGATCGTAATACGGTCAGAACCGGTAGCAGCGGAAACGAGGGTAATCGAGCCAGTGCCGTTCACACCGCTGATAGATACGGTGTAGTCAGTCGTCAGCGTCAGTTTTGTCGCGTTCTTATAGACCGCAAGATCGGTTTGCGTCAGAACAGGAAAGGAGAAGGCATAAGGCCCAACCCCGGCTGACCCCGTGTAAACAACGCGCCTTGTTACTGCGGTAATTGAATAGTCAGACATGACGAACCCCTACGATTTGCACCTTTATACACGACACGACCCTAATCCTCAACGTCATCGAATGACCTGAGACGGCGGGAAAATGAACGATTGATCTTGTTCTTTTTTAATCCGCTGCTCCATTCGCTTCAAATAGCCCGGGTTTAGGCCCTCCTGTAGCCTATAAATCACACCATAATCTAAAGCGGTTTTAGCCCACCATATGTTATTGCCGGGAGTATTATTGATGACAAATTTTACAGCCGACCCAGCCACATCGTCCCCTTTCATTGCTCTGCCATAAAGATCAGCCAAGGATGACAAATTGGAGAATGTCGGCCCAAGAAATGTTTCGAGAGGACCAGCGCCATATCTCGACTTCATCTCGCCGAACAGGAAGTCGCCGTAAATACCGGCTCCGCCGCCCTGCAACATAGCAGCTTTAACTAATTCAAGATAACCTCTGGCATCCTCTGGCTTGCGAGGCTCTTTACCAGCCAAGATAGCCTTAGCGTTCATTGCGCCATAACCAAAGATAGTTGACCAAACCATCACTTGCATAAGTCCGGTCATTTCTCCGTTGCCGTTTCTAAGTGCTTGCCCAAGAGTGTCGGAGCCGCGACCATAAATTTCACGACCCAAAACTTTTTGAACAAACGCTATTGGAAACGATTTATATTGTCCTACAAATTTTAACACCTCACCAAGCACCGTCCCCGGTTGATGCCCTTGGTTCATAATAGATTGCGTTCTGGCATCCGGTTCAAGAACGGCATATTCAGCGCGGTCAGTAAAATATGTGCGCCATTGTGTTTCAACTTCACGCTTTAATTCAGCAATAGCTGTATCGCTAGGCTTTACATTTCGTTTTGTTAGATAGTCGGCAAATACTTGATCTGGCAAATCAGCAATTTTATTTGGCAGCAAATATTCTTTGCCATCAGCACCAATTTTACCAGTTTGACGGAACATATCCCATTTATCTGAATCAATACCATAAAGACTATATACTCGCCTTGTATCTGGATTTAATTCATCAAATGTTTTTCCTTTATTAATTGCAGCCATATGAGACATAGTTCTTGACACTGTTGCCTTAAGAACCTCTGTCCAATAAGACATGCCGTTTAATTTAAAAAATAACTGCATACCTTTTGAAATTGCACCCGGAGCCCCGTCTTGAGAAATAAATCTTGAGTGCATTTCTCCAATTAACGACGGGAATATAACGCCGATTGCCGCGTCAATTTCTGCAAGTTCTTCAGCGCTACGGCCTTTTGCCAAGCCAGCCAGTGACTCTGTTAGGCCATCAAACATATCAAAGCCTTGGTAGCGCAATTCAGTCATAATTGCAGCCAAGTCTGTTACCGATGCCAATAACGCGCCACCAAGATCAGCCATTGTTTGAATAGCACGAACACCAGATGAAACTTGTGACATAAGATCATTGATTGGGACCCTTGTTGTCCCATCAACTTCTGCAAACCTATTAGATAAAAATCCTTTTACAGCATTATCAAAGTCGCCCTTAGCCTTACCGTCCAATGTATTTAAAATCATTCCAGTAATGCGGTTAAAGTTATCTTTAGGATTTGGACCAAATACACGCATTAATCCTACGTTTTGAGACGTTACGCTCATCTGTCTAATAATTGTTTCAGACAGGCTACCAGTGCCAAATTGCTGGTTATATTCATACCAAGAGTCGGCATCTTTAAAATGCAACACACGATCTTGGCTTGCTTTCTTCCCAAGGTTAGCAGTTCCGCCTTTAAACCCTGTAACATTTTCTGATGTTTTTAAATGTATTCCACTTATAAAATTATTATATATTTTAGCCAACACTTCACGCGGCTTTTCACCCTCAAATGTTCTATCAATATCTAACTTTGGCAAAATAAAATCTATCCAAGCCTCAAGCCCAGCCTTTTCAATGCGCCCAGAATCATGTGACTGGCGGCCCATATATCCTTCAAGCATATCAATATTGGCACCTGACACATTGTAATCATGACGCATTAATTCAAAATATTTCTTAATAATTCTTGACGTTTCCAATACTTCTTTTGAGCCGTTATATGGTAATTCTTCTTTGCGATTTACTGCAAATAGAGCGCGATACAACTCACGGTCAAAATCACCGCTTGTTAATATAGAATTTAAATTTCTTGTTTGGAGTTCTGTTACAAGCCCACCAGCATATTTATTAAATAACGTTTTGGAAATTGCAGCGGCACTAAATCGAGACCCCATTTTAGCCTTATTGACGCCGACCAATAGCGCCTCAATCCCAAGGGCTGGGTTGTCAGGAAATTGTGTTTTTATAAAATCTACAGCTTCATTGCGAAGTTTAAATTGAATATAAGCATTGCGTTTTTCAATAAATGCCGCAGTTTTTTTCTCAAGTATCATACGTTCTTTGGACCGACGGATAGCCTCATCATAAGGCCCAGAAGCATTTTCCGCTTCTCTTACACGTTTTTGCACGTCTTCAAATAATGTAATTGCCTCGTCATCCGTTAATTCACGACCAAGCGCTTGAGATGCTTCTGCTATACAAGGATTTGTAGCCATTATATTCCCTTCCTTACAGAGCAGTTAAATGCGGACTCAATAGCTTTTGAAAAATTGTCAGCTTCCGTTACCAAATTATCAATTTGATCTAACTCTTTTAAGTCGCCTTCAAGCCCGCGACGAACGTAATCTGACCGTATCATTTGCTCATATTCTGTAGCTTCTTTTTGTGCAGTTGGCATATCTATATTTCTGTCTTCCATCTTGCTAACCAATTTAAATATTTCATCAGCCCTTTTAACTGTCTCTAAATCGGCAAGACGCATCTGGCTAATTTGCACTTGCTCTTGCGCTGCTTTTTGAATTGCAGCAATCTGTTCTGCGTTTGGTTCGGTTAAGGGTATAGTTTGCGTTGTATTGCGTTGGTTTAATTCAAATTCAACGAAATCGGGGTTTGATTTTACTGCTTCCAAAAATCTTGGATCAGGGTTTTCAAACAAAGCAAATTTTAATTTTCCATCTTGTAAAAATTGAACAGGCGTAATGTTTCTATCTTTTAATGATGTGATTGACTTGATGCCTTTTTTAGCTGCTCGTTCTGTATCAAATGCAATAATGCTACCATTGCCGTCACGCAGTGGCTTATCGGCAAATTCACGAAGTAAAACAAACCTTCCATCGCCCGTCTGTTTAATTGCCAGCACTTCTCCTGTCCGGCGGAAAATAGTTGATTGTATTTTTTCAGCCTCAGAACGAGAAACAAATGACCTAAATTCACCAGTCCCGGTTAAACTAGGAGCAAGAGTTAATGACGACAATGATCTTGGGTTTGCTGTTGAAGCTATTTCTGGCCCGGGTTCGTTTGGTTTAATTGTCAGAACTGGCGGCGATAGTGGGTCAAACGGAATTACTTCACGCCCCGTTACTGTAATCTGTTTTGTCGGGTCAATTAAATTACTATTTGTATGTAATATTGTGTTCCATTGACGATTTAAAATTTCATAATTTGGATCAAGTTTTAATATACTTTCAACATTTGGAAGATAACCATTCATTACCTGACCAATGGCAACTTTAGAAGCTGCGTTTCTTAAATCAGGATTAACTTTTGTTAAAATTTTTCCGTTGCCATCCACTGGTTCGGCAAGTTGTATTGGCTTATTTTTCATTAATACGTCATGTAATGAGCCAACTCCAGCATGAAGACCGGCACTCAATACACCGCCAAACATAATATTTTCTAATACATTTCCTAATGTATAGTCTCTTTGTTCATAAAGAGAAAGTCCATAATTAGCTGGTTCAAGTAATGCAGCACCAGCAGCGCCCTCTACAAAACCTACACGGGCTCTTGCAGCCGCTCTACCAAACCGTCCGACTGAATTTGCTAGCAAAGCTGAATATCTTGCTTCGCCGTAAAATGGAATAAAACCTGATGCTATATTCAATGGGTCTAATGCAGCTACGGCAAAAGAAGTTCCAAGCAATGCGGCCTTTGACGCAAATCCATCAGGCGCTCTTGCCAAAACTGCATTATATCTATTTTGATTTTGTTGTATTTTGACCAGATAATCAAATTGATTTTGAGTTAATCCTTGCTCTGGAACATCTAACTCAAGCTCTAAATCTTTTAATTGTGTAATAAGTTCAGATTTAGGAACCAATGGGGCATCACTTGTTTGCCCCTCAATAAAATTTCCAACAACTCGACGCAAAGCCGGTGTTGGATTTTCCATAAATGTTTTTTCTGCCGTTACACGTGTAGCTAGACTCAAAGAAGATGGCAATTCTTCTAAGAATGATTGGCCGTCATCAAGGGTTGTGTATAAAGGCATTAATCTATTATTCCTTTATTAACTTCATACGCAAATAATCTTTAGATTTAATATTATAACTAATGAGTATCCTATCTCTCATCTTTATATAATTTGCTTTTTGCGCCTCATTTCTTGTTTCAACTTCTGACGGTAGGTCTGCAATGGCTGGTTTATTTAATTGATCCCATGTAATTTCAAAAATAGAACCGTCTTTAAACCGAACTGGTTTTCCAGTAGCATCTATCATTCTTACGCCATAGCGGTCATCGCTTGTGTTTACAAACCCGCCGCTTGATCGCAGGCTATCAAAATATATATCAGCTTCTTCATCGACAGTTAATCCCTGTGACTTGCTAGTTAGCCCCTGAGGAATCATTATTTGATCTCTAAAGAAATCAATGTTTGCTTTAATAAGATTAGCATTTTCTTCAATAATTTGAGTTGGCAAATTTATTCCTAATGTTTTAGGAACACGGAAGCCCGCCGCAAATCCATATTGATTTTCAATTATGCTCCCATATGCTTTTTGTGATGCGTCTGCTTCACCCATGCCTTGTTGCATATAAGCCATTGTAAGCAAAACAGTTGAGTCTAATACAGACTGTTCAATAGCAGCGCCGTCCTTAATTGCCGGGGACCGTAAAGACAGTCTAAAATCTTCCATTAAACCGGAAACGCGGCTTACAATGTTTTTCTTTTCGCCTGAATATACTTCCATCAATGCTTTTTTATTTTCAGGTTGCGCTGCTTGCGCCAAAACTTGGGCAGCGCGGCGAGTTTCCAATGATGATGACATATTGGAAATAATTAACAATTCAGTTCCCAGTTTCATTTCTTTAACAAGGTCAGGCCAAACGCCTCCCCAGAATTGAGACTCGTTCATAAAAAAGTCTGCGGCGTTTACGCCACTTTTTAACTGATTGTTAAATACATCTCTATAAGTTTCTACCCAATTTTTTGGAAAATAATTAACATCCCCCGGCAATACACCAGCTTCAATCTGACGTTGTTTCGTAGCCTCTATGTATTCTGACATTGCGCCAGCAACTATAGATGGATCAGAAGTTTTCCCTTCATTTAATTTTGCAGATTCTTGTGCTTTCTTTTCTAATGCGTTTGTCCAAGCAGTATTAACTTCTGCAAACCTCATAGAATAATCGGCCGAATCTTTTTTAACTTGCTGCTCAATATTGTCATTTACAGATTTAATTGCATTATATCGAGCCAGCCCGTCTTCATCGACAGCTTGTTTTTTTGATTGATCTAATAATTCATCTCGCGTTTTTTTTGATTGATACATCATTTCATATGTAATTTGAGACGTTAAATTTAATGATGCACGCTCTCTTAACGCTAATTGTCTTTTTAACTCATCTTCTGGATTTGGATAAGAAGCGTTAATTTCATCTTCTGTAGGAATTGATGTTATTCTATTTCCAGCCGAAATTGCCGCTTTAGCGTCTTTCATTTGCTGGTCAATAATTTGTTGGTTAATTTTTATTTGGCGATTAGGAATTGTTTCAAGATGGTCAATTCTTGTTTTAACTTTTGACAATAACTCAATACGATCTTTTGGATCAGTAATAGCAAAATCAAATTTACCTGACCGAATTTGTAAATCAAGAACTTTAAGATCGTTCAAGCCACCTTTAATAACCACTTCTTGCCCATAACGTTCCGCTCCTTCTTTCAAAGAAGTTTGAATGTCTTTATAGGCCGCCTTACGCTCTTTTACTGGGAGCGCATCTGCTCTAGCTTTTGCCTTTTCATATAATGACTGGATTTGTGCAGCTTCATCAATTTTAAATTTTTTACCCATGTCATCTACGACAATAGGACCGGCTGCAAAAATCTGCACAATGCCGTTTGTAACGCCAACTTTATTGGCTTCCGCTATGGCTAATTTTTGTTTTTCCAAAGCCTCGGATGCTGCTGCCTTAGTTGCGGAAACAAATAGACGATTACCAGACAAGGCTAGATCAGCTTCAAGAGATCGAGCAATCATAGGGTCAACATCAGCAAGCGCCGACGAATACCCCTTAATCAAAGCGTTGGTTTGGTTGGCAATATCATTAATTTGAATCTTACCGGCAGACACATCTTGCTGAAGTTGCGCCATCTGCATATCAGCGGCAGCGGCAACATTCTTGGCGAGAATACGGCTTTGCGCTTCATTAGCTGCGCGACCGAATATGGTTGTCTTGTCAGCGATAGGCTCTAGCGGTTTGTTATACAGACGCGCTTCTTCAATTTGCTGGATCGTAGGCGCTTTATCTGCGGCATATTCTTCCGCCTGAGCTACCGCCTGAACCTTTGCTTCTTGAATATAAAAACCTGTCATCCGGTCCATCTGAGCAGACAACTGGTCAAGCGGTGCAGAGACATCACGGAACTGACCCTGCGGTGTCCCTACCGCAATTCCGCTGGACTGATAACGAGGAAGTTGGGCCATGTTAAATCCTAATATCCGTTAAGACTTTTAAACCGTGCATTATTTAAGTTCAATGAACCACTACCAAGCGCAGTGCCCGTAGGAGGCCCGCCGATTTGTCCAATCTGAGAACCAGTCGAAAGCAATGTGCCAAATGCCTTGATATAACCAGCCTGTGCAGCGGCATCACCTTGACGGCGCATCTCAGTCGCGTTGATTTCACCGCCGAGCAAGGACAATGTAGCGTTGTCTTCCGTCATCATTTTTTCTTCAAGACCTTGACCGAACGCATACTGAGTCAATGCCAGTGCAGAACCGCCAAACGGATCGACGCTACCAGCCGCAGCACGAGCCCGGATTGTAGCCGCAGTAGCAAGCGTCTTATTCATCACTTCTACGCCTTGCTGACGATACCGCAGGGCTTCCGACTTAGCCTGTAACTCTGACTGACGAGCCTGTGCATAGGCAGTCTGTCTTTGCGATTCACCCGCAGCAATAGCACCGACAGCACTCACCGCCGATGATGCAGCCGCTAAGAGGATTGGAACGCTAAAACCCATCTTATTGCCCCATTGGAACGCTTACGCGATAATCTAGGAATAGAAGCGTCATCTTTAATGGCGCTGTCTGCGTTACAGTAACAGACCCTTCATAGTCATATCCGAGCAATGGACCAACTCGTTTTAAGCCGGTAAACTCATCGACAGGACTATCAAGGACGTTTGTATCAAATGTTCTGAATGGTATCTCTACGCCACCGATGCTGGCATTTTGAGTCTCATAAAACTCTGCCGCCACCTCAATGATGCGCTTCCTAAAGCCACGCAGATTGCCGGTGTTAAGACGAGGTTCAAGTGGCATTGTTGCAACGGTAACAGTGTAATCTACGCCGACAGTAAATGATGTAGAAGATGAGCGATCAAACGTAATCAGGCCAACCGACGAAGCCGTTTCATTCGATAAAAGCACACCGTCCGCAATGACCTTGACCGTCTTGGCAGCCAGATTGCTTGCCGTTACAGATGCAGCAGCGCCGCCGCTGACAGCATTATCGAGAGTAATACTACGATCAAACTGTTCGACATGATATTTAGTCGAGCCATTAATCGTTCGCTGGACGACAACATATATAGTATCGACATCGACTGCGACCGCCTTGAATAAGCCATCTGTCGTAAACCTAGAGGGAGCAATAATATCCTGAGAACGCAGAACTGAGTAAGCCGTGAATGAACCATCATTGTTCACCAACATAAGCAAGTCAGCTTCGTCAGTGTCAGTTGCACGGCGCAAGGCAAGATCAATCGGCGTGTTAATCAGATGACCTGATAGGACAGAGATATTATTAGAGATGTAGGTAGCCTGAGCATCCGTATAGATAAACTCCTTTACGGTCTTACCACCGCGCTGCACATAGAGCGTTCCAGCTTCAAGACCTACAGGAGGCACACCTTCAAGCATACCGTTTCTAGTAGCCACACGAACCACAAATGCAGTTGGAGTGAGCGGATCACCTAGACCCTGCGGAACGTAGAACTCAGCGCCAGTCGTAAAGATTTGCAAGTCGCGGCCAGAATAAATATCAATGACAGCATTGAACTGATCGACATCTAACGTGGCTTCCAGCCCGTCATCATCGTTGCTTTGTTGTTTGTCAAAGTTAAATACGTCACCTACGCGGCTGCCCCAGATCGTCGATGGTCTGGACTTAGAGCCGCCAAAGAATAGCCGCCCCTCGTGGAATGTAACACTACGAGGCCACCCTTTTGTTGAAGACCATACGTGTTCATACCCACGCTCAATCTCCCATTCACCGGAAGCATAAGCAGATGTTTGGCTGAACGGAATTTCTACTACGGCTTTTACCTTAGTCGTGCTTACATAGGTAACAATACGAGCGCGGCCATATCCGTAACCGTCTTTAATATTGATATACTGCTCGACATCAGTTGATGCGAATGTGCCACCAGCACAGGTCAGTTCAATAAATCCAGTAGAAGCTGATGCTGTAAGTGTAGTCGATGGGCTACTTGTTGTAATTGAAAACGCATAGTGCGGCTTATAAGTGAACGCAATCGCGCTCAATGTCCAAGATGAGTCGTTTGCGCCACGGACTAGCTTTAATGGCTCTAAGTCTTCATGCACAAAGATCATCGTGTCAGCCGACTGAGCGTATTTTAGATTAGGTAAAATAGCCGATGTCAGCGTAGAGGCGGCTAGATAAGCATTACCTGAACCATTAATATTTGTAATTAACACGCCATTCTTAAAGATATAGATGCGCTGGTTGACGATTGCGAACATATAAGAGTCGGCAACAGAAAACTCGAACGGCACTAGAGACACACCGTTGGCTGCGCTGGCCGGTAGATCGTAGATGAACTTAAGACCCGGGCGACGACGAACACCACCTTGCGGGATGACAACAACATTCTCAGCCGTCTTCAAAGCGGAGTAGTATTGGTTAAGGTCAATACGGCCACGCAGAAGCGGATCGACCTCTCCGACTGTAAAGTTGGTCTGGATGTTGAGGATTCTAGTCATCAATACCTCACGGCGACGAGAGAATAGTCCTCAATCACTTGGTTAGGCTGGTTCTGCGAGTCAATCATGCTTGCCTGACGGAAGTATCCGCCACGACCATTATCCATTGCCGAACCGACCGCCATGTTTGACCAATACTGGCTTTTGGAAATCTGGTCAGTCACCGGCTCCGCAAAGTGCCAGCACAGGAAATACTTGAGCAGTTGGACAAAATACTGAGGCAAGGCATCTTCCGACACATCATACTGATAGTCGATCCAGATTGACTCGTAGTTCGTCTGTATCTTGTTACCAATCTTTTCCCAGCCCGTTACCGGACGACCACCGGCTGATGTCGTGATGAATAGCGCACGAGCCCCGGCAATCAGATCGCCCGGCAAAGCGTATTCATACTTCCACTCGGTAACAGGCGTTGTTTCCAGCCGAGCCAGTTGGACCTTCTTCATCGAGAAAGACCAAGGATACATCGACAGGAGCATAACCTTAATATCGTCATAAAGACGGTCGGTGATCTGTGCAGCCGATGAACCGTCACTGAAACTGGTAATAATGTTGGCTCCCAACATAATAAGGGAGTCATTACAGATTTTAAGTTTGGTATCGCCGGTTGCCATTCGAGAACTCCGAAGCTGCGATATTTATATTATGAGTTGCTCAAAGAAGAAAGCCCCGACTCGGGTGACCAAATCGGGGCTCTCAATACTCAAAAGGACACTGGATTAGTCAGTATCGGTCGCCGAGATGGTCGTGCCGTCAGCAATGTCGACGGTCGTGCCATTGTTCGAATTCACATACGAGATGACGAGCGAAGGTGTCGTCGTGTCGTAGAGAAAAAGAACGTCACCGACTTTTACGATGGACGCGACTGAATTGAAGTATGCAGCCGTGTTCATTGTAGCCTGTGTATCGGCGGACTTGTAGCTATACAAAGACGGAGCATTTCCGGCCTTGTTAGCTGCGATAGTGTTCCAGCCAGCAGAATCAAAAGCCATAGTTCAATCTCCTTCTTACGATTCGCGGCAGGTGATCTTGACGATGCCTTCGTCGTCAATGGCGACTGCACCGGCAGAGAACATGGAGTTTACGAGGAACGATGTCTTTTCAGGGACATAGTTGATCTCGGTGCGCTGGCCCATGCCGATACCCATGCCGACTGCATCGCGGTGGAACGCATAGCAGGTGCGGTCAAGAGAACCGTCAATCGGCAAGCCGCCTTCTGAGCGGTCACCAATCGTCACGAACTTGAAGCCGAGGAAGGTGTCGATTTCGCCCGAGACGAGTGCGCGGACTGAGTTGAAATCAGCCGATGTCGTCTGAGTTTCACCGAGGAGACCTTCAAGGCCCGAAGCCGAGATAATCATGCAACGACCGTCCATTGGGACGTTGTTTGCATCGAGCAACTTCTTAGCACGGCGGAGTTTTGCAACGTTAAGGTTGCTGTCCGCTGCACCGATGTCGTTCGAGACCGTCAACGATGTGCTTGAAGCTGCAAGCGCGTCGAGGATGATCTGGTCCATACGGCGGCCAATCGCGTTCGACACGACCTGAACAAGTTCACGGCGCTCGTCGAAGTTGACTTTTTGCTGATGGAAGATGTCGCTGTATTCGGCAGCGTTCCAGTCAGCCATCGTAGCGGTGACTTGGGAATAGCTGACGTTAAGCGGCGAAACATCGGTCTGCGGGACACGGATTGTGGCCGAACCCTTGCCGATTTTCGGGAACTTTACTGTAGAACCTTCGACACCGTTGCGCTCACGGACGAGGCCAGCCAAAGCGCGTGACGCTTGATAGGCTTGCTTTACTTCCGCGTCGAACAGCGTAACAAAGGCATTAGAAATTAACTGTGCCATTTGGATCGCTCCGTTCGAGGTTAAGGTTTACTCACGCAACGGTTATCCTTACGGGCCGTTTACTTGGGATTTTGTGGTTCCCCAACCATGATGCCCGGCCTTTCGGTTATCGGACGGGTGAATATTTAGTCCACCCGCCCAAAAGTGTCAAATTAACCCGGGATGGCTTCGGCGAACATACGCTCTACCTTGCGTGTGAACGCCATATCCTTACCATATCTAGGGTCTCCAACCATGGCATAGAGATCATCCCGTGATACAGACTGGTCAGTTGCAACACCGGCAGTCGGGATGGCCATTTCACCAGATGCCTGACGAATTTTGTTGAGAGCCGACACAAAAGCCGCCGATGTAGAGGCTTGAGCGACAGCGTTCAATTCTGCTTCGTTCAGTATGGACCGGCCAAGTTTGCCGAGCCATTGGTTGTTCGCCTTAATAATGTCATCAGCACGATTGCCGAGTTTCTTGAGTTCCGCTTCCCGATCTACTTGGATTTTCTCAAGTGCGCCGGTCACGTTATCAAGATACGACTTGGCAATCTTCTCGAACGCATCCTGAGATAGTCCGATTTCTTTTGCAGTTGCGAGATAGCTTTGCAAAACAGGGTCATCATCAGGCACATTAGCCGCCTTAAATGTCTCTGTATTGTATTTGCCGTCCTTTGGGGCTTTGTGTTGGCCCTGAGAGAACTTCGCCCTGAGTTCAGTATAGGACTTTGCTAGGGCTTCGACATCTGGACCGTCTGCATCCGACCAGAAATTCTCTGGCCAATAGTCTGGACGCTCCAGTTTCTCGTCTTCTTCCGGTTGTTGAGCCGCTTTTTCTTCATCGGTAAGTTCCCGATGTGGGATTTCTACCTCAGTTTTCGTCTCAACCTTATCAATTTCAGGAGTTAACAGGCTCTGGTTGTCGGCTTGGCCATCGGCTTCACCGGCCTGAGTTGTCTGATCTTCCGTCATTAAGTCCTCGCTCGTTTGATACGCCCTTCAATTTGACGAACAACGCTGTTCTGACCCTCACGGTGGAAGCCATGAGACGCATCATCACCCGGAAACCAAGTCGGTTGGTCTAGATACGATTGTCGTAGGTCAGCCAGAACTTTAGCGCCAGCTTCGCTTTGGAACACCAGAGCGTAAAGGGTGTCCAAATCTCTTTGTTTATTCGGTCCATTATTTTCGTCAGCCATTCATTCCTCATTGCATTGCCCTCATCAGTGCTTCCTGATTACCGGCTTGTTGCGGCTGCATTGGTTGTTGCTGTGCAGCCATTTGAACCTGTGCGGCCTGTTGTGCGATCTGCTCACGCTCCTCTTGGGTCGTAAGCAATCTTGCCGGGACACCTAAGCGTTCTGCTACATAGTCAATGATCTCGTCACGCTTGATCGTAATCATGGCTTCTGGTCCCATTCCGGCCACAATTTGAGCAAACTGCATGACATCATTCAGTTCATCCATATTCTGCGCTTGGGCAAGTGGGGATATTGGAACTATCTTCACCTCTCCACCGTTAACCTTGAGCGGCATATCAATCAGACCAGTCTGGTCCATGATAAAGAGAACGCGCTTCACAATCGGGATCATTGCCTCGGTAATCAAGCGACCAAAGGCGGCACCAAGGTTTTGAGCCAATTCGTTTCTGCGCTGCACAACTTCGGTAGCCGACCGTGCCGACATATTGTCAGGTGGCAGCGTGTCATCCAGAAGCATCTTCTTGATGTTCATACGCACATCATTGATGACGATCTGCGCTACGTTGAAGTCAGATGCTTTCGGCAACGGCTGTAGGCTTGGACCTTGAGGACCACCGTTACGAGCCACAGGCACAATAGCACCCGGTTCGATACGGATGTTCTGCGGGTTGATTACACCATCATCTGCCGCTGTATAGACACCGGACACCGCCAGAGCAGCGTTCTTAAGCAAGAGTTCAAGCGTTTTATTGAGCGTCTTAACATCTGGCATAGCCGTGATGAGCGGCCCACGGCCATAGACCTCGCCAGCTACTTTCATGTAACGGGTCACGATCCAAGGCGATACCTTCATCGTCCGATAGACGAGTTCTGCCTTTATTTTCTCATGGATCACATGGTAGCAATAGGTTGCATCATCCTTGTTATAGACGGTGGCTTCGAGAAGTTCGACTTCTTCTGTCGGCTTCCGATTGATCTGCTCTTGCAAGACTGGCGGTATCTTGGCATCCGACCATTGCAATGAGATCGCATCACCCTTGAGACGCATCTTGCGATAAACATTATCGACAGTCCCGTGCGGCCCTTCTTCGAGAGACACGAGATACTGCGGCACTGCGGTGAAGCGGATAGGTGAGTCTTCGTCGCCCGGCTGGATCAGCATGACTGCCGTGCCGACTGCAAGATCAAGCAAGAACTCTGACATAGACAGGTCAAAGTTCGTTTGACGCAGCGTGTTGAACATCCGTTCACGGTAGAAATCCAGAACTTGCTGAATTTCAGCGCGGCGTTCTCTAGGAATTTCATTACCGGCTTGCAGGGCGCACCAAGCACGGTAGGGTGGAAACAGGCTGGATTGGATACGATTAGCGAAACGCTGGGTCGAATGGATGGCGGTCGAATCGAAGACCTTGCTCATCTTCTTTTGGCCCGGCACACCGCCTTCGTAGAAACCATCATAAAGGTTTCTCTGTGGAAGTGCGTATTCGTAGCACTCCTGATAAATCGTGCGCCACTGGTCTTTCTTGGAGGAGGCCAAGCTAGCGCGTTTAATTACGTTTTCTATACTCATCTTGGCCATAGTAACCTCACTTCTTCTTTGACTTGCCAGCTTTCGACAAAGCAATCGCTACTGCTTGCTTCATCGGCTTACCACTTTTCATCTCGGTTTTGATGTTCTGAGAGATAACCTTCTGGGACGAACCTTTCTTAAGAGGCATCTTTTTTCTCCTTCCGCATTGCGGCCCTGATATTGTCGATCATGTTGGGATAGGGGCGACCGGCTTTCTTTGCCATTTCTTTAGCGTGTTCTTTTTGCTCTGCGGTAAGCTTCTTGCTCTTGCCGAGAGACTTCGGACGAGGCTTATCCCATACTTCTTTCATGTTCAGTCCTTCATCTTCTTGATGCGTTCGCTGAGAGCAGCCGCTTTCTTCTTGGCATCAGCCGTAGAACTGGCTCCCCAAGCCCGTAGTGCAAGCAGTTTGCGAGTTGGCTTGCCCTTCTCGTCGTAGTCTGGACCTTTGACACCCGCCATACGCGCTAGGAAGCTGGCCTTACGACCGAGTTGCTCACGCGATTGAGGCGCACCCTTTACCGGCGGCTTTAAGTTCGAGCCTTCTTTACGCTTGAAGTAAGCGCGACCGGCTGCGTTCAGGCCACCTTGCGGGTTCTGGTATCTCTTAGCGACCATTAAAGACCACTGAGTTTGGTTGGCAGACCAGTTTCAGGAGCAATACGTTCTGGCGAAAGCAACTGACGATAGCCACCGCGTGTGCGAGCGCGGATTGATGCGGCCATTTGCTGACCGGCAGCCGCTTCTTGAGCCGCAATGCGCTGCTCTTGCTGTTGTTGCAGTGCAACTTGCTTCTCTTGTGCAGCCGAAGAACCGCCTCCGCCGCCGCTAAGACCGAGAGCCTGTGCTATGAAACCCATGATTCAACCTCGCAAATATGTGACAGTCACAACCGTCAGACGCATAAGACCGTAAAAAAGCCTCTCTGGTGAACCCAATCGTCTTGGCCCACCGAACCGCTCTAGGATTATCATTTCTTACAGTTATCTGCAAACGCCTTACAAATGTCATGTTAGATATAAATTTTATCATGTTTTTACTACATTTCGTCATCTCAACTGGCTTTTTCGTCACATAATCGGCATCTTTAAAAACTGTCACTTCCCAGTTCCCGTGCCAGAGCGGGAAAAATAAATAGCAAAGGATAGGTTTCTCTCCGTCGAAGACGGTGAATGAGAAGAACCGTGACGCATATTCCGAGATGATGGTATCGAAGTCATCATAGGCTGCGATAGTATTCATATCGGCTTGCCACAAACGCATGGCGCGGATGTGTTTCACATGAAACTCTTTGATTTCGTAGTGGTCCGGGAAGTTTGCACTACGGATTATGTCAGCGTTGGGCATCATGCGAAGATGTCAAAGTCCGTTTTGGCGCTGGTTTGCATGGGAAGTCTGCCGCCGATCTGATGGCCACGGGTCAGAGTGCGGAACTCGCCGCCGCCGAGCATAAGATACCCGAAAGCGTCACCAATATGGGAATGTTCGTTCTTATTTGGCGCATCACGGAAGCGATCTGTGCCACCGCCTACACCTACGCGCTTAAAATGATAGCCACCGGCTAGTGATTTTCGTAGCCGATTACAGCTTGAGTCAAGGATCAGCCCCGGCTTTCCGTCAATCAGTCGTTGCATAGGCAAGGCACCAGCTTCGCGGCGCACCATAAAGTCGTTCGATGCCGTAGGTTGAGCATTAAGTCCTATGGTTTTGAGATAATCGAAGGCTGTGACCTCGAAAATACCGTCACGAGCGACACCCGCCGGATCGCCCCAGACGAATACTTGGGCTTTAGCGAAGTGGGTCATGATGTCGTGCATCAGGATTTGGCCGAACCGCTCTAGGCCCATGCTGAATGAGACGATTTCATGGAGAATATGCCAGCGGCCATTGCGTGTTTTCTGTCCGAATACGGCTGCCGGTGTCAAACCAAAGTCGATCCCGATCTGTAATGGTAGTCCCGGGTCATAGTCGATCTTATCGACGGTCATGAGCGTGTCTGAATATTCAGGCCAGACGGCTTTACCTTCTTGGACATAGACATATTCACCGGCAACGTAGCATCTGATCCAATCTAGGTTCTTGCCACCGAGTTGTTGCTCATAGTAGCCGGGCGGAAGGTTATTGATGTTCTCCGCTTTCTCGTTGACGGTCCAGTAGCGGCCAGCGCCGGGTATGGCTCCCGGATGTTCAGCGGCACATTCGACCATTCCGGGCGGCTGTTTGAAGAATTTCCATTCATATTTGCCGCGAATTGGCTCTTTTTCGGCAAGTCTGTGCCACCAATGGTCAGTATCCATCGGGTTGGTATCAGCCCAGATACCACGCCAAGTTGGGCCGCCGTGTAATTTAGTGGGATAACGACCTACGCGGTGGGTCAGTCCTTGGATCACAGCCAGTGGTAATTCTCTGGCTTCGTTTACCCAAGCACCGGTTAGTTCGAGCGAGAGGAGTTTTCGAACGTCTTTTGGCTGATCGAGGGCTAGGAAGATGACTTCGCAATCAACTCCGGGGATACCATCACGGCTCGGAAGTTTTAGGTGATGGGTAATAGGCGGCGACCAGCGCATCGGTCCCCAGACATCCTCCGGAAAGATGGATTGCCAAGTCTTGATCGTCGTAGTTCGCAGTTCAGGATACGAGTTACGGATAATGACGAACCGTGTATAGCGGATATTATCGACCGGAGACGGCCTTTGCTGGACGGCTTTGAGGAATATCTCTGATGCACAGGCATAGGACTTACCTGATCCTACGGGGCCGAGGAGACCACGGAAGAAGGCATCGTTATTGAGGAACTTCCAAGTGGTCGGTGACTCGGAGAAGTCTAATTCGAGACCAGCATTGGCGAAGGCTTCTGCCGCCTCATTCTGCGTCTGTTGTTTCTTCGGTTTCCGCATCGATTACCTTTGTTTCATAATGTGTGACTGCCGGGCCTTTAAGATTGATACCGATGATTGTCGGTCTATTTTCGTCAGCACCAGTTTCCATCAGGCCATGGTGCTTAGACAATAACCGCAGGGCAGCGATCTTGTCGTGCATCTCGACCTCAATAGCGTTACCTTCTTTGGTCGGCGTTACCTTGACCTTCTTTATGGCCTTCTGAACATTCAAAGGCAACTCATTAGAGTTCTTAACAGTGACGTTTCCAGATGAATCCCATGACAAAACATCCGTTATGGCTGCCGAGCCAAGGGCTTCGATTTCACTAAGAACAGCCTCTTTCTTAGTTGGATCAGAGGAAACAATGCCATTTCTAAACGATCTTACTCTACCCAATGCAATCTCCTGTGGAACACACCCTCAACCTATCTTGACAGGTATTGACTTTCATCCCGCGAACCCCCTTATCTATCCCCTCGGGATACATCGAATTAGTGATTTGAGTTGATTTCCGAAATCTGGAAAAAAATTGAGTGACACACCCCGCAGTAGAGGGCACGGGGTGGGGGGCAAAGGGTGCCTCACGCAAACATACCCCTAGCGATAAGCATCTGTAGCGTAGTCGGTAGCGATCCGAAGCGTGTGACATAATTCCTAAACGCCATAGCGATCTGATCGCGTGTTGGATTGATTGCGGCTAGATCAAGAAGCGATTTGTTGTCGGTTTGGATTGTGTAACCATATGTTTGAGACATTGACTTCACACCCCTTTCAATCCCCTTTAGCTTTTCATTCTCTTCTCTCTCCAATTCGCTAGTCTTTTGTTCAAGTTGAGCATAAGTCACCTGGTCTTCTGGTTGATCTGTAGCAAACGGTATTGACGACTTTAATTCTTCATCCGTTGGTATCGGATCGTTAGACGAAAAGAGCACCTGATAACGGCTAGTCAGCCATTTACTTGTCTGATTTTTAAACCATTTCGGCTGTAGTTTGCGGATCATTCCGGCGTTAATTAAACGCTTCAAACTAGCTGAGACCTGAACCGGTCCTAATCCGGTGCAATTCCTGATTGTCTCATAAGTTGGATAGCTGACGCCTTGCCTCGATACGAATAGACCAAGAGCGCAAAGCAATAAGAGATCATTCGGCGATAAGTCAGGTGAATATACGGCCCTACTAGGAATGATTGCATAGCGTCTTCCACTTGGCTGACCGCGATGGTTCACACCTTCACTCGCCTTAGCCAGCCTTCTGAGACCTCTAGCCGTTACTTTCTTCTTGATTTTCTCTTGCAATATCAGGCCCTTACATTTTTTATAATTATTTTTATAATATACGCTTGACATAAAACCTAACCTTATTATTGTCATGAATACCGGACCAAGCCGGACACAAACGATAGGACAAAAGATGTCAGACTTTATCAACGTCATATCAGCCTATGGCCTATTCTTCGCCATTGCTTTTTCCGTCATGATCCTCACCTCAATTCTAGAAATGATAAAGAAAGGATAAAACAATGAACATTCAAGAAACCATCACCAATAAGATCATTGAAGCAATCGAAGCCGGAGCAGGGGAGTTTGTCATGCCTTGGCATCGTTCCGGTGTATGTTCGGCCTTGCCTCACAACCCCATCTCAAAGAATACCTATTCCGGCGCAAACGTCATTTCCCTATGGATTGAGCAGAAAGAGCGGTCCTATTCCTCAAATCAATGGGCGACATACAAGCATTGGCAGTCTGTCGGTGCTACGGTTCGCAAGGGTGAAAAGGCCGTGCATTGTGCCTATTTCTCACAAGGTCTTAAGACGAAACAGAACGAGCAAGGCGAAGACGAAACGCGCTCTTTCATGTTTGCCAAGCCTTTCTACCTTTTCAACGCTGACCAAGTTGAAGGATATTCTGCCAACGGAACGCCGGACACCTTACCGGAAAACCTAGTTCAACGCATCGAAAACGCTGACCAAGCAATTAAAGCAACTGGTGCTGAGATCATCGAAGGTGGCCAACGTGCATTTTATCGGCCCTCTACCGATGCCATCTATATGCCTGACCAATGGCGGTTTCGTGATGGTGACGGAAATAATGCGACACAAGCCTACTATTCAACTCTGTTGCATGAACTGACACACTGGTCCGGTGCTGAAACGCGCCTCAATAGGACAAAAGGCAAGCGTTTCGGTGACGATGCTTACGCTTTCGAAGAACTGGTAGCTGAACTAGGAGCGGCCTTTCTTTGCGCCTCACTTGGTATCGAAAACGAGCCTCGCATTGACCATGCTCAATATATCGACGGTTGGCTACGGGTTCTCAATAGCAACAAGAACGCAATCTTTAGTGCGGCCTCACTTGCTACCAAGGCCATGCAATACATTCTCAAAGCGGAAGCACAACCCGAAGCAATAGCCGCTTAGGGTCGAAAAATCGCCTCTTTTTCAACCTTGACACATGAAAGGATGACAAAATGTATCAGATTAAATTGAGCCGGACACAAGCAGAACAATTTGACGGATTATTGCACTATCGTTTCGACAAGGTCTATTGCCTGCCAAAATCACCTACTGGTCATTATTATCGGGTAGAGCGTTACGGAGTTTCAGTTCCATATGTGGCAACATTCGACAACCGTGAAAGCGCATTGCGGTTTGCAAAATTGGTAAGCAAATCAGACCGTTATGACGCCTATGTCACTAAACTGAACACATAGGGAAAGCCATGACACTGCTCGACACACTGTCAAGGGTTGAGGAAATTTACTGAAACAACCCGCAATGAATTAAGGGGCCGCAAAGCCCCTTTTTTCTTGTCCGGTCTTTGCCATTAGAAAATAAGGCTTGCCGATTGGCAGCCTGTTTCTGTCGATCCTAGAGCATATCCTAGAACGGGACCGATTCATTCAGATCATGGGCGGAACCTACACCAGCCTTAGTGAAACGTTTCACCCCGTCATCGGGGGACTCTGTCCGGCCCTCATACTGTCTGCCAGATAAGGAATAATAGGGACGGCCCTCGTCATCCTGTCTTAGCCAACCGCCAAGATCAAATTTTACGTCGTCAATATAGATATACCCGCGAAAATCGGGGTGCTTGTCTTCCGTCTTCCGGTCGTTTTTCCAGAGTTTTCCGAGGTGTTTCTTGCTCACTTTGTCAGCCTTTC
>Ga0315903_10003159_pt1 | contig 23161 bp, 37 predicted proteins | sample LakEriMetagenome_7_FD_203524 | JGI IMG/M metagenome (GOLD analysis project Ga0315903, IMG submission 203524) | Freshwater fungal communities from buoy surface, Lake Erie, Ohio, United States - Buoy 2 MA119 | ecosystem: Environmental > Aquatic > Freshwater > Lake | place: USA: Lake Erie, Ohio... | reverse complement strand
GGGGCGGGATCTGGGGTGGCTGGTACGCAACTTGGGGCGGCTGGGACCGGGAGGCGCAACCGGCCAGCATCAACAAGAGCATTAATGTCAGACTGTTTTTTGTTGATCTCATTCTTGGCCTTTCGCAGGGTTTCAGTTTGATTATTCAGTGATGCCGCCAGCTCTTGCTCTTTGGCGCGTGACTCTTCATTGAGCTTGGCAATGTGAGCCTGCATCTCAGCGTCACGGTCGGCATAGCCAACATGGTGGCCGTAACCATAAGCACCGCCAATGGCAATCATGGCCGCAATGATCAGATATGGATTCACTGCCCAGCCTCACGTCTTGCTGCCGCGATCTCCTCGCGGACGTGATCGGGTTCCAGGTGCTCGGGTGGCGTTGTCGGTGGAGGTGGAGGTGTCCAGCTCTCATCCAGGGGTGGATTGATCCAGACTGGCAGAGCACCGCTGGGAGGCGCAGAAACAGGCATAGAAGGCGCTGGTGCAGCAGGGGCAGGTGTAGGTGTGGGTGCAGGGTTTATTGCAGCGGTAACGGCCCCCACAGCACGCTTGCCCACAATGCCACCGATACCGCCAACAATCAGCAGCACGATGTCGTTCAACATCTTGGTGTAAGCCTGGTCGATGGGTGCCATTGACTTGATGGGTTGGGTGACAAACGTCACGCTGTAGAGCAAGGCGATCACAATGCCAAACAGGATGATGGTGATCATCACCACAACAAAGCCCCAGATTCGGACCTCAATCTCTTCGGGGGTGTATTTACTTTTTAACATCTTCGCCTTTCTTATCGTCAATCTTATTTGTTAAGACTGGGGCAACCAAATACTCAGGGCAGGTCTGCGTAAATAAGCAGCGAGGTTTCTGGCACTCAGGCAGATCGAATTTGTCAGGGTTCTGGCAGGTGTATCGATACCGATCCTCGCACCCAGCAAGCGCCATGATGGTCAGACAAAGCAGCAGTCTCATTCAGTCTTCCTTCCTGTTGTCATGGTCCATCTTCTTTCGGTCTTCCTCGAGCTGCTTGCGCAGCCTCTCCATGCGATCAATCTGGGCTTTGCTTTCCTTTTGCACTGCCAGGGTATCGAAATATATTATCGAAATTATCGGCAGCATCAAACAGAAAACTAGCACCATCGCAATGAGCGCTATCAAAAACCCCATCTTGTCTTTCGGTCCATCACTAGGAGTGACCAAAACACGCTGAGATACACGATTATCAACAAGGCGGCTCCCAGGTAGATTGCTTTGTCTTGCAGGTCCGCGATTACCCGTCTTCGTTGCCATCTTGCCTGCGCCTCACGTTGATCTCGAACCTCCCTGGCTTGCTCTTGCTCCACTGCAATCTGCTCACGCATCTCGTTGAATCGTGTCCATAAATTACCCAACTCTGGAGGTGATTGGAAAATCATCTGCTCTCGCAAATCAGCCTCCATCTGTCTCAACTGGGTGAGTACAAGGGTACGCTGCAAGGCACGCTCTGCCAGAGAGTCTGCCCCGTCATAGACTTCCTCTTTGGACTTGCGCTCTTCCTCATGGTAGTAGTCTTGGATCTGCTGCATATGCCGCATGAATTCACCCAAGCGCTTTGCAATGTCTCCCATGACCTGGTTGGGATCATAGGCCGCGACTTCTTGCACCCGCTTTTGTTCAGCAACGATCTGCTTCTTTTGCTCTTTGGTTGGGTTTGGCCCAAACATGCCAGCGATCTCGTTGACGATCTTCTTAACGTCACCAGCAGTATTCTTAACGTCCTTGTATGTGGCAATGCCCTGCTTAATTGCAGAGAATGCGCTAGAGGCCATAAGCAGGATGCTGATTGGGTCCACATCTTACAAACCAAAGATCTTTGCAAACAGCGATGCAGCAGCTCCAGGACCCAGCAAGACGGCCACGATCACGGCATAGAGCAAATACTCAATCTTGGTCATGCGCTCTGAACCCTTTGCAAGAGAGTCAGAAATGAATTTCATCCTCTCTGTGCAGATGGCCTCATGCACTGCCAGCCTGGTCTCAGTGGAGTCAGACATTCCAAGGCACGCCAGTGGCTTTGACAGGTGCTTTCTGTTCGGCAATCTGAGCCTCCAAAGAAGCCTCTACAGCCGCTTTATCCACACCATTGGCCCATATCCATCCTAAGACAGTTTCCTTTGTCAGAGAGGCGTAGGGAATGGTTGCAGTGCCATCACTCCATGAACAAGTGCTATACACAGATGCAGAGTAATCCCCATCTGTTGCAGTGGCTTGGAAATGTGCGGTAGTGACAAAACCATCAGAGGTTTGTCGGTCAAGTTGAGATATGTTCCAAGTAATCATGTTGACTCCAAAGCGGTTATACGGGCGGTGAGGGTTGTGATGAGGGCTTGCTGTTCTTGGACAAGTGCAACCAAGTCTGCCATTACTTCAGCAGTTGATGCTTGCATTGATTGGTGCTTTGGCTTTCCATCAGCGTCAACAGCATCTTTTTCCCCAATTACTGATGCTGGATATGATTGTGCAAACTCATGTGCCAAAAATCCCCGAAAATCAGAACCATCTGTTTTCCATACGCCTTGTTTTGGTTGCAAAGCCATAAGGCGTTCTTTGTATCCTGTAACTGCTCCAGAAATTTCTTTCAAACGATAATCAGATGTGCCGCCATAAGTAACGACAGTTCCGTTAGTTGTAATGCCGCCAAGAGATGTATAGGTAGAACCTGCAAAAAATGTGATTAGATTTCGCGTAGCACCTGTTCCAGAGTTCCAAACCAAAATTGCTTGTGAAGGGCCGTCTGTTGTTTTAAATGTTGCCGTGTTTGCATTACTTGTTGCGCCAAAAGATGATTCATTAATTAAAGCACTTGTAGTCCCCACCAGCAAGCGACCGCTGGAGTCAATACGGGCGCGTTCTGCGTTGTTGGTAGCAAAAAGTAAATTGGCATTAGCGCCGTTATTTATAGATGCGTCACCACTACTATTAAATTGCCCCCAAGAAAAAGTACCTGTTGCGCCTGTGTATAAATGGTTTGGTTGGTTTGAAGAAGCAAGCGACAAAACAGTAGAGGGGCTTGTAGTACCAATACCCAAACGACCACTAGCATCAAGCGTCATTGCTTGGGTGAAGGTGATGGCGTTACCTGCTGTGCCTGATGGAGCGTTGTACCAGCGATGCTGACCGTTTACTTGATAGTAATAACTTGCTAAGTTTGTTGTTTTGTATATAAAGTTGCTTGCTGTGTAATACCAGTTTGAACCAATAATATTGCCGTTACCAGCAGAAACAAATGTTCCACCAGCGGGGGCTTCAATTACAGCAACTCCATAGCCACTCCAAGCACTAGGCGTAACACCCAATCCCATATTTCCAGCACTGTCCAAACGCATAGCCTCCGCACCGCCTTCAGCAAAGGCAATGGTGTCAGCCGCAGGGAAGAAGATGCCCGTGTTGGTGTCGCCATCATTGGTGATCGATGGGGATGCCGCAGACCCATCAGCAAACTCAACAGTTGCCGATCCAGTGACGGTCAACGTCCCTGCCACCGCCAGCGTCTTGCCAGCTCCGACATTCAAGCCAACGCTGGTGCCTGTGCCAGCAGCCGCAAAGACTGCGTCAACGCTGTCAAGGTCAGTATTGATCTTGGTTCCCCAAGTGTCAGTGCTGGCCCCCACCTCGGGCTTGGTCAATAAAAGGTTGGTCGTTGTCGTATCTGCCATTTTTTACCCCTATGCGGCCTGTTGCCACGATGTTGAATTGTCTGCGATCTGAGTCCAGGTTTCACTGGTGTCTGACTCTGGAGTCCACGTCTCTGCCGTGTCGGATACCGGGTTCCACGTCTCTGGTGTATCTGACTGGGCGGTCCAGGTTTCGCTTGTGTCGGGCACTGCACCCCATCCAAACCCAACCATGGTCCCAACAGATCCAACTGCCTCATTTCCGATTATCGCAACTGAGATGACGTTTGACACACTGCCAACTTCACCAGTCCCAGAAACACCTGTGATGGCCTGGAATGAGATCACCTCTGCCGACATAGTGCCAACAGCACCAGTGGCAGCGTTGCCAGTTGTGGCCGTGGACCGGGTTACCCCAACAGAGTCCACTGCACCAGTGGCCGCATTGCCACTGAGGTCGATTGACCTGGCAGGCGCGACAGTGCCCACGGCCAGTGTGGCCGCATTGCCTGTGACTGCTTTGGATGAATCTGGCGCCAGCGTGCCAACGGCACCAGTGGCTGCATTGCCGGTGATGGCAATGGTGATGGTGAGCGTGACGGTTCCGACATTGCCGGTGGCAATGGTTCCATCTTCTTGAATTGATCTGCTGGCTAAGACGCTGCCAACGGCACCAGTGGCCTGGTTGCCACTGATAACGACATTGCCTATGCCGTAGACGCCCCTGCCGTAATAGCCTGTGCCGTAAGCAGCCATGGTGCTGCCCCTGCGTTACGCCAGCCGTATCAGGCCGGTGCTTGCATCATTGGTGGGCATGGTCAGCGTGAAGGTTCCAGCAGTCACGGTCTGGCTGCCGAAAGTGTGGACGCTGACTGCCTTGTTTGACTGGGTCGAGTTATAGATCAGGACCGCATCAAAGGCCGTGGAAAGGGTCACTGAGCTGTAGCTGATGCTGGCGCTGGGCGTGACAAATGCCGTGGTTCCAGACGTGCTTGGAGCCGTGCCAAAGGTCACTGTGACACCGCCAGCAGAGTACCCGGTCCCAGTCACCTCACCAGTGGAGCTGTAGGCCGTGGTGGACGCATTGACGGTGGCGCTTGCCAGGTACAGGGCAGCCTTGAAGGTGTCTGCCGTGGTGGCAGCTCGGACAACGCCAGTGCCAAAGTTGTGGTGGCCGACAAGCAGCTCACCCTTAAAACTGGTACACATTGCCTGAGTATTCGCCATGATTTAACCCTCAAATTTGTTGACTGATGCCTTCGGCAAAGACGCCGCGCTTAAGCACCATGTTGACTGATCGATGGACCAACTCACCCTCATGCCAATACTCAACCCAGCTCGTTGTCTCGGTGTCAGTATCAATGGACCCCTCACGCTTTTCCAGCAGTGACTCGTCCATCTCGCCCTTGGTTGTCGTTACCATTCAATCACCCAAATGTTTTTGCCCTGGTCAGCAATGCACCGCCACTGGTTGAACCTCGATCATCTGCAATCTGCAACTGATCAAGCCCTGCCTGATACAGCGCTGACCACACTGTGATTCTCGCATCATCTTGCAGGTAAGGCGCAGCCTGGAGCAATGCACCGTAGAGGTAAACGTCAGGCGCTTGAGCCAGCAACCAGTTGGTTGTCACGCTGGCTGACAACTTGGTCAACTTTGCGTAATAGGCCAACTCGGCAGTGTAGGCACTGTCAGGGATCGGCAGCACTCGGATCTGGCCGCCCACAATGCCAAAGAAGATCGGCACGCCGCTGGATCGGTACTGCACGCTCAGGTTGTCGAGTGAATCAATCGTCTCAAAGCCCAAAGGCGTGACGGGGTTTGTGCCGGTGAGCTTGATGGACTTTGTCTCCAGAAAATCATCAGGCACCGCGCTGTACTCAGTGGCAATCGACGCCGTGGATCTGACGATCATCTGCCGGGTGCGCAGTTGACGCTCAATCTGAGCCTCGGCCAGCGCAATGAAATCAGGAATGACCGTTGTCAGGTCAGTGCGGTTGAGCCAATCGCCAACTGATGTTTTCAGCTCGTTGTATGTGGTGAGTGCCATCAGCTTGCCTCTTTTTCCATTTCCTCTTTAACTATCCAGGTGTGCTCATGCTTGAATTCAAACGTGCCAATGTGGCCGATCTCTTTGCTCACGTCATGGTCAATATACACCTTGAACCCAAGCTCTTGCGCCTTCTTGCAAAAGAACACGTCCTCGCCCATGTAGCCTCGGGTGTCGTACTGCCAAGGCATATCGAACCAGGGTTCAGACATACCCTCAAAGACGTTGCGCTTGATCAGCATGATGCCGGTGCCAACGCTGCCAACCTCTTCAAGACCAGTTGATTCTGGCATCGAATAGACGGGTTTGCGCTTGCCGTTCTCGTCATAGTTTTGTGCGGTTGGACCTGTGGGCATCCTGCGCCTTGCGCAGTTGGCCGCAACCAGGTCAACGTCATGCTTGAGCAGTCGCTGGATCATGTCCTGTGGAAAGGTCATGTCTGAGTCAATGAACAGCACATGCGTGCAGCCCTCGCGCATGGCATCCAGACACAAATCAGCACGCTGGTTCTGAATCAGCGTGCCCTGCAACAGTTTCAGACTTATGGCATCAGTGGTGTTGAGCGTGTGATACGCCACCATGTTGACCATGCAGTAGGTGTAGTTGGTGTGGACTTGGTCACGCGCTGGCGTGCAGACTGCAATGTAATTCATACTTGGCCTGGCCTCACGCGAAAGAATCGATTGTCTGGATCATTGAGCCACTTCTTCATGTAAGCCTGGTCATCGAGCTTGCCTTCAGCTTTCAGCTTGTAATACAAGGACTCTGGGATGCTGGCGACATGATGCCACTCGCCGGTCCAGTTTGCCTTGTTGTCAATCGCTGCAAAGTCACGCTTATTGGCCTCGATCACGTCAGTCACGTCTTGACTGGTCTGGATCGTTGTCTCTTCAGTATCTGGGTTGAAGTGCCAGGTGCGCGTGATCCCCTTGTCGGGGCTTACATCAAGAATTCTTTTGTCCATGTAAGTGGGGCCAGGTTTCCCTGGCCCCTTCTCCTAGTCAGTTATCAGGAGGTGACCAAGTCAGCGGCCAGACCGTGGGCATTTTCAGCCAGCACTTTCAAGCCGTACTCAATCAACAACATGCGCTTCTCAGCGTCACCAGTCTTTGCCAACTCAACTTGCTGGTAAGGACGCAGCACAGTCATCTTGGCGTAGTCAGGATCGATCACCCATGCGTCACGCTCGCGCTGGAAACGGTTGGCGATCACTTGCACATTGCCGAAATCGCTGACGTAGATGTCAACGGCGCCAATCAATGTTGCGGGTTTTGCGCCGCCATCAATGTTGAAACGTGAAGATGCAATGCCAGAGAAACCAGAGACGCGCTGCTTGTTGACAGGGCCAACCATCAGGATCTTCGGAGTACCGCCAGCGGACCACACCTTTTGAATGACGTTCTTCAAGATCGTCTCGGTGAAGGTACGCACGTTGCCGTCAGTGCGAGCGCTGTTGGGCAGCGTGGTATAGCTGGGATCGACACCGTTGGTCTGCTTGTCAGTGTTGGTCTTGACAAACGCGCCCAAGGATGCGGTCACGCGAGCAGTGGTGGTGTTGCCTGCAACAGCAATGCCGCCGTTCAAGAAAATGAATTCTTGATCGCGCTTTAGCTCGCTGCCTCTTTTCGCAATTTGATAAGCAAGCTCACTGCGTCTGCCTGCCTTATTGACTACTTCCTCTGTGTTAGAGAGAACAATAGTTTTACGGCTGATCTGAGCGTAGTTGGTCAAACGCACGGTGGCAGTGACAGAGTCAAAGGTTCCAACGTCGTCACCCTCGAGCTGCGCATTTGCTGCGGCATCTGCCAGGGTGTCGGTCTGCCACTCAAACAAGGTGTTGGAGATGGTTTCGCGGCCAATGTTGGACTGGAAGGGAGTCTCTTCGGGAGCGATGTTGGTGATCACATTGCTCAGGTCTTCGCGGATACCCTTTGCAGAGTAGGTCGTGAAGGTGTTGCTTACGATGGTCATGGTGTTACCTCAAAAGTTGGTAGATTGCCGAGGCCGCATCATCGACACGGCCAGTCTTTGCGAGACGCTGTTTGGCGCGAGTTGCTTCAGTTGTTTGGGATACCCGGCCTGCTGCACCTGGCTTGGCTGGCCGTGGACCGTTATTGGTCACAGGGGTGATTGCTTTTCGCTTGGTCATCATCTGGTCGTAGAGCGCTGCTTTACGCAACGCGACAACCGCCCTGTGATCCACAATGGCACTCAACTCCTCGGGTGTAAATCCGGTCTTCTTCCCGAATTCGACCAGCAACTGCTTTTCTGTTTTCGCCTTCGCCTGGTCTTTCCACTCGGGAATGACCTCGAGCAGCTTTGAGTGCTGCTCTTGCAAATGCGTCTGGAAATGCTGCTGCTGCTCTTGCTGCGTGAGCTGGGCAACTCGTTGCTGTTCAAACTGAATAGCTTGGAGCTTTTCCTGTTTCTCACGCATCACCTCTTTTTGCCGCACCCACTCGATGGGGTCTTCTTGGTAAAGACGGTCCCAATCGATCTGTGTGTCGGCACCTTGGAGCTGGGCCTGTAACGCTCCCAACATCTGTGCGTACTGCGCACGTTCGGCACGCACCGCCTCAGTCTCAGCCTCGACCTGTTTCCTGATCTCAGCGATCTGCTGCGTTTTGCGTGTGTAGTCCTGGGTCCGTGAGTAACCTTTTTGGAGTTCGTCCAGCGTCACCTCGACCTCTTTGCCGTCAACTTTGACGGTGAAGACGGTTGGCTGTTCTTCTTCCTCTGATTCCTCATTTTCTTCGGACTGTTCCTCTTGCGTTTCCTCGTCAGCAGCGTCTGCATCCGCTGACAATTCTTCGCTCAAGGCCGCGCCATCATCCTCTTCGGACTCTGGCAACTGCGTCTCTTCGGGCGACTGTTCTCCATCAACTGGCAGTATTCCCTCGAGAGCGTTGGCCGCTTCGGCCAAATTCATTGGACCCGCAGGGGCGCTTGGTTGTGCTGCCTGCGTGCTCATACGGTGACTTTCTGGGCGCGTTCAATTGCTCGCTGCGCCAGTTTGCCGTTGTCCACCATCTTGGTGACTTCGGTCTTGAACAACTCAATGGCCTTGATCATGGCGTAAGCCTGCTCGCGCTTGTCGGCCTCCTCGGGCTTGCTGCCCTTGAAAACCCACAACTGCTCGTTCTCGAGCTTTTCCAGCGCAGCCGCAAAGACCTCGTCTTGCAGCAACTGCTCGGCCTTTCGGCCCTTACGCACCTGATCTTCGTTCATTGAACCATTCCACTGTTAGGGTTGATGGGCGGCACTGGTGCCTGGGTCGGCTGCTGCATGGCCTGGGCCATGAGAGCTGACTGCTGGCGCAGTGCCTCTCTGTCCAAAGACTGCTGGGCATCAAGCTCGGCAGTACTTATCGCAGTACCGTACTTTAACTCTAATTCGTACTTCTTGAGCACTAAGTCCTGCGCGAGTTGATCTCTTCGGTAATCATCATCCCGAATCATCTGCTCACGCTTCAATTCAAGCTCGGCAGCCTTCTTCTGAATGTCAGCCTGGATGGACTCGGCCTGGACCTGGGCCAGCACCTGCTCAGGCGTTGGGCGCTCGGGTTTGGCCGGTGGCATATACCCCTCGGGTACGTCCTTGAAGTACTGGCTGGCGTCACGAAACCCTGACAACTCCACAATCTTGCGCAGCGTGCGCGAGAGTTGGGTCATGGTCACAAAGGGATTGTCAGCGCCCATGGTGCTGAGTGCTTGCTCTTGCTTTTGCATGATCATCATCAGACCCTGCAAGCGCTCGTTCACATCACCCTGGCCCAGGCCAATGTTGATTGACACGTCCATGGAGTTGTCCCAGGCGCGAGGGTCGATCTGCACCCACTCGTTGCGCAGGCGCACCATGCGAGGCTTGTCCTGGTGCGTGGTGATCAAGAACAAGATGCCCTTAAAGAGCTTTTTCATGCCCTCGGCCAAGATCCTTGAGGTCAGTTCAATGCGGCCCTGGCTTGCGCTGATGGTGGCGGCCACCGCTGCCTTGGTGCTCGACTGCAATGCGTCAGCATTCAAACCCATCGCGGCCTTGCTCATGCCGGTGCGGTCTTCCTTGATCTGGTCCACATAGTCCAGCATCGGGAATGCGGCCTGACCCACAAAGGGGGTGTTGAATGGCTGCACCATGCCGGGGGCACGCATACGAATGACAGCGCCCGTCTCGTTGTTGAGCACGTCATCAATGTTGACCTGGCCCTCAACAATCGCAGTGCGGGGGTGGATCGACTGGGCCAAAGAGTCCAGCGTGTTGCGCAAGATCTCGGACTTGATCTCCTGCAAATCATGCGTGATGTCGAAAATCGACATGGACTCCAGGGGCGAGGTGTGGGGTTCTGGATCGCAGGGAAAGTCCACGAATGGAATGTATGACGCTGGCAGGTTGCGCACAATGTTGTAGCCAGAACCCATGCAGCAGATCTTGCGCAGCTCGGGGATACCGTCCCCGTCATAGTCCACTTGGGAATACGCCTCAACGTAGAGCACGCGCTGCATCATGGGGTTGGTCGTGTTGTTGTTGCCCGTGATGTTGTTCAAGGGCTGACGCGCCAAAAACTCCTCGTTGGAGTCCAGGTCGTTGGAGGTCAGGTTGTCGCGGACCTCATCCTCGTCATACCCCATGGCGATCAACTCGGCCACGGTCAGCATCTGGCGGTGCGCAATCAGGGCAGCATCCTCAAAGGACCGCGCCCGGCGATCAATCACCAGTTCCTCTGGCGGCACGGCCATGATCCGCACGCGCCCATCTTTCACAATGCGCTTGATCTGCACATCATGCAGCATGGGCACTTGCGGCGCTGGCTGGCCTGCGGCCATGGCCTGCGCGTTCACCCGGTCAATGAGATTCTGGGAGATGGCCGGGTCAGGGTAGGACACGACAATCTTCACCTCGGCATTTTCCTGGGACAAGATTTGCAGGGTCTGGTCATCAAGCCCTGAGTATTCCTCAATGCGGACCTTTTCCTCTTCTTCCCACCAGTACTTGGCAATGCCGCATTTACGCACTAGTGCGTCTTTGAAGATCGCATATGTGGTCATAAACCCGTTGTTGTCCGAATTGAAGATCAGGTTTGCATAGTCAGTGGCCTGCTGCGCACCCTTCTCGTCTTCTGGGCCGCGAGGTAAGAATTCAACCGTGTTCTCGGTGCTGAAAAACACGCGCATGAGGCTTGGCATCATGGCGCTGACAGTGTCTCGCACCTCCATAGCGACAACCTGGCTTCGCCCCTCTTCCTCATTGCCAAAGGGGTCTCCACGGTAGTACTCGGTCCCCTTGGCCCTGATGGGACTCAGGTCTGAGTCGATGTAGCTGACAGCGTCCTCGAGGTCAGAGGTGATGATGCCTTGCAGTTCACTGTCATCCATCGTCTCTGCGGATGCGATGTCGGTGCTGATTTCTAGGTCGTTGATCATATTGGGACTTTCTTCAAAACCACATACATTGACTCAACTGCCCGTGGCGTGCGCAGCAATTGTTCTTGTGGCAATTCTAAGTCTGCGCTTGCACTTAATTTGTACTCGAGGCGCTCCATGTTGAACCGCGAACCAGTCCAACCCAAGTACCAGGCCCAGGCGCAGTAATAAACCCATGAGTTCTCGTTGAATGCACGCACATGCGTGGGGTCTTGCCAAGCCCCAAGACTCAGGTCATAGGGCACTGAGATATGCATCTCGCCGCCCATCTCCAGCAAATCCCGGCAGTTGGTCATGGCCGCAACCAGATCAGGAATGTGCTCGAGGACATCAATGGCAATGATCTTGGAGAACATGCCGCGCTCAATGCTCACCTTTTCAATGGGCGACCAGATCACCTCGCCATACGTCAATTTGGAAATATCAACAACCCAGTCAGCGCCAACATCTGATCTGATGTCAGCGTTGACGCACTCAGATCGCCGGTCCCGGCCACTACCCAGGTTGAGTATCAAACCACTGCTTTGCATATTCGGGTCGGTTCTTTCTCAGCCAAGGCGTGGCCTGCTGGATCAGTTTGGCACCATCAAGGCCAATTGTCTGGCTGCCAACGTGGTGGACATAGGACCGGGACAGGTAATGCTGAAACCCGGCGGCCAGCAAATCGGTGCAATGCACATCATCTGAGTACCAGTTCAGCGGTGGGAATTTCGCCACCTCCCAAGCCTCACGCGAGATCCAGGCAAAGATGGGGCTGGGGCACTCCATGGGCATGATGTGATCTTCCCATGGGTGCTTGAAGTAGTACAGCTCCTCGCCAAACGGGTTGGACCTGATGTTTTGTGTGGCCCTGGACGCATCACACCTGGCAGCCACCCAACCCAGCTTTGGGCATTCTTTCTTCAGTAGCGCCACGTCATCCATCAGCACCTGATAGCTGGTGGGGGTCAGGACAATGTCATCATTTGCCACAACGACAGAGTCAAACCCGTCAGCAAAGACCCGGTCGATCACCTCGTTGTAGCACTCGCCAAACGTGGATGCCTCGCCATATATCTGGTGATCAGCGTCATGGGCGCCAATGACTGACTCAGGGCCGCGCAAATAGATGGGCACTTGGCTTGCATACTCGCGCACGCTCGTCATCATCATCCGCAAGCACTTGCCCTTGACGGTGGCAACAGCGATGGGAGAGATCAATCCTTGGCCTCGACATTGATCGTGATGAGGGAACCCATACCGCCATACTCGTCTTCGCCATCGCCCTCTTCGCTCATGTCTTCGCCTTCACCGTCAGCCTGGTCACTGCCGGCCACCCAGGCGTCACAAGTGCGGCTGGCTGCGCATTTAAAGTCGAATATCTCGCAGTAACCAAGGTCACCGGCATCGATCATGGCCCAAGGGTCACCCTCGTCACCAATACCCTGGGCGATGCACTTGAGCATCGATTCATCTTGATTGAATGCGGAGCAGTTACCGCAAAGACAGGTCTTCGCGTCCTTCTCGCTCACTTCCCAGGCGCTGGCCTTCTTCATCCAAAACTGTTTATTGGGCAGGGCTGGGTTCTCAGGGCCGTACTCGGCAGAGTTGATGGCCTTGCCACGGTTCTTCAAGTTCACCGTGATGTCTTGAGTGGCCGTGGGGCACTTGGCACCATTGGCCTTCATCATCTGCTCGGCTGCGCGTTCGTAATCTTTAGTTGCCATAGTCGTTCACCATTTCACTTTGTTTGCCCAGTAGGCCGCGGACATCTTGCCCTTGGCAATGTTTTGCGCGTGCCTGGCCTTGAATGCCTCATTCCTCTTGGACCCATCAGGTGACCCAGTCACACCTTGCTGCCCAAACCTGATGAGCTTGACCTCGTCACCAGACTTTGCCAGCACAGCATGACTCTTGGTCTTGTGGCCGGGCGTGCGCTTGGGGGTGTTGTAGCCTGAGAATGTCTCAGATCCGCGCTTGATCATTTCTTCTTGGCCGTCTTGGCTGCCTGCTTGAAAGCCTTGGCAGTGGGGGCGCCGGGAGTGCCGGGTTTGCGCATCTTCTCTTTGGAGCCAGCCGCGATGCGCTCACGTTTGGCCGCGATGTTGGCATACAAACCCGGCTTCACTTCATGCCCCTGGTCTTCATGTTCTTGGCAGTGCGTGAGCCGCGCATGGGCATCTTGGCCTCTGACATGGCAATCGCAATGGCCTGCTTGGGGCTTTTCACAACCTTGCCGCCCTTGCCAGAGTGCAGGGTTCCAGACTTGTACTCACCCATCACCTTGCCGACTTTCTTTTGCGCTTTGGTCATCTTCATGCTTGCCCTTTCAAAAAATGAGTTGTTGGGGAGGAATTACCAGCGGTGGCGCAAACACTCCACAGAGTGCGGCAACCACATGAACCATCCAACACGGCTGGGGACTATTCCACAATAGTCACTAGGTGACTGGTGACAATCCCCATGCGTGTTAATGCTTCCCCCAATTATGCAACCCTGGGCAGGTTTCGGCGCAATGGCTGCGACCACTTCCCAGACAAAGATGACCCATACATCCCGACAACAGCGTCAGACGCAAAGGTCAAGCAAAACGCATCTGCCCGGTCAGGGGACGGCAGGCCGCGCTTCCTGATCTCGTCTTTCCCCTCAATCTGGATCTTCCCGCTGGACGTGAATGAGTAGCGCACTGTCGCCAGTTCCGCAATCAACTGTTCATCTTTGGGCATCCGACAGTCACGCGCTTCAAGCCATGCCTTGGCCTTGTGCCACAACTCAGCCTTGAGGTTTCTGTAAGTCTGGCCCATGGCCGGGCTTTCCGACACATTGATCCCGCGAGCTGGAAGACCCAGCTCACGCAGCCGGTCAACCACTCCAGCGCCCAAGCCAATCGAGTCAACCAAGATCTCCGCTGGCCGGGAGCTTGGCATCAAGACCTCCCACTCAGCGACAACGGCACCTGTCAACTGCATCAGGTCCAAGTTTTTCCATGTCCTGATGGGTTCAGTGACGGCGTTTCCCTGTCTCTTGCACAAGGCTGACTTGTCAGAACCAAACCTGGCAACGTCCAAGCCCCACACCATCCTGGCGTGCTGGCTGGCCTCAACATCTCTCTGGCTTGCCATCTCCAGCAATTCCATGGGGATCACCGTGTCATCGTCACTGCGTGGGAATTCACCCAGAACCCTGATGCGGTAAGCGTTCGATTCCTCACCGTAACGCGCCTTCATCTCCTCAATGTATTCCTGGCTGACTTGAGGTGAGTCAGCGCACGCTACCTTCATGGTGACCCAGTCATCAGCAAGACGGTTGTGGGTGTCGTAGAAGAAACCACTTGACCGCACCGGGTTGCCCAGCAGCAAGGTCACGGCATTGTGTCCAGACATGGAGCCACCAGCGGCCTCGAATACCTGCTCAGGGATGCCCGATGCCTCATCCCCAACCAGCATCACGTTGTCGCTGTGTACCCCTTGCAGGGCTTCGGGCTGCTCGGCGCGTGATGTCCTGGCTGAGATAAACGCTTCGGTGGCGGCATCCTTGACCTCGATGCGGTCTTGCTTGACCTCGAGCTGATCCTGCAAGAGTTGCGGCATGGCCTTGATCCAGCGCTTGAGTTCCGCAAAGAGTGCGTCATAGAGCTGGCTGGAGGTGGGGGCCGTAACGACAATCTTCACCGGGAACCGTAAGTGCAAATACCACAGCATGGCCCAGGCACCAGCGGTTGATTTGCCCACGCCGTGGCCGGACCTGACAGATATGCGGCGGTTGCCCTTGGCAATGTGCATCAAGAATTCTGCTTGCCAAGGGTCAGGGGTCACGCCCAGCACTTCTTGCACGAACCTTACAGGGTTGTTCTTGTAGAGTTTTACGAATTCGACAAAAGGGTTCTGGGTGGGGTCGAGCGTTGTCTCAACTTTTTTTATTTTTTTTGGGACGCTGGGCGCAATGGGGGCCGGGGTAGGGGGGTGGGTCATGGTCGGTGTTTCTCAAGGTGCTGCATCAGCCTGCCCCCAGCCGCGAGCGCAAGGGGGGGTCGGAGCCGGGCCGCGCAGGCCAGCGCCAGCGGCCAGGCGCCAACTGCCTGTGTGCAACTCGGACGCGCCTGTGAATTACTGGTTAGTGACTGCTTGCGCTCGATGCCGCATGTACGCTGAAATCGGCTGATCGTTATCAAAAGCCTAATCGTTACATTGTCCATTATGTTAAGTTATTCCATACCTGCACCAGTGCTTATGCACAGAAATGGCAGTTATCCACAGGCAATCATTGCTGATCTGTGGATAAGTGGTCACTTATTTGCTCTCGCCTGTGGATAACTCGACATCAATGACCTCTGCGTGGCGCAGCGCGTCCATGCGCATTGAGTGAATGTTGACCTGGACCTGCGCCTGTTTGGCCCCATAAACGCTCGGTTTCCACTTCTCAGCCAGCCACTGGCGCGTCTGGATGCGGACGCGAGCGTGCGCGGCGTGCTCGGGATCGGCGCTGTCCGCTATCGCCAGCGTCTCACAAGCCAACTCATCGGCTGCCTTGGCGCGCGCACGGGCGATCATATCATCGCGGTCATTTTCCTCGATCCACTTCTCAAGCGCCCTGCGCCCGATCCCAAGCTCATAGCAAATCGCTGAGATCGGCTTGCCAGCCTCGAACATGGCAAAAACCATGTCCTCTGGCAATTCCTCAAGCAGCTCAAGATCCCGCCGCATCTTTGGTCTTCCAGGCATGTTTTTAGCCCTTTCTAAAGGTTTTAACGCGCTCAAGTACCCAAGCCCAGCATCTGGCACAAAGTGCCTTAAATCGCTTGATTTTGTCCATGCTTAAATTTCTCCGCAGTTTTGCTGTCAAACATTTTAGGTTCCTTCGATGGTTGCGAGAGATCCAGATCATTGACAAAGTCATCAAAGCCTGTCTCGCCCCCCAACTTCTCCACCTTGACCACCACCGGGTCGTACTTAGCGTACCTGATCTTGGCCTCGACCACTGCCTGGTTGATCTCGGCCTCAATCAGCAGCTCGATCTCCTCCATGGACCAGACGTGCTGCCCGGTAACGTCTGGACGGTTTTCGCGGTACCAGGCAGCATCTTGCTTGGTGGCGACCACCACCATCAGCTTCCCATCTTTCCCGACATGCTCCACCGCGCCAACCGTTGGCCGCTGTGACACACCGACACCCACTGCCCAAGCCTCGAGCGCTTGGTAAGCCCTGACCATCCCGGCTGCCGACTTCTCGAGCTTCTCGCTATCCCTGGCCTGACAAGCAAACCAAACCCGCTGCTGTTGCTGCCAGAATTTCTCCCGAAACCCAGCATCAACTAAAGTACACAACCTGTCAGTCCCCCATTTCCGATCCTGTTCGACCTTGACCCGATCAATCTCAGCCAGCCACGATGCCTGCCTGATCTCAAAATCCGTTGCCGGGAAATCTGGCTTAACGCCACGGCTGGGTATGCGACTTTTGACCTGACCCGCTTGGTTCTGTTTTGCGCTCATCTTTTGCCTCCAATCCATTAATCATCAATTCAATAAATACTTTGCCAATTAACACCACACCACATACCACACCACAAACAACCCCTTATAGGGGTGTTTGTGGTGTTTGTGGTATATGTGGCACCACAACCGTACCACATCTGTGGTGTTTGTGGTATTTGTGGTGGATGACATAGTCAACGATCGCATGACTCACTCATCAACCAATGCGGCCATCTTCCCAGCCTTGAGCAGCGCTTCTGCCTCAAATCCAGTGGTCAGATCCTTGCGGTTAACCCAAACGCTGTTGTTCCTGATGGTCCCAAAACCACTCTTTATGACATGATCCTTGGCCCTTCCCCAGTACGTTGCAAGGTCTTTTGGCGACACATCGGACCCGATCATGGCCGTGAATTCGGCCTTCCACTGGTCCAAAGTGATGGTGTTTTTGCGCCCCTCTGGCGTGTCCATAATGGAGCCAAAGGTTTTAATTGCAACATTTAGTGACTTCTCGGCAATCTTCTGCTTTGCGCCAATTGGCTTGCTTTTTTCTGGCTTATTTTCTGCGTCACTGTCCTTCATGTCGCCGACCTCTGATGCCTCAATGACCAGACTGCTGCCGTTCTCCAGGCCCAGATCTGACCTGTCAATGTCCACCGTGATGGCCTCAAACCCGTACCGCTGGCCGTCTTCGCCATCCTTTTGCTTGGACATGAGGATCAAACCCTTCGTGGTTTCTGGAAACCGCATGATCTCCATCTGGGTGTCCACCGCGCCCAAGAGGCTTGAGTGTCCGCGCAGCCCTTTTGTCGTGTCCTTGCCAGCATGGTGCAGCAACATGAGTGAGCACTTGTAGCGGTTCTGGATTTTTCCCGTGGCCTGGATGAAGGCCCCCATGTCATCGCTCGAGTTCTCATTTCCCCCGCCAAACGCTCTGGCGAGGGTATCGATCACGATCATGCGCAGGTCAACGCCCAGCTCCTGCACCAGCTCATCGATGGCGACAATGAGTGCCGTGAAGTCTTCCACGCTGGATCTGAGATTGATTTGCGAGCGCACGACATAGACCTGGGTTGAGTCTGGCGTGTTGTGGTGCTGCTTGATCGCGGCAATCCTGGCCCCGATACCGCCGTGACCCTCACCTGCTATGTACAAGACCGGCCCTGTGCCATTGATCTCTTTGCCAAGCCACGGCCTGCCACTGGCGATGCACTCGGCAATGTCCATGGCAATGAATGACTTGAAGCTCGCTGGCGGTCCATAGAGCGCCACAAAAGACCTTTCAGGGATCACGTCTTGGACCAACCAGTTGACAGGTTCATCCTTGACTGACTGCCAGCTCTCAATCTTGAATGGCTTGTACGTCTTGTCTGTTTCTTGGTGGACGTTGCCTGGGGCAGTGATGCTGGGTTCTTTTGGTTGCTCAGGTGCAACCACTTCTGATGGCGGAAGCAATCCTTCCGGCATCGTTACATCATCCGCTGACGTGATGGGTTGGGCTTGCTTGGCGAGTTCCGCGAGTTGCTGCCGGGTTCCACCGTAAACATGGACCCACTCCCATGCATCATCTGTTGGATATATGACCGGCAGGTCCACGATCCTCAGTGACTTCACGACAGGTGTCAGCGCCGCTGCCACCAGTTTTGCGTATTTCCAACCCGCTAGGTCGTTGTCTGGGACCATGATGACAACTGCCCCAGCAAAGTACTGGGTGATCTCTTCGGGCCATGACCCTGACCCAGCGTGCGCACTGGTGGCGATGACTCCAATCGATACCAGGGCATCGGCTGCCTTCTCGCCTTCAGTCAGGAATATGGTGCGGCCAGCGGTCTTTGCAGACAACAACTCAGGGAACCTGTACGGCACCAGGCGCGTGTCTTTGAACCCTGGAAACTTGGCAATAGTCCCATCTGGCTGCTTGACGCAACGCATCTGCCTGTAGTCTTTGCCCTTGGCACTGCTTGTCTTGAATCTTTGCTTCACGAACAGAGGTTCACCGTCCTCGTCCACATAGACCCATTCGTGCTCGAGTACTTGCGGCGTGAGTGCCGGCAGTGGCTTGATCGATGCCAATGGATCGCGTTTCTCGATCTCTGGCAGCAGGCCGTAATGCCTTATTGCGTGAAACAACTGATGCTGATCGCAGCCAGAGTGGCACTTGAACAGGGGTTTGCCGTCTTCACCGTCACTGATCGACAAGCTCGGGTTCTTGTCCCCGTGCCCTTGTCCATGCGTTGGCAGTGGGCAACTTGCCAACCATCCTTTGCCAACTCTCTTCGCGTTGCCAAGCGCCTTTGCTATTTGTTCGGCTTGCATTTATTCTCCAATTTCTTGAGCCGTGCTTCCAACTCGTACACCCGCCGGGCCAACATGAGCACCAGCAGTTGCCAGAATTCTTCTTTTGATTCCATAGGGGAAAAAAAAGCCGGGGACAAAGCCCCGGCCCTTAATTCGTTACGTCTTAAAACAAGTCCTCGTCAGAGTGAACGGGGATGGGTGCGGCGTGTTGCTTGGCCGCGGGAGCTGCTGGTGCCGGTACTGGCGCAGGGAATGGATCAAACTCATCAACTGGCGGTGTCTGCGCGTCCATGCCTGCTGGCCTGGCGATCCAACCTGTCAGGGTGAAGTTCGGGATGCGGGTTGTGCCCTTGCCGATCTTCTCCATGCGGCTGCCTGTGTACTCGACCACTGGCAGCTTGTCAGGGTTTGCAGCACGCTGCTCAGAGCACTGCTTGTACAAAGCCTCGAGTCCCATGTTGGGGCCAACGCCATTGCTGGACCACTCGACAGTGCCCAGCGCCTTGGAATAAAACACCAAGGAAAACCCACGCTTGTGGTTTGCAGTGGGCTGCGGACCCTTCTTGCCCAAGGAGGCATCAGGCTGCCAGTCACGCACACCAACGCCCAGCTCGAGCCAGCCTGTTTGGACGTTGTCAATGTCAAAGACCACTTTGCCAAGTTGGATCTCTCCATCTTGATTGGTCCAGGCATTGGCCTGGGGGGAGAATCGAATGTAGTTGCCGGAGCCACCACCAGAGGACAGATTTAGCATTTTGCGTTCTCGCTTTCAGAGTTGTGTGACTTTCGTCACGGTTGGGGGAATGGGATTATTGGGCAAACTCAACGGCACGGCCTAGAGTTAAACCCGAGGATTCTTTTGTGGTGAGGTCATCGACCATGGACTTCTTGTCCTTGCCTAAGAGCTTCTCGGCCACCGCAGGCGTCACCATCTCTGTCAAGACCAGTTTGGACTTGTCGATGCCAGCGTCAGTGAGTGCTTGCAAGGCAGCAGCCTCATCGGTCCATTTGCGCGTTGCACGCTTTGGGACCATCTGCCAGCCATGAATTGACTCACCGTTCCTGATTCGTTGCACAGCATGGTCACGCACAGCGTCAATGAATTTCTCCACCACTGGCGCACGCTCCAAGAGGTCAGCAATCTGCTCAACTGATAGCGAGAGCATGACCTGGTTGATCTGATCCTTGTCCAGGGTTCTGAGGTCTGGCTTGGCCGCGAGCACCTCAAACCCTTTGCGTTGGGCAGGGCAAACGATCTTGGCAGGGCAGTACTGGCAGGCAGAGTCACTGGGCATGGGCTGCGAGGCAGCATCAGTGCTGGCCTGGATCGCTGGACGCAAGGTGTTTTGATACCAGTCAAAGAGTTCTGAGTACGTCATCGAGTGGCTGCGCACGTCACCATGGTGCGGCTGGACAATGCGCAGCTCAATCTGCCCAGGCGGTGGGATACCGTTCTTTGCGGCTGACCTGATGGCCCCCAAGGCGTAGATCTTGAGCTGAGGCGAGTCAGCATCCACCCAGCCCTTGCCGGTCTTCAGGTCCGACACAATGAGCTTGCCAGACCCCAGGCCCACAACGTCAGCAGTCCCGCCCAGCTTGACCTCGTCAGTGTCCACGATGGTGACGTACTGCTCGACTCTGACGTGCCCAAGCTCATCATGCACCCGCTTGATCTCATCAAGGTGGAGCTGCGCATATTCGGCATTTGTCTGCGTCATAGTGATGCCTTCCACCTCCTTGCCGACATAGTCTGCCGGGCTTGACTTGGCCTTGAAGCACAACTCAGCCAGGGCATGGATGGCGGTCCCGATCTGCGCGGCCTCGCCAGAGGGTTGCTCAGGAATGCCGACAGACAACTTAACGCTGGCCGGGCAGGCGATCCAGCGGGACGCTGCACTTGGTCTGAGTATTATTTTTTGTTCCATGATTCTCTTTCGGCGTCTTGTTCGTTGATGATGATTGTGTAGATGAGCTGGCGCACCTCGTTGCTGACTGCGTGCCCCAGGTCCTCTGGACTGAGCATTCGACTCAGCAGCAGCGTCTTGTCCTGGTTGGCACGTCTGGCCTTCTCGAGTTCCTGAGTGAGCCAGACAATCTGGTCACGCATTGCTTTGCGTTCTGCGTCATCCATGCTTACGCCCCCAATGTGCAATGAGTGCAGCGTCAGCACGGCCATCGTCCTTGACGCGCTTGAAGAAGTATTCGTAGTTGGGAAACAGCTCCATTGCCCTGGCCCGGCTGGCATCCTTGCCAGGGCTGCGGCCAATGGCACGGGTCCAAGTGGCAGGGGCCACAAAGGTGACCGGCATCTTGAGCGCTGCCAAGATCCCCTCAATCATGCCGAATGACCGGCCAAAACTGAATACTGAGGTGACGCCCTGGCCTGCCATGGCACTCACGCGCTCAACGTAAACATGACAGTCTTTGCCGGCGTACAGGTTCAGCAGCTCGGCCAGCTCATTTGCGCTGACCTGCCGCTTGGCTTTGCCATTTCTGTCCACGGTCATCACCGGCATGTCATGGATCTGGAGTGAGTCATCTGTGAGCACCGCAATGGCACCCGACAGACCTGGGTCGATGCCAATATGCGTCATTTGAGCGCCTCGTCCATGGCCTTGTTGAGCACTTCAAGCCTGGCCGCTACCAGGGCATCAGTGGCGTCATTGAGGCGCTTGACGCTGTCATAGAGTGGCTTGGTGCGGCCACTGAGCCAGCGACTGACCTGGGACTGGTCGATCTGCGCGACCCGGCACACGTCTGCCATTGTGTAGCCAGCAGTGCTGGCCTTGACCAGCACGTCTTTGATGGGGTTGTCGGTTGTTTTCATGTCAGGGATGTTAACCCCAAATTGACAACTTGTGCAAGACCATGAAAAAATGGGGGCCAGACAGTGATGCCCAGCCCCCTAATTGGCAACTGCATCGGGTGGAGTGCCCGGCGCAATCAGCGGGAGGATGAACCCGCCGGGGTTGATTGTACGGGGTGAATAGTTGAGTGACTTGCAGGGGATTTGACAAGATGCACAAGCGTGATATGATTCGCTCATCAACAACGCAACCAGGAGTAAATGAAATGACAAACGCAACTCAAACCAGCCGCAACGAATCCATGTACGGCTTTGCAGACATCGACTCGTACATTGAGTCAGTCAAAGATTCCATCACTTACAAATTCACAGGCGGCAACATGGTTGTTGCTGGCCTGATGAGTGACGCACAAGAGTTGATGGCAGTCGGTGATGTAGAGCGTGCCCGTCAGACCCTCAATGTGGCCAAGACCATCATGTTTGAAATCATGGATGGCAATTTGGTTGGCACGGTTGAGCGCAAATAATGCACTCAGAAGATTATGAAGAGTGGCGGTGGGGACAGATCCTCACCCGCCGCGCAGACTACAACCCTGATGACCAACCCCCAACTGATGAGGATGAAGAAGATGCCCAGACCCAAGAGTGAGATGACCTCGGTGGCCGTCACGGTGAGCGCCAGGCTGATCCCGGCGCACTATGCTGAATGGAAACGTCTTGGCGGCGTTGTGTGGTTGCGCCAGCAGTTGCGTGAGTCAATTCAAAAGCAAAAGGAGCAAAGCAAATGAGCGCATTCAGGTTTGGTGTTTTCTTGGCGGTGATGCTGCCATTCATCGGGTTCCTGTGCCGGGTGGCCGTGGAGCTTTTCAGTTATGGATACAACGCGCTGTGAGTGGCTGGCGCAAGAAACAAATCAAGGAGCAAGAACAAATGAAAGCACCACCACCAAGCAAAGATTTGTGCCTGTTGATGGCCAAGATTACTTACCCCCGCGATGAAAAGCTCAGTTGGACATGGCTGATTGCTTGGGGTTTTTACGAAGCCTATGTCGATGGCTGGTACGAAGGAGTGAAGTTATGACACCACAACAAATTGAAGCATTGAAGCTGGCGCTTGAGGCGTTGAAAGCAATGGCTGAAGATTTAGGCTACTTCACGGAAGAAGTTCCAGCAATCACCGCCCTTGAAGAAGTCTTGAAAGAACACGCCATGCAAGAGGTGCAAAGGCTTGGGCAAGAGATTGAGCAAGAGCCATGTGTACACGCTAAGACCCCAAAAGGGTGTTATCGAGTTCGCTGTCAGTTAGGTGATAAATGCGTTGACGATGAAATGTCGTTCCGAACCACCCCACCACAGCGCACATGGGTTGGGCTGACTGAGCAAGACCTTGATTACCTTTGTAACTTAGCCTATACCGGAGATGAAGAATTTGCGTTAGCAGTGCAAGCAAAACTTATGGAGAAGAACGCATGACACCGCTTGTGCAAAAAGCTGT
>Ga0315903_10003158_pt1 | contig 23163 bp, 24 predicted proteins | sample LakEriMetagenome_7_FD_203524 | JGI IMG/M metagenome (GOLD analysis project Ga0315903, IMG submission 203524) | Freshwater fungal communities from buoy surface, Lake Erie, Ohio, United States - Buoy 2 MA119 | ecosystem: Environmental > Aquatic > Freshwater > Lake | place: USA: Lake Erie, Ohio... | reverse complement strand
GCTTACAGTATTTCTACTTCTGCTGATCGTCTTCTTCAGTTTTGCCTCTGAGTACTTCTTTGATATCGAAAACGCGATCAACATTGTCACTACTCTTTCAGTTGCCGGAATCATTGCAGTGCCCGGAACAATGTTGCTTATTGCCGGTCAAGTAGATCTTTCTATTGGTTCTGCAGCTGCATTCGGCGGAACGATAGTCGGCGTCTACGCAATGAAGGATTCGCTCGGAGTTGGTATTGCCGCAGCAGTTGTGATTGGAATTATTGTTGGTCTAGTTAATGGATTCTTGATCACAAAGCTCCAGGTTAATTCGTTGATCACAACTCTCGGAACGCTGGCGATTCTGCGCGGACTTTGTTACATCGTCGGTGGTGGCCAAACGATAATGGTTGGCGACTTTAGTTTCCTAGGTTTGGATCGACCATTCCTAAACCTTCCAACCTCTGTGATCATCTTCATCTTCATCGCCATAATGGGTGGCTTGGTAATGAAGTACACGACCTTTGGCCGTAGCCTTTATGTAATCGGTGCAAACCCAGCGGCTTCACGACTTGTTGGAGTTCGAAATTCACGCGTCTTAATGATTTGCTTTGTCCTCTCCGGATTAAGCACAGCAGTTGCCGGATTAATTCTCACCTCTCAACTTGGTGCGGCTGCCCCTATGGCAGCGACAGGGCTAGAGCTTTCAGTAATCACGGCAATCGTTCTTGGTGGCGCTAGCTTAAATGGCGGTCGCGGAACAATTTCAGGGACAATCCTTGGTCTAGTCATTATTGGTGTATTAAATAATGGTTTGGTTCTGCTAAACGTTGATACTTTCTGGCAAGACGTAGCCCGCGGTACCTTGTTGATTGTTGCGGTTACCTTTGATCAGATTAGAGAACGTTGGAGCATTAAGAACAAGTAAGTTCCATTCGTTTCCCCGCAATTAATTAATATCTTCATGAAAGGGATTTGACCATGGCAGGTATTACCGGATTTTTTCACGGGGGAATTACCGTAAAAGATATGGAAACATCTCTCAAGTTTTATCGCGATGGGCTAGGTCTTGCCTTGAACTTCGATCGAATCTTGGATGGTCCGTATTTAAATGTTGTCCTTAATCTGACACAGAAAAGAATTAGAGCTGCCTATCTTGATATCCCAGGAGGCGGCTTCATCGAATTACTTGAATACCAAGAGATCGAAAGATTAGATGCCTCATCACGTCCTTGTGACTACGGCGCCGGCCACTTCTGCTTTTATGTCGAGGGAATTGATGAATTGGCAGAGCGTATGTTCTCAATGGGCTATCGCGCCAGAAGTGAGAGTTGCGTAGATATCACTGCCGGACCTAATAAAGGCGCAAGATCTTTATATATGAAGGATCCAGATGGATATAGCATCGAGCTCTTTCAGAAAGCTCCTACGCAGGCTTAAAGTAAGCTAAACGAAAGCTTTACGAACTCAAGAGTTAACCAAAGAGACGGTTAACGAGCCAACTTAGATTCTGTGCTCTAGCTTTCCAGAAGCTGCGCTGCGGTAAGCAATATCGAGTGCTTCCACAGTGCGTGCACCGAGTTCGCCAGGAGATTGGTTAACAAATGCTTCGCCTCGTCCAGCTGACATCAAAGAGTCAATTGGCCCGATGCAGTTGTAGAAACCGGCATCATCGGCAAGATTTAAGCGAGTTTCTTTACCATTCTTATGGTGCCAGACCGCCGCGCGCTCTAGATCGACAAGAATTTGACCTTCTGATCCGATAGCGCGAACCTCAACCGCGTGCACCTTCTTATGCGCAGCGGCGTGAGAGGAACCACCAGAGATAACTCCGATTGCGCCATTGTCATAGCGCATAGAAATCGCGTCATGTAGCTCTACAGGCGCGTTCATTGGAGCTGACATCAAGGCAAAACCCTCTTTTGCGCGTGCTCCTGTGAGCCACAGAGCGGCGCCTAGGGCATGCGATAGCTGTGCTTGAGCATAACCTCCACCAGAGAGCTTGGAATTTGTCCAAGTTTGTTGTTCAGGAAGCGCTTCAGGGGCTGCCTCAGGATAAGCACCTGTGTTAGATAGGAGTTCGCGAGTCATTGAGGACATATGCAAAGTCATATGCTCGAGTTCGCCGATTCCTTCTTCATCCATAAGCTTCTTGGCGCCGGTCATAACTTCTTGGTAATTCCAACCGAAGGAAATAATCAGGTGCTTGCCAACTCTGTTCGCTGTCTCAACTAAATCCCAGGCATGCTTTGGCTCAATCGTCACTGGCTTTTCACACATCACGTGCGCGCCGGCTTCTAGCGCTGCCTTCGCATGTTCGTGGTGGAATCCAGTCGGACTTCCAACAACAACTACATCAACCCCGGCTGCGAGTACATCTTTATAGTCCTCAGAAGCAACCTGAAAATCATATTTATCTTTTATCTTGGTGAGCAGTTCTACGCCTTTACGGGCGACTCCGACGAATTCGACATCTTTATGCGCTGCCAGATTCGGCAAGTGAGATGCGACTGTCCAGCTACCTGCTCCAATGATGCCAACACGAATTTTGCTCACGAAATACCCCGCTCCTTGGTTTCCCTTTAACTCGCCAAAGATATGTTCATTTTTTATGTAAGTCAAGGTTTCTATTGACCCAATTTTAAAAACATCTACACTTAAGAATCTCAACCTAGGAGGCAAATTATGCAGAGAATGTGCTTTACCTTCGAAATTTTTGAAGGACAAGAGGCAGAATACAAGAAGCGTCACGATGAGATTTGGCCAGAATTGGTAGCCGCTATCAAAGATGCTGGCTTCACAAACTACAGCCTCTTCCGTCGTGGAACACAGATTGTCGGATACTTTGAAGTCGAACCTGATGCTGCAACTGCCTTCGCAAAATTAGGCAAAGCTGAATCAAATGCTCGTTGGGCGAAGTGGTTCGAAGAAGTTATTGTGAATTTAACTGATAACAAGGGCAATCTGATGGAAATGACAGAAGTCTGGCACCTGGATTAACCAATGTTTTGAGCCGAGATGGCTACATAGTTATGCCGCCATCTTGGCTCAAGCTTTGTCCGGTGATGTATTTTCCTTCATCACTAATCAAGAAATAGACAAAACCTGCAGTCTCCTCAGGCTTAGATGTCCGATGTAAAGGAACTGTGTCCAATCGTTTGCTAGAAATGCTTTCCACAGTTATATCCCTTAACTCCGCCAAACGTTTTAACACGTGCTCTTGCATTGGCGTATCAACAATTCCCGGAAGTATCGCATTGACATTAATTCCGCGTGGAGCAAGTGCGTATGCCCAAGATCTAGTCATGGCCAACATCGCTGTTTTGGACGAGGCATAAATAGCCGTCTCTTGAGTTGCAGTTAGTCGTGCAGAAACCGATGAAATGTTTACTATCGATCCGTTGTCGACCATGGTTCTTCCAAGATGGCTCATTAAATACCAAGGCGCTTCAACATTTACCGCATAAATATCGCGAATATCTTGGGTTGTGAAATCTGTGATTTTCTTAAGTCGAATTAATCCAGCGGCATTTACTAACGTGTGAGCACCGCGTCCCGCTTCTACAACTTTTGCACGACCTTCATCATTTGATAAGTCGGCAACTACATGCTCAATTCCAGCAACAGTCTTCAATCCTTCTGGGTTAATGTCTACGCCAATTACGCGCATTCCTTCATCTCTTAAACGTTCTGCAGTTGCGCGACCAATACCGCCTGATGCACCTGTAACGACCGCGATCTTTCCTCTGACTGACATTTTTCCTCCTAAGAAATTATGTTCATTTTACTACCGATTAGAATTTACGAAAGAGTTCGTTTCTTTTGCTGCAAACTTTTAAATGTTCCAGACTTTTAATATGTTTTCTTAAAACTTTCAAGCCTTGAGTATTGCCTATTGCCTAGGTTCTGCCTAGTATTTAGGCTTACCAATTACCGAAGTGAACCGAAGCGGGGGATTTGATCATTATGCAATGGAGAAACGACGCGGGACTTGCTGGAAAATCAGTAGTTGTTACAGGAGCAGCCGGCGGCATAGGAAGTGCGGTTGCTCGCGGATTTGCTGAGGCTGGATCCAAAGTGCTTCTAGTAGATATTCCAACCGCTCCACTTGCCGATGTGCTCAAAACCTTAACCGGAACTGGTCACCAGATTTTTCCTTGCGATCTTTCTGACTTGAACGGCCACGTGAAAATTTTTGAAAAAGCAGCGGAGGCCGCAGAAGTTGTTGCCTTGGCGCATTGCGCTGCCGTACTTCGCCGTCGTGCAACAGTCGATGATGTCACCGAAGAAGACTGGGATCTGCAAATCGATGTGAATATGAAAGCTACTTTCTTTTTGAATCGCACTGCACATGCTCACTTTAAAAAGAATGGCACGAAAGGTTCAATCGTTAACTTCTCATCACAAGGCTGGTGGACCGGCGGATTTGGTGGCTCAGTCGTCTATGCCGGAAGTAAAGGTGGCGTCGTATCTATGACTAAGGGCTTAGCTCGTTCATTTGCTCCAGATGGAGTTCGAGTAAATGCTGTATCTCCCGGTGGAGTAGACACTTCGATGATGACAGGAAATCAAAGCGCAGAACAACTTGCATCATTTGTAAGCATGATTCCTATGGGAAGGCTCGCTACTCCAGAGGAGCTGGTTGGCCCAGTTATTTTCCTCGCATCGCAAGCTTCAAGCTTTGTTACTGGGACAGTGGCAAATGTCTCCGGTGGACAGTTGATGTACTGATTTTTTGAACTAGAGAGTAAGACTCAGTACAGCAATTCCCAATACCGTGAAGACCGAACTAATGATTATCGCCTTTTCGGGACGCTTTTTGTAGGCAACGGTTTCAATCACGATTACAGTAATCGGAATTGCTGAAAGAAATGTCTGAACAACCAGCGGGCTACCCTTTTGAATCGCCTCAATTGATGTCATATGCCCAATAGCCATAAACATGGATCTGCGAACTAGCTCATAAAAATCTCGAAACTTTAGTCCAATTGGTGGAAAAATAATGATGAGGGCAACGCCAGCCAGTATCTGTCTCACAACAAAAGTTTCTGGCATTCCAACACCTTCTTGGGCTAAGAGTTTGGCAATTACCGCCACAGATCCATTACCCATAGCTGCCAGGAGAATAAATGCAATAGTTTTCCCTGAGTTCAGCCCGGAAATTGAATTGCGCAGTGGGTACAAAGTTATGCCCATTAAGAAGGTGACGAGCAGTATTTGAGCCCAAGTAATTGAAGTGCTTAGAAATATCGGAGAGAGTAATAAAACGACCACGGGTGCCATGGCAGGCGCTACTGAGCTCACCGATGCAGTGCTCTTAGAAATCATCGAAAATATAATGTAAGCAACAAGGGCGCTTGAGATTGCAGAAATAACATGCAAGTACGGAACTGAACCTGTGGTGAGTTTCCAGGATGGCCCGGTACCGATAAATGGAATTGCGAAGACAGCGTTAAGGAGAAAAAGTGGTCCTATAGCTCGAAAGATCGAGATTCGAAGCGTTACACCTTTTGTAAAGAAAGTTCCGAAGGCAAATGCGAAAGTGCTTGCAATAGCAAAGAGGTAAAACACAACACTCCGATCCCGCCTTTAAATTCAAGAAATCCTTCACAATTTCCAGCGAAAGGGCGAGGCTAATTGCGATGGCTATTTAATGAGATAGGAGGAGCAATTTTGCTCCTCCTATCTCCTCACTTTGGAAACTCTATAGAAGTTTCCGTGATTTAACCTTAGAACTTATAAAGTTTTGCAGCATTCTTGTTAAGGATCTTCTCTTGCTCAGAAACAGAGAGCTTTTCAATGTATTCACGGTAGTAACGCATAATTGGGTCATATGAGCTGTAGAGGCGATCGACTGGCCAGTTAGAGCCAATCACGCAGCGATCTGGACCAAAAGCGTCCAAACAGGCGTCAATCCAGCGCTTTAGCGACTCTTTAGTGAAGAAAGGATCGGTCATTGCGACGCCTGAGATTTTCATCGTGACGTTACCGGCCTTAGCCAAGCCTTCAATAGCGCTCTTCCAGTTTTGGAAGTAAGTGTCGGTGCGCTCACGTGGGAAGCCGATATGTTCAAGAACAATCGGAAGATCTGGATGACGCTCAGCAAGCTTGCGCGCCTCAGGCATATTCATCCACTCGCAATCTAAGTCAAAGACCATTTCCTTTTTGGTCATCCACTTTAGCGATTCCTCGTAAGTTGGATTTATCTCCTTTGAAGCAAGCATTGGCTCCGCATTAAAGTCACGCACTCCCACAAATATGTTGGATTTTGCATGATCTTCTAGTTGGGCAATTGCGCCAGCTGCTCCAAGATTGCTGTCGGCGACGATTCTGATTGGAATTGGAGATGTCTCATTCATCTTGGTTAGCCAAACAGTTTCGGTTACTGGATTTGGCGATCCAATTGCGGCTTGTACGTGGACTACACCCTCAACTCCAGCGAATCTTGATTCGGCGCGGAAATCTTGAACCAGATATGCCTGAGATTTGATGGCGTCAATGTTTCCAATGATTGGGTGGTGGAAATCCGGCGCTAACCAGACCCACTTTAATTCAGGGTGAGAGAAGTCAAAGAAGTGAACGTGCGTATCAATTATTGAGATTTGATTGTTCGACATTTTGCGTACCTTTCGCAACTAGTGATGTAAGTCTTATTACATTTTCAAATTAAATTAGGCAAGACCTTGTCCCGCCTCCGTAACGGCTCTATATTAGAACCAATTACTCCAAAGGAGAAGACCTGTGAAGATTGTTAAAGTTGAGCCAATTCCAGTTGCCTACCCAGAGCCAAATGACTTTAATGCCGAGCGCTACCTTTGCTTGGTCAAGATCACAACCGATGACGGTCTTGTCGGCTGGGGCGAGTCAATCACACAGTTTAAAGAGGCCAATGGCGCTGTAGCCGCTCTCATAAATGGTCTTGCTGAGGATTATTTGATTGGAAAAAATCCAATTAATAACTACTCCATTTGGCATTCACTAAAGGAACGTGCTTGGTGGTACGGCTATCGCGGTGGAATTGCTTCATATGCGATCTCTGCAATCGATATTGCACTTTGGGATCTAAAAGGTAAAGCGCTAAATACGAGTGTTCTTGAATTACTTGGTGGCCCAGTCCATGATCGTTTGCCAGCAATCGCATCTGGCCATGCTCATGATGTTGATATTAAGAAGATGGCAGAAGAGGCAAAGTCTTGGATGGATCAAGGTTTGCAGGGAATGAAAGTTGGTTTTGGAAAGCGCGGACACGCACATCTTGGCTATGAGCACAATCGAGATGTTGAATATGTAAAGGTTATGCGTGAAACCCTCGGCGAAGACAAGATGATCATGATCGATTGTGGTTACGCAATTAAATGGGATGTTGCAACTGCCGTTAAGCGCGTTCAAGCATTTGATGATTACAACATTGACTGGATTGAAGAACCACTAGGTGCTTGGGATCCTGCAGGTTATGCAGATCTTCGCGCAAAGACAAAGACGCTTATCGCCTATGGTGAGCGCGAATGGCAAGTAGGGGGATTCGAAGAAATTCTCAAGACCGGCACATGCGATGTCTTCGGAATTGATCCAGGTCGCGCTGAAGGAATTACCGGATTTAAGAAGACCGCTGATCGTGTTGAGGCTTATCGTCGAACCGCTAATGCGCACGCGTGGTCATCTGCAATTATCTCTGCCGCTAGCCTTGCTGTTTCATTTAGCAGCGCAGCATTTAGACTCTTTGAGTTCAAGCCTCTGGTCAACCCAATGCAAAATGATCTAATCACAGAGCCTTTCACGCACTCTGAAGGCTGGGTATATCCACCGCTTGGCAAACCAGGTCTTGGTATTGAAATTATCGATGAAGTAATCGATAAGTATCGTCAGAAGTTCTAACAACTCCTAGCCTTTATCTGAATTCGCCTCTCATTTATGGGAGGCGAATTCACTTTCATTACTCAAAGAGACTTTGTGCCTGCGAACTTAGTAAAGCCTCAATTCGCTTTGATCCTTTATCGAAAAATTCCTCATCACGCTCAACCAGCACTGCAGAGCGCTTAGTTATCAACGCTGCCTCACCGAGTGAAGAAGAACCTGCAAAGGGATCAAGCAAGACATCGCCTGGATTAGATAGCAATTCAATCAAGTAGCGCAGCAAGTTCACTGGCTTTTCCGTCGGATGAAGTCTATTTCCAGCTTTGCTATTGAAGTTTACAAAGTTTGGAACGCACAATTGAGCAGAGCCTTCATCTTCTGAGTAGATATTTACTGAGCGCTCAGCCGCCGCCGAAGCAACCTCGGCGATAGCGTTATTTACAATCTCTTTGATTCGGCTGGTACTTGGTCGCACATCCAGCTTTTCTAACGCTTTGCGGATTTCCAAATCAATAATGGTGGACGCTTTATCTGAAATCGCGATAATTTCTTGCACAGTAATTTCTGGTTCTTCTTTAAACTCGATATCCGCGTTGAATACCGCCTTCGAACCCTTAACGCCTAGAACAATGTATTCACACGCACTCATCATCATATGTTTACGATTTACTGGCACCGCATTTGGCTTGCGCCAAGTCAGAGTGCGACGTGGCTTTAACTTCGCATCCTTAAGCGCTGAGATCAGATCGGATAGATATTCATCAGCGCAAAAAATTGCAAAGCTGCCACCCGGACGCAAAACTCTTTCAAATTCAAGAGCCCAACGCTTCAATAAATCCTTAAACTCTTCAGGTGAATAAGAGTCCCATCCCTTTTCAGCATCAAAGCGGTAAGAGTTGATGGTGTTGCCTTCGTATGTATGAAAGTTGGTATCTCGCGCAATATTAAATGGGGGATCGGTGAGCACTAAATCGATTGATTGATCAGGAAGCCAAGTAAAGCCATCATCATTTACTAAACGGATATCACCTTGAGCCGTGTGGGTTTTCCCAACTAGGTTCGGATCAAGATCTTTGATTGACAAGAAAAAACCTCGCATACTTTCACTTAATGATTGCTTCAAATCCAGGGTGGGTCGTAATGGTACTGGGGAACCCATTTTTTGACTCAACGATCCAGAATCCCCGCCGCGTTGTACCGCCGTACGGCCACGCTGAGAACTGTTTGTGAACCCCCGTTTAGCACGAATTTTCGCGACTGCCTTGGTAACGTTGCCGCCATGTTCGCCTCGAGATCCCTAACCTCTAAGTACAGCGCGATATTGGCGCTTACTTTGGCGATATTCTCAGCAGGATTTGTAGTCGTCCACGCCTGTCATTCAGATCAGTTAACTCAATCGACTGCAATCGGATCTTTCGAATTTACGGATAAAACCGCATCGGCTGTTACCGGTAAAAGTTCATTTGCAGCAAATATTTGCACAGCCATTTTTTTCCTTGCACTACTTGCTATTCGTAAATTTGTAATGAAGAAAAATACAAAATTCATCGAGCAAGCCAAGTTACAAGTTCTACGCTTGCGAAGCGTCACTCAAAGACCCCCCAATAGTTTGTCGGCGCTATCTATCTTTCAATTAGGAGTCATTAGAATCTAATACGTTCTCGTTATTTATCGATTATTTGACTAACGAGAAAAGGATTAATATGTCAATTCATTTTGTAGGCGAACATCGTCGGGCCGTTCCAATTTTGCTGACCAATAATTTGGTGGCATTCTGGCGTGGCACCTTCCTGGTCATACTCGTAATTGCATTTCTGACAATCTCGCTGGCTGTCCCACACTCAGCTTTATCCGCTCCTTCGGTTGCATCGGCGCAACGTGATGTCGATAGACTCCGAACGCTTGCCGCTGAAAAGTATGAGGCGGCAAATGAAACGAATATCCGCATTAAGCAGCTAGAAAAAGAGAATTCAGCGCTCATCGCGAAAGAGGCAATATTAAAAAAGCAGTTAAATGCTTCAAGTGAAATTTTGGCCCGAATAGCGATAGCAAGTTTTCAAGGACACGGATTTGGCAAGTCAATTGACCTGATGTTTTCTGGGGATCCCACAACTTATCTCTCCGACGCTTCTATTCTGGAGATTGTTACCCGTGGATATACAAAAGAATTGCAAAACTTCACGAGCACTAAGCAAAGAGTTCAGGCTTCCCGATTTGTTGTTTCGGATAAGACGGAACTTTTAAAACTTGAAAAGTTGCGATTAGCGAGGGAAGTATCATCTGCGAAGGCTAATTTGGTAAAAGCTGAGAAGATTTTGAAATCATTGAAAAAAGAAGATCGTGAGCGATTGGCGTTACAAGAGGCCGCTCGAGAGAATAAAATTCTCAAAAATTCTAAGAAATATGCAGCTAGCTATGCAGGTGATAATTCTCGAGGCTCAGTTGCACTTAAATATGCTCTTAAACAAATCGGTGACATTTATGTCTGGGCGGCTGCCGGGCCAACGCGATGGGACTGTTCAGGTTTGACTATGCGTGCATATCAAACCGCTGGAGTCTCCTTGCCACATTCGTCACGTATCCAAGTGAAATATGGCAAGTCGGTCTCCTATAACGCGCTAAAACCAGGAGACTTACTCTTCTTTGGTAAGCCAATTAGTCACGTCTCCATGTATATGGGAGGCGGAAAGATGGTGCAAGCTCCACGACCAGGAAAAAGAGTTGAAGTTGTCAATTTAACTAAACGCTTTGGTTCCAAGCCATTTGTCGGGGCGAGAAGGCTATGAATTCACCAAATCGATTCAAACTCATCGCACTTCTGACTCTATTTGTATTTTCCAGTACTGGAGTAAATCCTTCGTCAGCGAAAAATCATAAGCCAACGCTTGCCCAAATTGAAGCTGCAAAGAAAGCAGAACTCGCTAAGAAAAAGATCGCGGATGAAGCGCTAAAGAAACTAACTAAAGCACGCGGCAACTTGAAAGCGCTCGTTCAATTAGCCAATGCTGCTGATGCTAAATATCAACGAGCACGATTAGATCTTGCCGATGCCGTGAATCAATCAAAAGCCGCGCAGGCATCATATGAAGTTGCGTCTGAAGCAGTTTCCGGAACTCATCGTGAGATCGGAAAGTTGGCTATGAATGCATACATTTCAGGTGGAGGAATTACAGATCTTGAATCCATTCTAAGCTCTAATGGGCCTCAGGATCTTATTGACCGATTATCTACTTTAGATAATCTAGGGGAAGGAAATAAAACTGCGCTGAGAAGATTTAAAGTCGCCGAAGACTTGGCTGAGGTAGCCAAAATTAAAGCGGAGGTGGCGAAAGCCAACCAAATTGCTGTGACCGAGAGGGTCGCTGCTGCTAAAAAAGAAGCTGATGCGGCGCGTTCTGAGCAACAGAGAGAAGTAGATAAATTGCAGGCTGTTCAAGATAAATTGCAGAGAGATTTGGCATCGGCTAAAAAAGTTCGTATTACTTTGGAACAAAGACGCCAACTCGCAATCCTTGAAGAAGCCCGCGCTAACGAAGCGAGCAAGAATAAGCCTCAGACAAAGATCTGGAGAGCCGGAGGGCCGACTGGCGTATCGAAAATTCGAACAACTGAAGAGCAACGTCTGAAAGTTGTTGAGTTTGCGAAGCGACAAGTGCTAGCGGGGAAGCCGTATGTATGGGGTAGCGAAGGCCCTAACTCCTTCGATTGCTCTGGCTTGGTCTATGCCGCATTTAAATCTGTCGGATTGGGCTGGCCAATTTGGGATCGCTTAAACTCAAGTCTTTATTACACATACACAAAACAAATTCCAATTGCAGAAATGCAACCTGGTGATTTAATTTTCTACTCATATAAAGGAACCCAAAGCACAATCCACCACATAAGTATTTATGCCGGAAATCAAATGATGTGGGAAGCTCGTTCTACTAAATCTGGCCTGCGATATTCAAACATCTATAGCATGGAAGGCATGATGCCTTATGCGGGAAGAGTATAAATGAAGCACAGAAAATCAATTGCAATCCTTTTAACTTTGGCATTTGCTCAAAGTACGTCATCATATGCGGCGACATTTGACTCTGTTACGCATATTCACGGCGCCCACGCGTTTGGTTCGCGTATTTTGATGGCAACTCACGAAGGTCTATTTCAATTCGTATCCCAAAATAATATGAAGCCGATAGGTGAAGATAGATTCGACATTATGGGTCTGGATAGCTTCGGAAGCACTCTCTTTGCAAGTGGTCACCCTGGACCAGGATCCAAGTTACCTAATCCTGTAGGTCTTCTACGTTCAGATGATGGCGGAAGGACCTGGAAGTCTGTCTCGCTATTGGGCGAGGTAGATTTTCATTTTCTAGAAGTATCGGGAGTCCAAATATTTGGAGAAAATGCCATAGATGGCTCACTAATGTATTCCAAAGATAAGGGTCGAAAATGGAGAAAAACAGAGGGAATTAAATTTTCGGACATTGCAATTCAATCAGGCTCGCTCGGTAGGGCTATAGCAATAGATCGAGGCAAACTCGTTAGGACGAGCAATGCCTTTACGACTATGTCGAAGTTGAGTTTCAAGTCTGATGTGACAGCGATAGAAAGTATTGGTAAAGACTTTTATATTGCCTCAAAAAATAAGATTTTTCGATCTACGGATCAAGCGAAATCCTGGAAAGAATTTAAGAGCTATAAGTCAGATATCTCAGATATCTCTGCCTCATCGGGAATATTGGTAGTTCTCCTTCCAAAAGAGATACTGACACTGAAAATATAGGTTTAACACCTTAATTTCTGATAACTTATGCAACTTAACGAAAGAGTGCCTTCGATTTTGGTGCTGCGAGTGTTATTAATGCTTGAATTAATTTAAGGGAAAGGTAGCCAATGTCATTTGTTATGTACTCAACTAGCTGGTGCGGTTACTGCAAACGCTTGAAATCCCAACTCGCCGATCTTGGCGTCACTTTTGAAGAGATCAATATCGAAGAAGTCGAAGGAACTGCCGAGATCGTCGAAAAAGTTAATGGCGGCAATCGCACAGTGCCAACGCTGGTTTTCTCAGATGGCACGGCAATGACAAATCCTTCGGCGAAGCAAGTCGTAGAAAAGATCGCCACACTTTAGATAAATGGATAGAGCATCCCCGAGCGTTTAAGGGTTAACAGAAATTTAGCGAGCGGTGTGCCCACCATCTACAACTAGTACCGTGCCTGTAACCATGCTTGATGCCTCTGATGCCAAGTAAATTATTGATCCCACGATTTCTTCTGGTTCTCCCATTCTGCCCATAGGGATATTCGCCTTGAAGAACGCTTCACCTTCTGGGTTTTCTTTGATTGAAGCCACAATGAGTGGAGTTCGAAAATGTGTTGGAGCAATTGCATTTACACGGACACCTTGAGTGGCCCATTCAATGGCTAAGGTACGCATCAGAGCATGGATTGCGCCTTTGCTCGCAGAGTAATTTGCATTCCCGTTTGGTAACCCGACCAAGGCTGCAATCGATGAAATAAAGATGATTGAACCTTTGGTCTTTGTCGTAATCATCGCTCGGCCGGTTGCTTGTGCCAAATTCCACGCACCATTTAGGTTGACATCAATTACGTCTTTCCAGGTTTGACTTGTCATTTCAATCGCTGGACTTCGGCGTCCAATCCCAGCAGATGCAATAACGATTTGTGGAGTTCCGAATTTAGCGATGACCTCTTGCACACATTTTTCAACAGCATCAGCATCACGGGTATCTGCAACCAAGGTAATTGCGCGTCCACCTGCGGCAGTTATTAGTTCGGTTGTCTCTTCCGCAGCTTTTTCGGTGATATCGAGAACACCAACACTTGCACCGCGCTCTGCTAGAGCAAGTGCGATCGTGCGACCGAAACCACTTCCCGCCCCGGAAATGATGGCAACCTTGCCTTCAACCGAGAAAAGTGGATCAGTAAATAAAGTCATCCGATTTTTCCGCATTCGAAGAGAAAACACGCTCTTGCCATTGCTGTACTCCTTAGTGAGGTAGTAGTGAAAACCTAGGTGGGAGTCATTGAATTGTCCAGTCTTTGGTGCGCAAGATAGGTGGCCTCAAGGTTAATCGCGCGGGACACTTTTTTGATAGTCAAAATCCTGAGGCATTGCTAGCCTTCACATCATGAGCGGAGAAAGCCCAGCCAAAACTGCCTTAGTCACGGGAGCTTCACGTGGCATTGGTTTTGGAGTCGCCTTGCGATTGGCACAAGAAGGAATCAAAACGGCCATTGTCGGGCGAGATCAAACGAGAATTGAGCAAGCCGCTAAAAAAATTACCGAACTTTCTGGCACACAAACAATTGCGATCGTAGGCGATGTTTCCTCTTGGAGTGATTGTGTAAGCGCTGTTGATCAAGTAGTACAAAAGTTTGGTTCTATTGATGTACTTGTTCCCAACGCCGGTATCGGAGTAATTGGTTCCGTTGAGGAATCAGATCCTGCCGACTGGGCCAAGATGATGGAAGTTAATTACCTAGGAACTGCGCATATTGTTAAGGCCGCTTTACCCACAATGAAAAAGCAAGGCGCAGGAGATGTCATCGCAATTGTTTCTGCGGGTGGCACGAAGGGTTATCCAGAATGGTCAGGATATTGCGCAACCAAATGGGCGGTGATGGGGTTTATGGATAGCTTCGCACAAGAAGCAATCGCGCAAGGTATTCGCGTCTCGACCTTATGTCCTGGTGGTGTGGACACAGCCTTTTGGGATGATCTCAATAAAGAGATTAACCGCGCGGGCTCAGATGGTCGCAGTAAGTTGATGAGCCCTGCAGACGTAGCCGAACTAGTGATGCTCCAAGTCAACTTGCCCCGCAACGTCATGCTTAAAAACGCACTCTTTTTTCCGACATCTGAATGGCATTAGCAAGCACTCTTGCTACGGTTCACACATGCCAATTCAGTCAGAGAACCTTCACGAGGATAAGTTCTACCTCGATCCATTTCCGGTCTGGGAGCAATTGCGCAAGGAGCAACCACTTTTTTATGACGAAATAGATAAGCGCTGGCTGCTTACTCGCTATAACGATGTCACCGAGGTGTTTAGAAACCATGAGGTGTATTCCGCTCGCCCGTATGAGCGAATCTTTACCGATGTCATTGGCCCAACAATGGTGCAAATGGATGGAAAAGATCACGACATGCGCCGCTCAATTGTTGCACCAGTGATGGTTGGCAAAAAGCTAGAGCACGATTATCAACCAATGATTAATGAGGTTGTTTCAGATCTTCTAGCGGTTCTACCCAAGAGCGGTGAAGTTGATGCAATTAAGGCAATTACTTCGCCTCTGCCTTTAAAGATAATTGCCCGCATGCTTGGCATGGAGAGTTCTTACGATGAATACCTGCACGAGGTAGCCAACTTGGTTATCAACGCTTTAGCAGGAATCGAGCCGGCTAAGTCGTTGGGCAAAGCAAAGCACGAGGAGTTTGCAAGAAATATCGATGATCTGATTTCAAAGAGAATTCTTGATCCCACCGATGACTTAATTACTGAAATCACTCAGAGTCGCTCGAAAGAAGGGGAAGGGCTATCTCGCACAGAGATTGCATCCTTTATCTCACTCTTAATGGTCGCCGGAGGCGAGACATCAGATCGAGCTATCTCCAATTTTTGGTATGTGCTCCTCAAGAATCCACACATTTTAGAAGCGATCAGAAAAGATAGAACTCTTATCGAGCCCGCAATTTCTGAGTTTATGCGCCGCGATGGCGTAGTCGTTTATGAAGACCGAGAGTTAAATGAAGATGTTGAATGGTACGGAACGCGAATTGCAAAGGGTGAGATCGTTCGCGTCGCCATGATGTCGGCCAACAACGATGAGACCGTTTTTAAGAACCCGAGAACCTTTGATCTCTATAGATCAGATCTCCATCTCGGATTTGAAAAACGCCCCGGCGGCAACAAAGATGGCGTTGCCCACCACGTTGGATTTGGGCTAGGAAAACACTTTTGCATTGGTTATCACTTAGCTCGAGCCGAGATGAGCACCGCAACTAATTACCTGCTAGATCGCTATGAAAATATTGCCCTATCACCATCGCACGAGCCAGCCATGACCGTGCAGTGGTTCCATAGATTCCTGGATAAATTAGTTTTGGAAGTTAGCTAAAGAGATTTCGCGCAGGAGTTACCCACAACTTATGTTGTGAATATCGCTGAACATATCCGCCTCTTTGCCCGGACGCTCCAACACATAATCACCACAAACCTGACAGAAAGCGTCGTAGTAATAAACGCCGAGCTCTTCCATCCACTTGTAGTCATATATAAATGCAACAACCACTTCACCGAAGTCCGGCAACGAGCGATGTCCCCGCCCGCGATGGGCGGCATCTAATTCCAAATGCGCAAGCCCACCAACTTCGGCCACCGCATCCATCGCCACAACCAGCCCGCACGTGCAGTGCCATTCTTTCCCCGCGTTATTTACATAACCCCAGTGCCATTTCTGGTGCTGCCACGAATTCAAATTCGCGTAATGCAACCACGCCTTAAAGCGCCCATATTTAGCCATTCCAACTTCGCCATCCATCTTGCTATGCAGATCTTCCAATTCCTCGCTGGTTATCTTTAGATCCACATACTTCTTCGCACTCTTCTTTGCTTTTGGCATAACAAACACAGTCCTTAATGGACCTCATATAGAGACCCGCTCTTCTGGCGGTGTCATTCATCGCCAGCAGGTCTTCTCTAGAACCACCGTGCGCGGTTGGCGCGGTTGGTACTAAGCAAGCTAAAGGCTTAACGCTTAGTTCTTGACCTAGGTAAAAGATACAGCCAGCCACCGACAACCCCCAGTAGCGGAGCCCAAACCCCACCCGAACACCTGTTCGAAAACTGTGTTAATCTCCGCTTCCCCCTAAGGAACCCCCAAGCCACAGCAAGACCCCTTGTCAGTGACCCTCGGTAACTTTTGCAACTGTCCGAAGCACATTCCCGAAGAAGAAGGAAACGGTGAGCGCAGAAAACAACAATGAGAACAACACCCAAGAGCTAGAACTCTGGGAGCGAATGAGTACGACCGAAGGTGCCGAAAGAGCTGAAGTCTTAGATGAACTCAGCCACATCGCATTCCGGCGAGATGCTTTCAACGAATGCTTACAACTCGTTGATACATCAATCGATATCTACTTCAAACTAGGTATGGATTCACACATTAAAGAACTTATCCACCTCTATGAAGGAAAAGCATATTCACTGCGCCACTTAAAGCGCCAGGCAGAATCTGCAGATACCTTCGAAGAAATAGCCAAGTTGTTTCAGATCGATGATGACACAACTGGTTATATTAAAGCCAAACGCGCCGCCGCCTGCGATTGGTATGACGCCAGAGAATGGCAGAAAAGTCTCGACAGTCACCTAGCCGCACAAAGTGCAATTGATCCAGATGCCACACCGATGTCGATGGGGATCGACCTTCTAAATATCGGAACAGCACAGATCAAATTGGATATGCACACCGAAGCAATTGCAACGTTCCTAAGCGCTCGCAAGCTATTCAAAGAAGCAAAGAATCCGGAATACGTAAACTGGGCCGATCAATATCTAGCGATTACATATGCAGTCCTAGAAAATGGCCCAGAAGCAAAGTTCCACGCCAAGCATTACTTCAACTATTCAAAAGTCGCCGAAGATATGTCAATGGAAGGATTTGCACGTTATCGCCTCGGCGTCGCACACCTACTCTGCCAAGAGTATGAAGATGCTCAACGAGAATTGGTCTCGGCCCTAGAACAATTAACACTCGATGAAAATAAAGATTGGGAAGATATCCTCGGTGCAAACCAAGCACTTGCCAAAGCGCTCACCGCACTTGGCAAAGAGGAAGAAGCCAATATCCGGCTAGAACGCATAGCCACCATCGCAGAAACAATCTTCGGCGATGCAGATGCCGCATAACCCACGTGCCACTGCAGCGGTTGCAATCGCAGCCGCTGCAGCTTTACCCCGATAATCACCCCCGAAATCCCATATTTCAAGTTGAGCATTGACGAGTAATGGGTCAGGATTCCCCTATGAGAATTAATCAAAAGTCCGCATCCGTTTTGATTTCAGTCGCTTTAGTGGCCGCTGCATTCAACCCCACCGCGGCCTCCGCCGCTCTGCCCAGCAAATTCGAACTAGAGCTAAAGGCAGCGACCAAAGTTGAATTTGGTAAGGCGATTCCAATGGCGCTACCTGATTGCAAATTTCTGAAGGTCAAGGGCAAGTACACGACCAAGTGCACTTATGAAAAATTCTTGGTCACGGTTAATAGCTTTAAGTTTGATCGTAGATCCACGCCAATCGATGTTGAAGTTTCTGTCTATGCAATTGACGTAAAATTGGAAAATTACTCTAAGAAAATTGATGCGGGTTTGGACGTAGGTGCTTTGCTGCGTTGCAAGAACGAAAAAACTTACTCTTCGTTCTATAGCGACAGCATTGATCCGCAAGATGTTCCTGCAGGAAGCGAACTATCCGGTGTTATCTATTCTTCACTCCCAGATGATTACAGTGTCGAGCAATGCCAGATGCCTACTCTTTGGATCGGGCTATTTAACGCCGGTGTTGATATGAAAGATAAGTTACAAGTGGCTGAAGTTAAGAAGAAAAAGCTCGTCTCACGCGCTTATATTCCGTTAACTCCTGAGATGTTGGCAGGAAACTAAAAGCAACCTGAAAGTCCTTCGCTTTATACACTTAATTCCTGGCGTAGCGCCTGGAGATTCGGAGGAACAGGCAGCGGGCTACTTTTTAGAAAGAAATAATCGTGCAATCCCTGCCCCATTTGCTTTGCCCAGGATTTTCTCAAAAAAATCATTTCTCTCGTTATCTTCGACCGTGAATGGGCTCATTACTCCAGAGAATTGAGCACAATAAACACAATCGCACTTATCACTACCTTGAGTCTCGGTGAGGCGATTATAAGAAGATTTTATTGCCTCCAATTCAGACTCTTCCCAAGTTAGGAATGCCACGGGGCTTACAAATTGATACTTCTTGCTTTCTTCGAGAAGTGAAACAATGTCCTCATCAAGCCCCTCATGCGCGCCCTCGTCCAGCATATCGAGTAAGTCTTTCTGAATTCGATGATAAAAATGCATTAAATATAGATATTGAAAATCTAATGCTTGATATGCGTGTTCTAACATCTTAGTAAACTCATTTAATCTTTGGAGTTCGTCAGAGGTATTAGTCAGATTTGCGTAGTCTTTTTTCCACATCGCAATCTCATTTTGTAAAGTTCTGTAACTATTTGTTTGAATAGATTGCTGCTCAAGGTGGCGTGCAATCCATGACAAAGAAAAGAGCGCCTGAGTCACATTGCCCTCTTTTGCACCAGATAAAACTCGGTCACATTCCATTTTTAAACTTGCATCCATTGGAAATACCTGAATGGCTAGAGCTAATTTCTCTAAATCTGAGATTACTATTTTGCCCTTAACATCGCTGCTTTCGTGAAACCACCGATCACGTAAGCGTTTTATTGCCTTAAATGCCGCTTCTTGTTCTTTGGTGAGGAATGTCTTTTGAAAAAAGCCCTGGGCTATAGCAATTCGGAAATTTTGATTTTCGTAGCGTAGTAATTGGCTTAAAAAACCCGTTAAATCTTTATCGACGGGAAAACTGGAATTGGGTGTAGGAACAAGTGTTTTCCCAAACCAATCCTCACCATATTTTGGCTCCAACTGCGCGGAAAGACAATTGAAAAGAGAGTCTTGAAAACGCCTTAGTAAATGGGACCCCGTAATCCAGACTTCATCGTTAGGAAATTCAATTACTGTGTTCATGTCAAACCATAAAGGTTCAAGGTGATCTCCTTTTTAAACACTTACAGATCCCTGTATTCGGCTTCGTATTTCTCAATTTCTAAATCGAGTAGCTCGGCTATCGCATCTATGGCATCAAGCGTCGAGGCGAACCACTCCTTGCCCGCTTTAGTTCGTCGTGCAGCGCTTCTTTCGTGCCCTACGCGATCGAGAGTAGTGTGGAACTTTTGCTCAATAGAATCAATATCCATTTGGTCTTTATGATAGATACGAAGCAATTTTGGGTCTTCCGGCATTGATGTTTGGCGGTTCTGATCGACTATTCGTTGCCAAACAGAATTCTTAGTCGAGCCGATTTTTAGCCAGAATACGTCCTGATCTTCGACGGTGCCAAAATGCAAGTAGGTTGGAAATGAATAGACATAAATTCCATTTTTAATCGTTGAAGCGACTTTCTCAAGAGCCTCAGATTGAGCCTCTATAGAAGCCTGATCATGCAGAACTGCGGTTTCAGACTCGGTGTTTTCAATTAATGCTGCACGTGTTGAATTCAGGTATTCCATAGTCACAGGTGAAATGGATGGATTGTCTTTTATCAACCTAGATATGGAACGTGCAGAAGCTCTTGAGATTGAAGCGCTATTTGGCATCTTGCCTTCCAAAATCGCCAGGAGAATTTTTTGATAGTTGTAAACAACTCCTCGATTGGCAGCGCTAGTCTTCTCAACTAATTCAAGAGCGCTTGTCACACCTGTCTCCATTGCATTAAAAATTTCGCCCAGGAGGTGATCGTCATTGGCCAGCATTGCTTTTACTTCATTCAAGACTATTGAATTCACGAAATTTCACCAATTACTTCCTATGTAATTCTTCACACCTGGGGGTACTTTAAGGCAAAAACTGATTGAAACCATATCCAGGGCTTGATCATTCAACGATATGGGACATCTACCCTTTTGGAACTACATACCCAATAGGGAATTTGGCGTTGAGTGACTGATTTAAGATTAAGGTGGGTTGTTTTCACTCTCGGTCTGACACTCGATGATCCTGTGGCACAAATTCCGTGAATTTGTCAGTCCACAGCCCTAGAGTTCTTGCCATGTCCTTCAAGTTCGTAGATTTATTCGCCGGTATTGGTGGCTTTCATGCTGCTCTCGGAGCACTTGGTGGTGAGTGTGTGTACGCCTCCGAGTGGGATAAAGATGCAGCTCTGATTTATGAGCGTAATTGGAATAGAAAGCCTGATGGTGACATAACGCTTGCAGCGAACGATGAAGTAATGAAAGTTCCTAAACATGACGTGCTTGTCGGCGGATTTCCATGTCAACCTTTTAGCAAATCTGGAAAACAAATGGGCATGGAAGAAACTCGTGGAACACTTTTCTGGAATATTGCAAAAATCATTGATGCTCACAAACCAACAATTGTTTTACTTGAAAATGTGCAGAACATTACTGGTCCACGGCACATTCATGAATGGCAAGTGATCATACAAACACTGAGAGACCTTGGTTATCGTGTCAGTGAAGACCCTATGGTTGTTTCTCCCCATTTAATCCGTCCAGAATTTGGTGGTAGACCGCAGGTTCGAAACAGAGTTTTTATTGCGGCCACGCGAATTCCGAAAGGCATTCCAAATTTTAAGAATAATGTTGAGATTCCTGATTTATCGAGAGTAACAAATGGTTGGGATCCTCAAAGTTGGTCTCTGGATTACCATCTGCCACTTGAGAAACTAAAAAGTGCCAAGGATAAGAAAGATACGGCCCTGTCAGATGCAGAAATTACCTGGATTGATGCCTGGAATGATTTTGTTGTAACCATGAGAAAAGAAGCAAAAGTTTCTAAATTACCTGGGTTCCCAATATGGGCTGATGATTGGGTTCATATAGACAAATTGGAGATACCTTACGGCGCCCCAAAATGGAAAAGCGATTTTCTTACGAAGAACGCCCTGTTCTATACCGAGCATAAAAAGACATTGGATGCGTGGCTTAAGCGTTGGAATAAACTTCAAGATTTTCCGCCAAGTCGCCGCAAGTTTGAATGGCAGGCGCAAGATGCTGCAACACTGTGGGAAACGATTATGCACTTTCGCCCATCAGGCATACGCGCCAAGAAGGCTACCTACGTCCCTGCACTTGTCGCAATCACACAAACCACGATTATCGGTAAACAAAAGAGAAGAATTTCAGTTCGCGAGGGTGCTCGGCTTCAAGGATTACCGGATTGGTACGACTTTGTTGATCAACCTAATTCCGCTTCTTACAAACAATTGGGAAATGGTGTAAATGTTGGTGCGGTCTACAATGTTGTTCGTGCACAAGTGATACGTGACTTGGATTTATTGGGGGAGAAATCGAAGTTAGTGAGAGCAATTTTGGGTGCACCGGCAAGTCCTGACACTGTTTTACACAGTTTTGCGACATATCAGCAATATCACGCAAACACACAGTCTGTTGATTTGAGCAAATTTGAGAAGGATTCTGGCAATCCGGTTCAACTAAAATTGATCAATTAAAGAAGTTCCCATCCAAATATTACTCCGGAACCCCCGCAAGGGTGCCGCCAAGCACCCTTAAACTTTTTCATCTGCAAAGTATTCACTAAATTTTTTGAGCAGAATATTTCATTAGCAAACTCAATCATTGGGATTGCAGTGAAGTGACCATTGCTAGGGTCATTCTTCTTACAAACCTCTCTAATGTTTTGAATGTATTCATCGTGATTTGGGTGCATCGACAACGCCTCATCGCACGTTTCAAAACTATAATCGAAGCAATACCCAATGACTGCTTTTCTTTTGGCAACACCGTAATCACGGAGTCGCTCAATGTCGTGAATTAATGATCTGTCCTTTAGGTAAGGCGACAGTATTTTAGCGACGCCATAGTCATTATTTTTTCCATTATTACCAACTAAAGCTATGTGTTTAACTTCGATTGCCCATTCAGGGAGTATTACGTCAGATCCATCTGTGCTCAGCGTAATATCGCACTTTGCTCTTGGTATTCCAACGTACGGAACTTCTCTTTTCAAACTTCCTTTTGGTTTGAAATCACTCGGATGCGTGAATTGCCACCAATCTGTTAGTTCCTCTACAAATTTTGGTTCCTTCATCGTTTTCACACCCGGCAGATAGACCTCTCCGGTTCTGGCATTCGCGGATATATGGTTAGTATTGGCATCTACTTGCACCAGACCTACGGCAAATCTCTCGATAAGTTCGCTGAGTTCCAAAGAAAACCTCCCACATCAATGTCACAAAAGTACGCTATTGGGCTCATTGCTTATGCTTCCCAACCTGCCTCAACTCCCGCAGTGCTTTCGGCGTGATCTTGCCACCGAAAGTTCCGCGCTTGGGAGTTGTGAGAAAGCCGATTGCCATGGCGGTTCTCACGCATTCGCCGATGAATTCTTCGGGGAGGACGAGTTCGTAGGCGAGGTCGATAACGGGGATTTGTGAACCGGTGAGGACTACGCGGTTATAGAGCCAAGCGATTTCAAGGAGGTATTCATCGCTATCGCTATCGGGTGCAAGGTTGCGGGCGC
>Ga0315903_10003157_pt1 | contig 23166 bp, 20 predicted proteins | sample LakEriMetagenome_7_FD_203524 | JGI IMG/M metagenome (GOLD analysis project Ga0315903, IMG submission 203524) | Freshwater fungal communities from buoy surface, Lake Erie, Ohio, United States - Buoy 2 MA119 | ecosystem: Environmental > Aquatic > Freshwater > Lake | place: USA: Lake Erie, Ohio... | reverse complement strand
AATTGTTGAAGCAGGTGGTCTTGCGGGTGTAGGTAGCCATGGTCAATTACAAGGCTTGGGTTACCATTGGGAACTATGGTCTATGCAATCTGGTGGCATGCGTAATTTAGATGCTTTGAAAACAGCTACTATCTTAGGTGCAGAAAGTTTAGGATTGGATAAGGACTTAGGAAGTATCAGTGCAGGTAAATTAGCAGACTTAATTATTTTAAATAAGAATCCTTTAGAAGATATTAAGAATACCAATAGCATCCAGTATGTGATGAAGAATGGTCGTCTATACAATGGTGCTAATTTAGATGAGTTAGTAACAGGTAATTCTAAAGTAGATCGTAAAGAATACTTGGATAAAAAACCAATTAAAAACACGAAGGTAGAAGACTAAACACTTATGCAAAATTCAAGAAGAAAATTTATCCAAAATACGGGGATAGCCATCTTAGGTTTGGGCATAGCGCCAAAAGCGTTATGGTCAAAAAGTACCATAGCTGATGCAAAGACCCTCATTGGCATTCAATTGTATGCGGTGCGTGATAATATGTTCAAAGACCCATTAGGCACTTTAAAGGCCTTATCAAAAATGGGTTACCAATATATAGAGCATGCCAATTATGTCAACAGAAAATTATATGGCTATACTCCAATTGAGTTTAAAAAAATACTAGACGACCTTGGCATGAAAATGCCAAGTGGTCATACTTCATTGAATGCAAACCATTGGGATAACAAAAAAAAGGAATTTACAGATGCTTGGAAATACACAATCGACGATGCAGTGACCCTTGGACAAGACTACGTAATAAGTCCTTGGATTGATGAAAAAGTGAGAACCTCTTATGATGCATTAATGCATCAATTAGAACTATTTAATTTATCTGGGGAATTGTGTTTGGAATCGGGCATGCAGTTTGGATACCATAACCACAATTTTGAATTTATAGAAAAAGTCAACGGCCAATTGATCTATGATATCATCTTAAAAGAAACCGATCCAGAATTAGTAATCCATCAATTGGACTTTGGTAATATGTTTGGTATTGGTGCCAGAGGAATGGATTGGATCAAAAAATATCCAGGCCGTTTTGTTTCAGTACATGTAAAGGATGAAATTAAAGTTCCAATTGGCGAAATGAACGACCAGCATGACAGTACTATTTTGGGCAACGGCTTAGTAGATCCAAAAGCAGTATGCTTACTAGCTAAGGCGATAGGTGGTACAAAACAATTTATCATAGAACAAGAATCTTATCAAGGGATTGCGCCACTTGAATGTGCTCGCATCAACTTGGAAAGAATTAAAACATGGGGATTAGTATAATTTAAAATTCATTGTATGAAAAAATTTGCTTTACTAAGTTGCTTAGTATTGACTGGGATTGTATTGTTTGCACAAAAACCAACCAGTGCAGAACTTGCAAGATGGAATCAACACGCCAAACAAACCACTATCATACGTGACGAATGGGATATCCCACATATTTATGGAAAGACAGATGCAGATGCAGTGTTTGGATTGATGTATGCACAATGCGAAGAGAATTTTCCGCAGATAGAAAAGAATTTTTTAGAAATGCTAGGCCGACGTGCCGAAATGGAAGGTCCAAAAGTTATTTATGAAGATTTAATGATGCAATTGATTCAAGATAGCGCAGAAGCCGTGAAAGACTTTGAAAGAAGTCCAATTTGGTTTAAGGAATTATTAATTGCGCATGCAGATGGTATTAATTACTACTTATCAAAACACCCGGAAGTAAAACCAGTGGTACTCAAAAAGTTTAAGCCTTGGTACCATTTGATGTGGACAGACGGAAGCGTTTCCCCAACAAAATCTGCTGGCATCACCGAAAAACATGTTGAAGCATTTTATGGTCAACAATTGTATTCCAATCAAAATGCAGTTAGTATCAAAAAGACGCTGCCTGATCAAAAATCAATTTTTGATCAGACCAACTATGACATGGATGACAAGACCCTCAGAGGATCCAATGGATTTGCAATTGCTCCAAAACATAGCAAATCAGGCAATGCGATGTTGTATATCAATCCACATGTACCTTTTTATTTTAGATCTGAAATGCATATGGTGAGTGAGCAAGGATTGAATGCTTATGGTGCGGTGACTTGGGGACAGTTCTTTATTTATCAAGGCTTTAATGAAAATTGTGGTTGGATGCATACAAGTGGCTATGCAGATGTTGCAGATGTCTATGAAGAACAAACAGAAAAAATAAACAACCAATTATTTTATACCTACGAAAAAGAAAAAAAGAAAGTTGGTCAACGTAAAATCAATATTCAATATGTAGAAAATGGTGTTCTAAAATCAAAAGCATTTGATACCTATTTTACACACCATGGACCAATCATGGGTATGGAGAAAGGAAAGTGGTTAAGCCTACAAGAAAACAATCGTTCTTTAGACGCCTTAATGGAATGTTGGACAAGAACAAAATCAAAAAGCTTAGCAGACTATACTAAAGCAATGGAACTAGTAGCCAATAATAGCAACAACACTGTATACGCAGATGCTGCAGGTAATATCGCCTACTGGCATGGTAATTTTATACCTAAGCGCAATTCAAATTTTGATTATACAATGCCAGTAGATGGCAGCACTAAAGCAACTGACTGGAAGGGCGTACATGCTTTAAATGAAATTGTTCAAAGCATCAATCCATCAAACGGATGGTTGCAAAATTGTAATGCTACGCCATTTACAGTCGCAGGTGATCAAAGTCCAAAAGCATCTAACTATCCTGCTTATATGGCACCAGATGGCGAAAACGGGAGAGGGCTAACTGCTGTAGCCTTATTGAATAAGGTAGATAAAATCAATTTGGACGAACTCATTGCATTAGGATACAATAAAAAATTAAGTGCCTTTGATATTCTATTACCTCGTTTTATACAACAAGCAAAAACAGCAGCGCTTGCACCAAGAACTAAAAAAGCAATTGACTATTTAGCGAATTGGGATCATATTGCTGATACTAATTCTATTGCAACAAGCATCGCAATAGAATGGGCTAGCAAATGGGGCGCTACTATACCTCCTGCAAATACAGAAGAAGCAGGAACACAGATTGTTTTAAAATACAAGCGTATGGACCAAGAGATTGCATTTGAAACTAAAATCAAATTATTAGAAGCCACTTTAGATCAATTCGAAAAATGGTACGGTGGATGGGAAATGAAGTGGGGTGCAATGAATCGTTTTCAAAGAGTTGCACCAGGTGCTAGTTTCGATGACAACCTACCTAGCTTAGCTGTCAATCAAGCATCCTCTAAATGGGGCTCGCTTCCTTCTTTTGAGAGTAGACGCTATCCAAATACCACCAAGCGTTACGGATATACAGGAAACAGCTTTGTAGCTGCAGTAGAATTTGGAAAAAGACTGAATGCAAAAACCATCATCACCGGTGGACAAAGCAGATTTGCTGAAAGCAAAAATTTTACAGACCAAGCCTATGGTTTTGTCCATGGACAATTTAAAACGATACATTACTACAAAGAAGATGTTTTAGCTAACAAAAAACTAGCATACCATCCTGGATTGGAAAGATAATGTTCGTAGAGTTTAGTGATTAAAGCAATTTTAACCAATCCTGCTACATTTTTTACGCCAAGTGTTTGCATGAGTCTTGTTCTGTGACCTTCGATGGTTCTTTTGCTATGCTTTAGTTCTGCAGCAATTTGTTTACTTGAAGCTTCTTCGCAGATGCGAATTAGAATGTATTTATCATATAAGCTTAATGCATTGACGCGCTCAATTAAATTAATCTTGTCCATGACCTGTGTGAGTTGTAAAACCCGCTCTGCAGTGTCTTGACAAAAAAAGACTTTATGTTGACAAGCCATTTCTACTGCTTTATTCCACTCGAGGCTAGACATGTTTCTTGAAACAATGACATCTACTTCGAGTTCAATTAATTGGTAGAGTATAAAATCTGGTGTATCCTTATTCAGCAATATAATGCATGGGAATATTTGTTGAATTGCTTTAATTTTCTTTTTCACTGCCAGTGAATCAAAATCAAACATAGCACAATCAATGATCAATAATCCTTGTGATAAACCAAAATTAGCACTGCTAACTTCGTCTAAGGAATTTAAAATACGATATCCATTACACATAGGGTGTGCTTTTGCCAATTGGCTGCAGCCCATAGCATAAATAGCTTGTTGGTCACAAATAAATACATGTCTTTGTTCTTGTTGGTTGAAATAGTTTTTTTGCATCTATAAAAAAACAATAGATCAAGCTGATGCAAGCATAATCATATCAATTTTACATTGATGGTTAAAATTTCTAAGGTATTCAACCCCTTCAAAAAAAATCTAATCGCTTAGTTTAATACCATAGTCGATAGAATCTACTCAGATTGGTGTAAATTGCAGCATGCAGTTTGAAAAATCAATTACACTTGCCACTTTCTCTCCATTATGGTGGGAGAGTATTTTATGGATTGGAGGCGGCATCTTCTTATTGATTCAGGTGCCTAAATACCTAAAAAATATTCAAATCAAACAATATGATTTTTTTATTGCAATCTTATTAATTGCTAATTTGGTTGTTGAGCAATTTTATAACTTTTATACTGGTTCATGGAATATTCAACAGAATATTCCTGCACATTTATGTAGTATTAGTACAATCTTATGCATCATCTACTTATTGAATAAAAATCAATTATTAGGTGAGTTTGTTTACTACTGGGGATTGTTAGGAGGGATTCATGCACTACTTACACCAGAATTTAACAATGGTATAAAGGGCTATAATTTTTATAGCTATTTTATTGAACATGCTGGTTTATTGTTAGTCGTGTTGTATAGCATTATACACAATGGATTTGTGCCTCGTCCAAAATCCTGGTTGGTTATTTTTGGGTACTCTCAATTAGTGGTCTTATCTGTAGGCATCCTCAACTATGCCATTGGAACCAATTATATGTTTTTAAGGGAGCCCCCATCGGCCAATAACCCATTCATCATTGGAGCATGGCCTTTTTATCTCATTTGTTTTGAGGTAGCTGCAATCGCTCATTTCTGGTTATTCTATTTACCCTTTGCAAGAAAAAGAAAATTAGCCAACTCTGTAATTTCTTAATTGTAATTATAAATACGGTATTTAAAAAAGCTTCTTAAAGTTCTTCTATTCTTTTTGCTTTATCGTCAATCACCAAATCAAAATTTGGTTTTACTGGGCCGCCGTTCGGACAATATCCTGTAATCAAATCATTGAACTTGCAGCCCCATTTAGTCAATTGTTCTAAAGTAAGTGGTCTTAAATCTCTTTTTGAACTTTCTCCTCTTCCAGTCCAATAAGTAATATGCCAGCCTTCATCATAGAGTTTGTTAATTTTTGCAATATTTTCAAAATTAGGTTCGGCTAATTCATACACGCGTTTATCGGAATAGAAACAGATGGTTTCATCAATATCAATTAATGCTTTCTTGGAACCGAATCTTTTTGACTCTATCATAGGTTTTATTTTAATTATAATCTTGCAGTAACAATAGAACGATCTAAAAATGCCTTCGTATCATATACAATAGCATCCGGACTTATTTTTAGTGAAGCATAATCCAATGCTTTAAAAAAATCATGCGCCACTGCTAATAAAATCACATCGTATTGTTCGAATGCAGTAATCAATTGTACTTGATACTTTTGGAATACTTCCATCGCGTTGGCATATGGATCAAAGGCAGCTACATGGGCACCCTCTTTTTGCAATTGATCAATAATGTCAAATGCTTTTGAGTTTCTGAAATCAGGGCAATTTTCTTTAAACGTGACCCCAAGCACTAATACTTTTGCACCTTGAATTTGTTTTCCTGTTTTTGCTAGTAATTGTATCAGTTTATTGCTTACAAATGCACTCATCTGATCATTGACATCACGCCCCGATAATATCACTTGTGGATGATAACCAACCGCTTTTGCTTTGTGTGCTAAATAATAGGGATCGACTCCAATACAATGTCCACCAACTAAGCCTGGCTTAAATGGTAAAAAATTCCATTTTGTACTTGCTGCTGCTAATACTTCCTGGGTATCGATACCCAACTTATCAAAAATCAATGCTAGTTCATTGACAAAAGAAATATTAATATCTCTTTGCGCATTTTCAATGGACTTAGCAGCTTCTGCTACTTTAATAGATGGTGCAGCATAAGTGCCTGCAGTAATAATACTTGCATAAAGCTGATCGATATACTTTGCAATTTCAGGAGTAGAACCTGAAGTAATTTTTTGAATTTTTGTTAAAGTATTCACCTTGTCTCCCGGATTGATTCTTTCTGGAGAATAACCACAATAAAAATCTTTATTAAATTGTAGTCCTGAATTTTTTTCAAGAACTGGAACACAATCCTCTTCTGTGCAACCTGGATAAACCGTACTTTCATAAATTACAATATCTCCTGGCTTTAATAAACTAGCAATTTGTGAAGAGGCATATAATAAAGAGCTTAGGTTGGGGCTTTTATCGGCATTTACCGGCGTAGGCACTGTAACAATGAATACTGTTGCACTGGCAATCAATGAAAGTTCATTGGTCAGGGATAAATTGCTAGCATTTTTAATAGCCTCTGCATCAGATTCTAATGTTGTATCCTCTCCTTTTTTTAGCGCATCTACCCTTGCTTGATCCAAGTCATAGCCAATCACCTGATAATGTTTAGAAAATGCTAAAGCCAAGGGTAGCCCTACATACCCTAATCCGATAACGGCAATAATGGGGGGATTGGATGGAGTTAACTGTTGCATTTGGCACCAAAGTTAATGGAGCGCTTAATGATGTCCATATTTTTTTTCACCAGCAGGAATGGCAATGCTTAGTCGATTTTGTGGAGGCGGAAGTGGACAGGTCGCAAATTCAGTAAATGCACATGGTGGATTGTAGGCCTTATTAAAGTCGATATAAGTAAATCCTTCGGCATCCGGCTTGTCTAGCTCTATAAATCTGCCCGATCCGTAAGTGGTTTTACCAGAAGTTGCGTCCGCAAAAGTTACAAATAATCTAATACCGCCCTCGTCTATGGCATCCAATCGATAGGTTTTGCCCTCTATTTCAAAAACCAATTGGCCCCCATGTTTTTGCGCTGTATTTTGTCCTAATACATTCATGATCATTAAAGGATTTTGATTTTGAGGAATGACTTTGGCTTTGATACGCCATTTTGCATCCACAGTAAATCTTTCTATGCCTTTAAATTCTAATAAAGTTTTTGCTTTTAAATTTCTAAATCTCACCCCCACTTTATCTTCTCTTTGAATCACCACCCAAACAAAATCTTTCCACCTACTGGTATACTTACCTTCTGTTGCAGTTAATAAATTCAGTGTTCCAGAATTGGTAAGCACCAAATCACCGTCGTTAATTGTAATTTTTTCTGTATTACCCTCCTTCCAATACACTTTTCCATCTTCATAAATAAAATCGCCTAAATGTTTTGGGAAAGCAGCATTGTTATATACCAAATCATTTGTTGAGTCCGATCCAAAACTGTTCACCCCTTTTTTAAACCAAAATAATCCTTCTAAATTCAGCCAGCCATTGGGATCTTTCAATGCGGCTATTCGAGCGCCTTCCCATTGTTTCATTTCTGCAAGATAGGAATTGCTTTGTGCATTGGTTGATACCAAAATGGTTAAAAACAGGAATATTAAAGTGGATACAATAGAGAATTTTCTCATTTTATGTGGATTGGTCGGTTACTAAGAATTAAGCTAAATTTGTTGGCTATTTTAGCTAGTCTAAGTGCACAAAATTAGACAATTATAGTTGTCTATTATGCTAGTAGCGCTTATTTTTTCTTTGTGTTAACAATAGTTTAATTAAATTTATGTTTTAACATTTTAATCATATGAAAAAATTTCTATTTATTCTATCCTTGTCTGCTTTTTTCTTTGCTTGTAAAAAAGAAACTGAGGCCCCTAAAGTAACGCCCCCTCCAACTACAACGACCAATCCAAATACGGCACCTAATAAATGGATTCACGAAGTGATGAGCTATTATTATTTATGGAGTGATAAAATGCCAAGCCTAGCGAATACCAAAACTGATGCTAAGCCTACAGATTATTTTTATACGCTTTTAAATGACTACCCTAAAACAGATCGTTTTTCATGGATCGATGAAAGTTTCACCAATTTACAGAATCAATTAAATGGTGTAAGTACTGTATTAGGGGTTAAAAACAATGCATTTTATACAGACAATACAAATACTAGCCTTGCATTTGTACTCGCTTATGTTTTGAAAGGAAGCCCTGCCGAAAAAGCTGGATTAAAAAGAGGTGATATTATATTGAAAGTGGATGATCAAACTATCACGAATGCGAACTATACCACCATTTTATCCAATCAAACTTTAAAACTTGGGCTTGGTGATTTTGTGGGTGGCGCTTTTGTTTCCAATGGAAAATCTGTTACCGTAACTAAAGTTGAATTACAAACAAATCCAATTTTAGCAGATACCATCATTGCATGGTCTGGAAAAAAAGTTGGCTACCTTGCTTATAGTCAGTTTTTGACAAGTTTTGATGATAGCTTGAGAGCCATCTTTGGTCGCTTTAAAACTGCAGGCGTCAATGAATTGGTTTTAGACTTTAGATACAATGGTGGTGGGTATGTAGTGTCTTCCGATTTGATTACCAACTTAACAGTGAAAGATGCTGCTGCAAGGGTGGGTAAAGTGATGAATAAAAAAGTATACAATGCAACTTATACTGCTTATTTGGAAAAAAATTCTGGGTCTAGTGCTTTTGAAACCTTATTCAAATCCGAAGCCAATAACCTTGGTACACTCAATCGTGTCTTTGTGTTAACAGCTGGCAATACAGCTTCTGCAAGTGAATTAGTGATCAATAATTTACTACCTTTTATGGATGTAATTTTAATTGGAGAGAACACTTACGGAAAAAATGTAGGTTCATTCACTATCACAGATCCTAATAAGCGATGGGACTATGGACTACAACCAATCACTTTTCTAACTAATAATGCAATTGGAAAATCTGACTATGGTACAGTAAGTGGATTTACTCCAAATTATATTTTAAAAGACAATGTATTACCTTATAAGGCTTTGGGTAATCCAGGTGAAACTTATTTTAATAAGGCCTTAAGCATAATGGGTTACGTTTCTTATCAACCAAGCTCCACCGAGCGCAGTCCAAAGTATACAAGAACTTTGGCAAGCAAGGAATCTTTTTCTGATAATAAATGGTTAGACAGAAAGGAAATGTGGATGGACCCAAAATAAATTATCTATGAATTTAAGTATACAAGTTTTTGTAACGGGTGGTACTTTTGATAAAACCTATAATGAGTTAACTGGTAATCTTTTTTTTAAAGAAACCCATTTGCATGAAATGCTTCATTTAGGAAGAAGCAATTTAGATTTATCGATTTCAACTTTAATGATGAAGGATAGTCTAGATTTTGTAGAAGAAGATCGAGCAATCATCGCATCTGCATGCAATACTTCTAATGCAGAAAGAATTGTGATCACACATGGTACAGATACCATGACTGTCACAGCACTTTATTTACAAAAACATTGCCCCAATAAAACCATTGTGCTTACAGGTGCAATGATTCCGTATAAGTTTGGTAGTTCGGATGGTTTATTCAATTTAGGTAGCGCACTCGCTTTCACACAAGTGCTTCCAACAGGGGTTTACATTGCTATGAATGGTAAATATTTTGAAGCAGACAAAGTTAGAAAAAACACTGATATAGGTGAATTTGAAGCAATATAAAATTACATTGCATATCACTTTTTGTTAATTTATCTATGCAGTTACTGCATCCCAAAGCCTAGCGCGGATTTGTAAAGCCTCTATCGAAGCCTGAGCTGCTTCCTCCCACTTTGCAGCGTCATCTCCACAAAGCTCTGAGACCATCTCTAAAGCCAAATGGCTATGATGTCCACCATCCACTTCGATATGACGTTCGATATAATATTTAAATATGGATACTTTTTCTGGTGATTCCGCAACTAATTTTTCTAATAAACGCGTAAACATGTCTGGGATTAAATCCTCTCTTCCAAAAGTAAACACTGCAGCTTGTACATGTGCAGGCGCATAATTGACAATCTTAAAAGTAAAGTTTAAAAAATCTTTTACAGAATCAGCACAGTCCAATTGTTGAATAGCCGATTCTATACTGATACCTGACTTAAGCGCAAGCATCAAGCCTTCAATTGCATTGGTAGATGCACCCATTTGACGCATCGCTTGTTGGTATAATTCAAAATGACTAATTCTGTTGTCAAATTCATCTACATCAGACTCCTCTCCCAACACAATTTCATTGATTAAATACCTTGTATTCGCCGATCCAACTGGGACCCAAGGCGTTTGTACACAGGTTAATTTTTGCTGTAATGATTTCAATAAACTCATAAAATCCCATACTGCAAAAACATGTACTTCTGCAAACTTTTGCAATTGAGCCAATGTTTGTATCTGATGGTAGACAGGATGTTGTAATAACTGTGCTCTACTTGGTTCTATAGCCGTTTTTAATGTTTGGATGCCTGTATGCATATGGTGTTTTGAGGAGGGCAAAGTTAAGTAATTATGAAAGCTTTACAAATGCTGTTTAAGTAATATTATTTTAGTACCTTAATACTTAAACTAATAGCAAAAGGGATTGCTTTCATCAATCGTAAGCGTCCTTACTTTAGTAAAACTTTATTAAATTAATTGTATGTTTAAAATTATAAGTAGCCTTTTATTCATTCTTATCATGAGCACATCAAGCGCGCAACAAACTAAAATCATTGCACATCGTGGTGCATGGAAAGAGTTTAACTTACCCGAAAACTCAATTGCATCTTTAGAAAAGGCAATTGAACTTAAATGTGAAGGTGCAGAATTTGATGTCAGAAGGACTTTAGATGGTGTACTTGTTGTAAATCATGATCCTGTGTATTTTGGTGATACCATTCAAACCAATACTTACGCCTATTTAAACAGTAAAAAATTGTCCAATGGCGAATCTTTGCCAACCTTAGAAGAATATTTATTAAAGGGAACAAAGGACAAGCATAAGACCCTACTGATTTGTGAAATCAAAGCGGCTATCAAGGATCAGGAACAAGACTATTTGGCAACCATTGAAACCTTAGCCTTAGCAAAAAAATTAAATATCGAAAAACGTATTGTGTATATCAGCTTTAGTAAAGACATTCTTTCATGGATCAAAGAAAAACAGCCAACAGCAACCGTATTATACCTAGAATCAGACTTAAGTATTGACGCTGTAGTACAAAATAAATTTGACGGTATTAATTTGCATTATACTTCATTTAAAAATAATAGTCAACTAAGTGCAACTGCAAAAAATGCAGGTTTAAAAATTGGTAGTTGGACTGTGAATGAATTATCAGACTTAGCCATCCTGCAAGCACAAGGCGTAGAATGGATCACAACCAATCAACCTCAGCAATTTCAAAAACAATTAAAAGCATTCAAGTAATAAAATTACTAAAAAGCAAGATTGGATTACTTATACCTTGTATCAATCAAGTATTGGATCTTCCAACCTTCTTTTAATTTAACCAGCTGAAAACTATTGACGCCTTTGTGTGAATATTGCCCTTTATAATAAAAGGTATACGGTGTCCACACCGTAGCCATGAGTTCATCCATTTGAATTGCCCCAAATTCAATCCTTTCATCTAATACATTGGGTGTTTGTTTGCCAATACTTTGAATAAAATCATTGATAGATTCTGTTTTTATCACAACACCTTCTAGCTTATTGACAATTGTTTGGAAAATAACTTTATCAGAAAAACAAGTTTTTAATAAAGTGGTGTCCGCTTGAAGCATGGCCTGAAACATATTTTGAATCACTTGTTTAACTTCTTTTTCGGACGTAGCAGATTCGGCTGAAATTGAGGATTGTGCAATTAAAGTAGTTTGCGTTGTAAACAAAAAACAAATAATATATAGGATTGATTTTTGCATGTTTAAAAAAATTGAAAATTTTATTTTATTTATTTCGGCAACGCCGTTAATACAAGTTTTAAGAATCCATCAATTGATTTATCATCCATCCATTTGATAACGGCAACCAAGTCGTTTTCTTGATCTACATAGATGGCATTGGTGCCATTACCGATATGTGCATAGGAAGATGCTGGCGCAGATGGATACATTTTTTTATCTGTGTTTAAAAAATAATTCATAAAGCCATAACCCGTATTTGCAGATGTTGGCATGGTAGATTTTTTGATCCAATTTTCTGAAATGATTTGTTTGCCGTTCCAATTGCCTTTTCTCAAAGTTAGCAACCCGAATCTTGCCATATCATAAGCATTGATAAATAAGCCACCACCAAAATGTCCGCCGCCACTTACCGACTGAATCATTTTACCGTCCAAAATAATCCATGCATTTTTATAACCAGTCCAGGCCCATGTGTTGCTAGCACCAATAGGTTGCATTACTTGTTCCCTTAAGACTTCTGGCAAGGGCTTTCTCCAAACTGTGGTAGCAGCCAATGCCAATGCATTCACTCTTGTATCATTGTATTTGTAAACTGTACCAGGTTCAAAACGTTTTCTTGTGGTCCACTCCTCTGTTTTATCAGAAGGCCTGTCTGCCCAATCTGGCTTGCCCCATAAAACACCTTCCCAATCGCTTGTTTGTCTTAATAAATGTTCCCAATTTATTTTTCTGTTATGTTCTGTTTCAAATGGATAGATGAATGAGGTTTGAGTTATTGGATTATGATCTATTGAAGGAGTTGTGTTTGCCAATTCAATTGGAGGAATATAATTTGACACTTTATCTTCTATTGAACGAATAAATCCTTTTTCAACTGCTAAGCCTACCACCGTAGATAACATACTTTTTGTTACACTATTCACCATTTCCACCGAAAATAGATTACCCCATTCTGCTATAATATATCCTTTGTATACAATGATACCCGCAGCAGGACCACGACTTGCCATTGGTCCAATAGGATCTGAAAAAGGTTCTTTCCCAAATTGCATTGCTTGCGTTAGCATTAAATTTTTTGGAAATTTTGTCTCATGCGTTAATGCATATTGAATTGCTTCATTTATTAAATTACTATCTACACTTAAACTGATTGGCGTTTTTCTTTCCCAATTGCCTGCAGGAGGATAATAATTTTTTACTTGCGCACTTGTTGTAAAACAAATACAAAGTAAAAGAAGTACAAATTGATTTTTCATAAAAGAAGTCTCTTTAAATTATTTTAGTTGCGAAGTATCTACCCTTGTTGGCGTGTCTTTACCTGCAATGATAGACCCTGCACTTAAAGCAATTGCTTTGATAATTTCATTCATATTATCTAAGTCTAAAGTTTCAATTTGATCAGAAGCTTTATGGTAATTTGGTTCTGAATCCATTTTAGAAGTAGAGATGGTATGAGCTGCTACACCAAGTCTGGCAAGGGTTGCATTATCTGATCGGTAAAATAAGTTTTGTTCTGTGTATGGGTCTGGATAAAATTTAAAGTTAGATCCTTCTAAGTTTTTTTGCAAAATAGCGCCCATATTGGTTTTATCAAACCCAGTGATATAAGCACTATTCTTACCCCACTTACTTTCTGTACCAATCATTTCAATATTAAACATTGCAACTACTTTAGCTGGATCCAATTGCTTTGAAAAATATTGTGCACCATATCCCCCAACTTCCTCTGCAGTGAAAGCAGCAAATAAAATTGTTCGCGCATTATTATTAAGTGCTTTATAATATTTTGATAACATAATCATAGCTGTTGTTCCAGCGGCATCATCATTTGCGCCATTGTAAATAGAATCTCCATTAATCATGTTTTTTGAATTAATGCCAATATGATCATAATGACCAGAGAAAATTACATATTCATTTGGTAAAGTTTTTCCAGGAATCATAGCCACGACATTGGCTAAAGCCATGGTCTCAATTTGGTGACTAGCTTGTATCGCATATTTCACTGGTGTGCTATTGGTTAATACAAATACCACAGTTGCTTGATTCGAAGCTAAATTATTTTTAAAACGAACTAGTCTTCCGAAGTTTTGTACATGCGACTCGTCTACTAGCACAATCATTTTTTGATTTGCGCCAATTATTTTTGATGCTGCCTGATTTAAATTTTCACCTGCTGCAATTTTAGCCACCGCATAACCTGATGCTTCTGTGATTTTAATTTCTGGTTCAATTGTCACCACAATTACTTGCTTGGTATCAACAACTGATCCATCTATAGTTGCTGACAAGCTGATGAATTTTGGTCTATTGATAGAAAATGATTGTAAGAAATTATTATCGCCTTTCATAGACTTAAGTCCTGTGGCTTCAAATTCCTTGGCAATAAATGCAGCCGCTTTATCGATACTAGGAGTAAAAGTTCTACGACCTTCCATTTCATCTGAAGCTAAAACGCGCTCTATTCTTTCTGTTTCAGACTTGGTGATTACTTTATTAATTATTTGACTAATACCTAAACAAGGGATTAACAATGCGATACATACTAATTGAATCATTCTCATATTGTATATTTTTTAGAATTGCTTTAAAGATAATTTCATTTTGAATGCAAATGAAAAAAATGATGATAGAAGGAATGATAAAATTCGCATTTAAACTTTTGAATTTGATAATTGTCTAAATTGCTAACAAATAACTTGTATGCCGTCAAGCCCCCTTTCTAGCAGCCAAGGTCTTGAAACCTATAAAGGTCCTTGGACCAAGCAAACGACGACTCATTTATTAAATAGAGTCCTTTTTGGTGCAAAGCATACCGAAATTCAACAATTTTTAGCGAAAGGGCTTAATGCTTCCGTGACTGAATTGCTCAATCCTACTACTCCTATTCCTAGTCCTCCGCTCAATGAATACAATACAGCCACCGTCATTGATCCAAATGTTGCTCCAGGCAGTACTTGGGTCAACCAACCAACTAATGACGGCACCATCAATGCCTTAAGAAGAAATAGCTATAAAAAATGGCTTACTGGCGTGATGATTCATCAAGATATAAGTATCAGAGAAAAAATGACCTTGTTTTGGGGCAATCACTTTGGCACCGAAGCCGATACTATTTCCAATGCAAACTACGTATACCAACACCATGATACGCTAAGAAAAAACGCCCTTGGAAATTACAAAGCCTTGGTCAAGTCGGTCACCATTGATCCTGGTATGTTGAGGTACTTGAATGGTTATTTGAATTCTGCAACTGCACCAGACGAAAACTATGGACGAGAATTACAAGAACTCTATACTGTTGGTAAGGACAATGCAGTTCAATTTACAGAGTCAGATGTAAAAGCAGCAGCAAGGGTTTTAACAGGATGGCGTATCAATGCAAGCTTCAATAGTTATTTTGATGCGACAAGACATGACACAGGAAGCAAACAATTTTCTAGCTATTATAATAATAAAGTAATTACAGGAAAGTCAGGGGCTGCAGGGGCTAGCGAAACAGACGAATTAATTGACATGCTATTTGCAAAAGAAGACACGGCAAAATATATCTGCAGAAGAATTTACAGGTGGTTTGTCTTTTATTATATTGACGAGACCGTTGAAAAAAATATCATCACGCCACTCGCTACGATTTTTAAAAATAATAATTTTGAAATTAAGCCCGTATTGACTGCGCTTTTTAATAGTGCACATTTTTATGATCCCTTGTATATTGGATGTCAAATAAAAAGTCCGATAGATCATGTCATTGGTACTTTGCGTAAAACCAATGTAGTTTTTCCAAATGCAATTACAGATTATGCAGACGCCTACACGCATTTTAATAATATGGTAGGTCAATTAACTAATTTTGGACAAAACCTAGTGGATCCGCCTAATGTGGCTGGATGGCCTGCCTATTATCAGTCTCCTGAATATGGTGAATTATGGATCAATGCCGATACCTTACCAAAGCGAAATAAATTTACCGATTTGATGATTGAGACGGGCTATACCAGAAATGGTAAAAGGGTCATTATCGATTTAATCCCTTTTTCAAAAGCAGTTTCAAGTAACCCATCCAATCCCAATCAATTGATTCAAGATTTATTTGATCTTTTAATATCAACTGAAGTTGATCAAACAATCAAAGACAATTTAAAAAGACAAATTTTATTAAGTGGTCAAACTGCTGATTACTATTGGACAGAAGCTTGGAACAGCTATCAGTCTAATCAAAGTACTGCTAACTTTAATTTGGTGAATACCCGATTGAAGGCACTTGTAAAATATATTATGAACCTGCCAGACTATCAATTAAGTTAAATGAAAAGAAGCACTTTTTTACGCAATAGTCTTGCAGTTTTAACGCCTACAGTTATTAGCGGCAATCCAATACATGTGTTGAACAACCATAGCATGGTTGAGCCCGATGTATTAGCGAATGTGAATAATGATAGGGTGCTAGTGATTATTCAATTGAATGGAGGAAACGATGGGCTTAATACCGTGCTGCCAATTAACCAATACGCACAATACTTTAATGCAAGGACGAATATTGCTATACCAGAAAAAAAGATACTTAAGTTAAATGGATTTGATGCAACAGGATTACATCCATCCATGACGGCTATGCAAAAATTATTCAACGAAGGTCAACTTGATGTTGTTCAAGCAGTGGGCTATCCTCAACCTAATTTTTCTCATTTTAGAGCAACTGATATTTGGATGAGTGGTTCAGACAGCAATCAATATTTAAATACCGGATGGCTTGGACGTTTTTTAGATAATAATTACCCTGGCTTTCCAGAGAATTATCCAAATGAAGTAGATACAGATCCCCTAGCCATTCAAATTGGTTCAATTACATCATTAACTTGCCAAGGTCCAATAGTCAATATGGGTATGAGTATTTCTGACCCGAGTGCTTTTTATAATTTATTTGATGCGAGTGAACAACCCGTTCCGAATACGAATGCGGGGTATGAATTAAGTTTTATCAGGAGAATTTCAAAGCAGACCAATAAATACGCTACCCGTATCAAAGCCGCATCTGATGCGGTAAAGCAACAAGTGACTTATCCTAATACAAGTCTTGCCAATCAATTAAAAATTGTTGCAAGATTGATTAAAGGAGGATTGAAAACAAAAATTTACTTAGTGAATTATGGTGGGTTTGATACGCATGCAGCACAAGCTGTAGCAACAGATACGGCTACTGGTACACATGCGAATTTATTAGGCGCTGTCTCTGAAGCCATTGGTGCTTTTCAGAATGATATCAAAAATCAAGAGATAGAAGATAGAGTCATAGGCATGACCTATTCAGAATTTGGAAGAAGAATTAAATCAAATGCAAGTGGCGGTACTGATCATGGTGCAGCAGCGCCATTATTTTTATTTGGTAAAAATGTAAGAGGTGGTGTATTTGGTGAAAACCCAACAATACCTGCGAATGTAACAGTTGGTGATAATGTACCTTATCAATATGATTTTAGAACTATTTACAATTCTATCTTAAAAAATTGGTTCTGTGTCAAGGATGCAGACAATCAAGAAATCATGCTCAAACAGTTTCCAACATTAAACTTAATCAATGCAAGTGCTTGTGCGGTAGAAATGAAAAATCCTGTTTTTGAAAAAAACGCAATGATTGTAGCCTATCCAAATCCTTTTTCAAATTTATCTAGGATAGAATTTAAAACAGAGGGAGGACATACTCTAGTTCAATTACTTGATACTTCTGGAACAGTCATTAGATTATTAGTAGATGCCACTTATAGTTATGCTGGTATGAATAGTATCACTTTACTAGGTAGTGATTTAAAACCGGGTGTCTATTATATTAGAATTCAAAATGGGATACATCAATATGTAAAAACCATTGTTAAAATATAATGTAAAACTGTGGTTTAAACTTTTTGACATCATTTTGGTCTAACTTGAACATACATGACAGACCAAGCACTTATCATACAATTTCAAAACGGTGACTCAAAAGAGGGCGCATTTACTCAATTGCTAAAAAGACACCAAGAAAACGTTTTTTTTCAAATTAAGAAAATGGTGCTCGAACATGCAGATGCAGACGATATTGCACAAGCGGTATGGATTAAAGTATGGAATAAACTAGATGGATTTAAACAAGAGAGTGCTTTCAGCACTTGGCTTTTTAGGGTAGCTTATAATGAAACCTTAAATTTTATAGCCCAGAAAAAACGTTTGACGGCGCAGCATAAACTAAGCGTCTTAGATCCAACTATAGATAGGCCTTCTAGTCAGGATGCGCCAAAAGAAACGGAAATCCAAATCAAATTAGAACGCGCAATCACAGAACTACCTGAAAAACAACGTTTTGTATTCATGTTAAGGTATTACGAGGATTTTGACTACGAAAAAATAGCTTCCATAACAGGTACTACTGTAGGGGGAGCTAAGGCTAATTACCACCAAGCTGTCAAAAAAATGACCACATTACTTCAGGGAGATTAAACTTTTGTCTATAAAATGCATCTAAATACCGATATGGAAAACGAATCAATTTCAAAAGGACTAGAAGAAGCCTTAAAAAGCTTTGACTCAAAAACCAAGCAGGTGCCTGTGGGGTACTTTGATCAATTTGAAATGAATTTAATGCAACAAATTAAAGTAGAGGAGCAAGCGCCACAAAAAGCGCGTATTGTTAACCTATTTTTAAATCAAAAAAAGTACCTGGTTGCTGCAAGTTTACTTTTTGCCATTGTAACTGGATCACTTTTTATAAATACGGCAGAAAAGACAAATGATGCTATAGCAAAAGTAGAGACCATTGATATTGAAACTTTGTCTGACGAATTGATTGAAGCCTACGTGAACAACAATGAACTTGTAGCCGAAGTAGAATGGAATAGCGCAATTGAAGCAGCTGGAACTAATTTAATATCAACGAATCAATAAAAAGATTGAAAAATTAATTATCAAAAAAATAAACTATTCCAAAATAAATTTGTCTAAATTTTAAATTTACATTTTATGAAAAAAATATTATGCCTCTTAAGTATTATTGTAACTGTTTTTGTAGCTCAAGCACAAGAGCGACCAATGAATGGTCAAAGCAGACCAGCTATGCGAAATAGACAAGGTATGGAGAGGCAGCTGCCTCAAAGGCAAATGACTAAAGAACAAAGAGAAAGACTTGAATTATTTAGTATTCAATTCATCACAAAAAAACTAGATCTAACGCCTACAGAAGCAGAAAAATTTTGGCCGTTGTACAATGAACAAAAGGAAGCGAGTCGTAATTTGATGCAAACAGCAAAACAAGACGAGATCGCATTTCAGGAAGCAATGTTAGTGATAAGAAAGAAGTTTAAGAAAGACTTGATGCCAATTTTAAAAACAGAAGAAAGAGTGAACCTGGCTTTAAAAGTAGACAGAGACCTTTTAAATAGAATGCGCAACGAAATGATGCGCAGAAAAAGACCAATGTAATTCATTTGTGATTTGGTTTAACTGCACTAGCCGGGGGGCTAGTGCAGTTTTTTATTTCACAAGTTCTAGATGGTACTCTTGAATCAATGCAGGATTTTCTGGACTTAGGGTAAAACTTAATTTTAGTTTAAGTTTTGAGCCTTCCAAGATACAATAGCCTCTTAATTGATTTTCTGCCATCATTTTTCCAACAGATTGTATTTTTCCGGCTTGTTCAAATAATTGTTTAGCTTCTGATTTTAACTCGTCCAATAAATAGTCATCAAAAAAGTTTTCAGCAAAAATGGTTGGAACTTTTTCCCAGCTAGGAATAATTTGTAGCAACTCTTTTTGGCGTTGTTCTAGTATTGGAGATACAGTAACCATTCTTGGTTGAAGCTTTGCGATTTTAACTAGGGTATCTAACACAATCAAGTTCATTGTAGAAGTTGGCGCATAAGTATGGTTGGCAAAAAAGATCACTCCTAATCCATACTCTGGTAAAAAACGCCAGTTACTTCCAAATCCTGGAAGTCCTCCACTATGCCCGATACTTGTTTTTGCTTCGGCGTCACGCATCCAATTTAATCCATAGCTATAACTACTTGTAGTAGCTAATTTTTTCCCCGATGGAAATTGATAGTTTGGATTGAGTCCTATAAAAGTATAGGGTTGGTGCATTTCTCTCACGGTACTTCTTTTAATCACTTTGTTTTCTGCATCGTTGCGCTCTGGCCATGCAGCTTGATGCAAAGCGACGTATTTTGCAAAATCATCTATCGAAGTAATCATCCCACCCATGGCTCCATAAATTCCATCTTTTAATAAGGGCACATTCACCCAATTTCCTTTAATGGTACGATAGCCCTTCGCTAAATTTTCCTTTGAAATTGTCCTGTATTCGTAAGTAGTATGCTGCATACCTAAAGGATCTAAAATAGACTGCTTAATATAGGCATCGTAAGTCAACCCAGATACCTGATGAATGATATAACCCAGCATTGCAAAACCAAGATTGCTATATTCATAATAAGTCCCTGTGGTATTTGAAAAGGAAAGTCCTTTTTCTATTAATGCAATTAGATCTGCTTCTGAATCATCTAATTGTCTATCTCCCCAAGGATTGTCTTCGGGAAATCCAGCCTGATGGGACATTAAATGACGGATAGTGATGGGTGCACCATCCTTGGTCAATACTTGACCTTTCATAGCAGGAATATATTGATCAATAGGATCATCTAGTCTTAATTTTCCAGCATCTCTTAATTGCAAAATAGCCATGGTGGTGAAGCTTTTGGACATAGAAGCTATACGGAACATGGTCTGGTCATTTGCAGGAATTTTATCCTCGATATTCGCCCAACCAGCTGCTTTTTTATACAACAACTCTCCGTCTAATACAATGGCAAAAGCATAGGCTGGAAAATGGTGCTTTGTTGCATATTCTTTATATAAATCTTCCACAAGGGGCATTGCTGCTTGTAGTTTTACTTTTCTATTTTCATCTGCAAATACAGCAGGCTTAAATTGTTTAGTGGTTTGAGCATATCCATTGATGCACATCAACGGAGCTAAAAATAAACTTGTAAATAGGGCTTTTTTCATGGTCATGTATTCATCACAAATTAGGTTATAATTCAAAAAAATGTGCTAATTTTCTACACTTAATATTACAACTATGCGTAAACAACTTTTTTTAGTGCTACTGGCTTTACCACTGTTCATTTTTGGACAACAAAAAGCCAATTATGACTTAGCAGCAAGATTTTCTCCAAAGAAATTGGATAAAATGATTTTCTCTTTGTCTGTTGATCCTCATTGGTTAAAACAATCAAATAAGTTTTGGTACACCTACGAAACAAGTGAAGGAAAGCAATGGATCATTGTTGACCCGGTAAAAAATGAAAAGAAAGCCATGTTTGACAAAGATCAACTTGCGGCATCTTTAACAAGAATCATCAAAGACCCATTTGATGCACAACATCTTCCAATTGATTCTTTGAAATTTATCAAGGATGAGAACTGGATTCAGTTTGAAGTAAAAAGTAGTATTGAAATAGATAAGCCAGGTGCTAAAAAAGATGCAAAGGCCGAAAAAGTTAAGAAAGTATTTTACTTTGAATACAATTTGATTACAGCTCAATTGAATGAGCTAGTTGGTTTCACTAAGCCTAAAAGAAAACCAAGCTGGGCGAATATTGCACCAGATCAATCTAAAGTTGTTTTTGGACGCAACTACAATCTTTATATGATGGACAAAGCCAATTATGAAAAAGCTTTGCTCAATGAAGACGATAGTACTATTGTAGAAACTGCTATTACAAAAGATGGTATACAAAATTTTGCTTGGCATAATGAAGGTGGCGAAACAAATGTAGATGCTGAGAAAAATAAAAACAAAAGAAAAGCTGTTTATGGTTTATGGAGTGAAAATAGCAAGCAGCTAGCTATTGTAAAAGCAGATAATAGAAAAGTAAAAGATTTATGGGTGATCAATAGTATTGCAGACCCAAGACCAACCTTAGAAACTTATAAGTACTGGATGCCAGGCGAGAAAGAAGCACCAGTAGATCATTTAATGTTGGTAGACATGGTGAACTATACCAATAAAGAAATCAATGTATCCTTATATAAAGATCAAGACATTGCATTGTGGAATAAGTCAGCGGCAGCAAATGCTAGAGATGATGAATTCAAGCCAATGATCTGGCTTGGAACCAATGATCAATTATACCTTGCTAGAACAAGTCGTGATTTAAAGAAGATTGACCAATGTGTTGTAAATACAACCACTGGTGAAGTAAAGGTATTGGTGGCAGAATCAATGAATACCTCAATAGAAATCAAAAAGCCAGAATTAATTAAGGCTGGCGCAGAGTTGATTGAATGGAGTGAGCGCGATGGATGGGCGCATTTATATTTATATGATGGTCAAGGAAAATTAAAAAATCAAATTACACAAGGCGCATGGCATGTAGAAGAAGTGATTGGAGTTGATGAAACTAAAAGAGTAGTTTATTTTTCTGCAAATGGAAAAGAGTCAATGACTGGTGGTGGAAAAGAAGATCCTTACTATATGCACATGTATAAGATCAATTTGGATGGTACTGGCTTACAATTATTAAATGCTGGAAATTTTGATCATAGCTTTAGTATGAATGATAACAATACCTATTTTGTAAATAATTCATCTAGAGTGAATACGACTCCTGTATCTAGCTTACATAGCGCTGATGGAAGAAAATTAATGGATTTAGAGACAGCTGATTTAAAAAACTTAATGGCAACTGGTTATAAATTTCCTGAAACATTTAAGATTAAAGCAGATGATGGGATTACCGATTTATACGGCGTAATGTATAAGCCTTATGATTTTGATAGCACTAAAAAATATCCAATCATTGAGTATGTATACCCTGGTCCACAGACAGAGTCTGTAAACAAGTCTTTCAGCAAAGGCATGGATCGTATTGACAGATTGGCTCAATTAGGATTTGTAGTGGTTACAATGGGTAACAGAGGTGGCCATCCAGCTAGAAGCAAATGGTATCATAACTATGGTTACGGTAATTTAAGAGATTACGGACTTGCCGATAAAAAAGCAACCATCGAACAATTAGCTGATAGATTTAGTTTCATAGATAGAAACAAAGCTGGTATTCATGGTCATAGCGGTGGTGGATTTATGAGCACTGCAGCTATCTTGGTGTATCCAGATATCTTTAAAGTAGCCGTAAGTAACGCAGGCAACCACGACA
>Ga0315903_10003153_pt1 | contig 23179 bp, 17 predicted proteins | sample LakEriMetagenome_7_FD_203524 | JGI IMG/M metagenome (GOLD analysis project Ga0315903, IMG submission 203524) | Freshwater fungal communities from buoy surface, Lake Erie, Ohio, United States - Buoy 2 MA119 | ecosystem: Environmental > Aquatic > Freshwater > Lake | place: USA: Lake Erie, Ohio... | reverse complement strand
TTACCCAGATCTTTCTCGGGCATTCCCATGCCTTGGCTAGGGTTGAGCGTAAAGTTGCTTCTGTATATGCCATAACCCACGAAGTTTACCGCAAGCGTCATGCTTTCTCCCACCGGCACATTCTCAACGCTGAAGTCGCCGTTGGCCGCCGAAATACCTCCGCCAATCAGTGCCGCTTTTGTGCTGTCTTCACCCGCAGCTGTCGCCTTAAATACTTGCACAACAGCATATTCTACCGGCTTCTTCGTGTCTGCATCGATGATTTTGCCATACACCTTTCCGTTTATGGCTTGACGCGGACCGCCGCCCTGCTTGTTACCGCGCGGAGGCTGGGCCTGGGCTTGGACGATGGAACAGACGAATACGAAAATGAAGAATAGGGCTCTGGTCATAGGGGGCAAAGATGCGAAGGGATTGTCAAATCTTCGTATTTGCTACTGTATAACATCCGTATTCTATTTCGAGTTCTGAGGTTGCTGATTTTTCATGGTATTGTAAATTCTGCAAACAGTACTATCTATATTTGTTACATGCACAAAGCGGATGAAATAATTTCAATAGGCCACGATATTTTGGGAAATCAACCGGTTTTCAAAGGAACACGGGTTACTATCGAGACTTTGTTTGATTATTTGAAAAGCGAAGGGACTGTAGATCAGTTTGTGGACGATTTTCCTTCCGTGTCGAAAGAGCAGGCAATGGCTGTTATTGAAATTGCAGCTAAGCTCATGTCTTCCAAGAATATTTTCAAGCTTTATGAAACGGCTGCTTGATGAAAATCTTCCGCGAAGAATTTTTTTCAAACAAGCTTATTATTCGCATGAACTTCTACAGAATTTTCATATTCATCATTTGTTCTCATCAAGCACTTTTGGCTCAATTTACCCGAGTCTCAGATATTGTTGTTTCCACTAATGGCAATCAATTAGCCGACCCATGGGCCGGCGGACTAAATTCCTGCCAAGTGTCAACCTTCGATGCCAACCTCGATGGAGTGAAGGATTTGTTTGTGTTTGATCGCAACGGGGGAAAGATTTCTGTTTTTGTGAATGAATCGAGCGTGCCGGGTACATACGACTATCGTTACACGCAAGCTTACAACGACGCCTTTCCTGTCAATCTGCGCAACTGGGTGTTGTTGCGCGACATGAATTGTGATGGCAAAGAAGATATCTGCGCCAACTCCGGTAGTGGATTCAAAATCTATCTCAATACTTCTGCCTCAGAGCTGTCGTTCGATACAACCGTTAACCCGAACGTCCTGGCGCTCTACGAGTGGGATGGCTCCGCACCGCTTACTTCTGGCGTCTTTTGTATTTCACCCGATGTTCCTGCTATCGATGATTATGATAATGACGGTGATATGGACATGTGGAGCTGGAATGAGTTCAGCTCTTCGCTCTATTTCTACAAGAACATGGCGGTAGAAAATGGCAACTGCGAAACCGTCGATTTCAAATGCCGCAATCGATGCTACGGTATGTTCGGTGAAAGCGTGGAGAGTTTTACGCTCATCTTGGGCTCCGATTTCGAATGCGATTTCAATGTCATCAATCCGCGAGAAGAGGAAGGTCCGCTGCGCCATACCGGCGGAACAACCGCTATGTTCGACTTGGATAATAATGGGCTGAAAGATTTAATCATCGGCGATGTAAGTGCGAATTCGCTCACCGCAATTATGCTCGTTGAGTCGAGCACAGGGCAGGACAGTGCTTCGTTTGTGCATTATGATTTTCCGGCCACGTTTGGAAACGGAATTCCGGCTGATATGGTAACGTTTCTGGGTAGTTATTTTATTGATATAAATAATGATGAAGTGCTGGACCTGGTCGTTAGTCCGAATGCGGATAATGACGCAGCTGATCAACGAAGTCTGTTGCTTTATCTCAATGAAGGATCGAATACGGTTCCTTCATTTGTAAGAGTTCAAGATGATTTCTTGCAAAACGGCATGATTGATCTTGGTGTAGGTTCCTATCCTTCCGTGGGAGATGTGGATGGTGATGGCCTTGTCGACATGGTGGTATCCAATCGTAAGCGTTTTAACTTAAATGAATCCTTTACTTCACGATTGCATTTTTTCAAAAATGTGGGAACAGTGAATGAACCATCGTTCGATTTAACTGATACTAATTTTCAGGATATTCCTTCGCTGCAATGGTCGAATGTAGCGCCCGCGCTGGGCGATCTGGATGGTGACGGAGATGCCGATTTGTTGGTAGGTGATCTGGACGGTTTGATTCATCACTTGACCAATACAACTCAGGACGGTATTGTTTCTTTCCAATTGCAAGCTGCCCCGTTGAATAATAGTGCAGGTGAAACCATTGATGTAGGACAAAGCGCTGCGCCGCAGATATTCGATGTCGATTCTGACGGCAAGAATGACCTGCTGGTTGGCTGTCTCAATGGAAGTGTTTTCTACTATCGCAATATTGGAACCTCAATTGCCCCCGTATTTGAATGGCAGACTGATTCACTCGGACAGGTGGTGGCTCTGAGCCTGCTGGGTATCCAGGGCAAGAGTGTACCTTGTATGATGCGTTCGAGTGCAGGTGAAACAACGCTGCTTTTAGGAACTGAGTCGGGCCCTATTATGCAGTTCGGTGGCGTTGATGGTAATCTGCAAGGGACATTTGAGCTTGTCTCACAAGATTTTGAGCATATACGAGAAGGTTCGCGCTCGGCGCTATCATCTGCTGATTTAAATAATGATGGTTTGCATGACTTAATCATCGGTAACACCGGCGGAGGTCTTGCCATCTGGATGCATCAGTCGGTTGGTGTTGAAGAACTGCAAATAGCGGATGAGATTCGATTATTCCCCAATCCGGCATCGAGTTTGGTGAATATTATATTGCCGAAAGAAGCGAATCTGCCTGTGCAATTGAGTCTTTTTGATCAGCAGGGCAGGTTGTTGATGCAACAAACCATTTCCTCTTCCCGATGTGAATTGAATGTGTATGGCTTTAGCCCGGGCTGCTATACTATGCAATTGGTGTCCGACCGTTTCGTGGTAAATAAGAGGTTGGTGATTGGACGTTAATTGAGATAGAATTTACAATTCTGAATCTTGGTCCTTTTCATAGCCCTCATAGTAATAGGACTGCTCAATGCCTTTGAATATGATTTCGCGATTGGAAATATCTTCTGTGAGGTGACCGGCTAAAAGTGTTCTTAGCTCCAGGTCGTTGATGGGGCTTCGCTCCATGGCCTGCAAGTACTGATGCTTGTCGATGTGCTGCCAATCCACCACCTTCTTTATCCTTGTTCTCAGAATCAAGTCGAGCCAGATGCGCATGGTTCGGCCATTACCTTCCATGAAGGGGTGCGCGATGTTCATCTCAACGTATTTCGCAATGATTTCTTCCAATGTGGTTTCAGGCATGAGCTCAACCTTGGCCAATGCTTCAGATAAATAGAGCGCGGTTGCAAATCGAAAACCGCCTTTCGAGATGTTGTGTGTCCTGATTTTTCCGGCAAAATCATAAAGTCCTTCGAAAAGGTACAGATGAATGTGTTGAAGGCCTTTGGTTGTACCAATCTCAATGGAATCGATATCACCGGAATCGAAAAGCTTGAACGCCTTCTCAATACTTTGCTTATCGATATTCTTCATTTGTTGCTGGTGTTTAGATGCAATCAAATTAATACACAGGCACAAACTTCCCGATCGGATTCAGCAGTGGACTGAAATTGTAAGATTGTGCCATGGCTATTTCGCCGTCCTGGGTTTTAGCCCAGAAGTAATCCAGATCGAAGGGAATGATGTTGCCGTAGTCGTCTTCAATCGCTTTCTTCGAGGGTTTTAGGTGCAGGTCGATGGTCGAGCTTTTTCCTCCCTTATCGGTCACTTCGAGGGTATAAGCGGGTTGAGCTTGGTGCAAACTATCCGTTTGCTGCTCGGTGAGTTGCGTGTTGAACGACTCAACGTGCACTTTCTTAAATAACAGCAGTTGGTTTTTCACAGCTGTGGTATCAAAATGCATGGCTTTTCTCTCACTGGCGCCTGCAGCATTGCAGCTCCACAACTCGAGGTTGTTGCCTCCTCCAAAGCGTACTTCCCAGCTATCGTTCGGTATCATGTGGTTAATCATGCGCACCTTGCTAACTTCCAAATGCGGATACTCAAAAATACCGGTGTATCGCCACTCCATTTCGTTGGTGAAAAAGCGGGTCGATAGAAATCCGGTAAAGCCCTCCATGTGCACGATATAAGGTTCTTCGCTTCTGCCAATACCCGGTATTTCGAGCAACATGATAGTTCCTGTATGATCGGGAGTGGGAATACCCACATACCAAATCTTCGCCGGTTCAGTACCTCCGGTAAATATCTCTACACGCTTGGAAGACGACGCTAAAAGCTTGAGCATGTTGTCGCGCGATGAATCGCTCACATTGCCGCGTATGCTTATGCGGTTAAAAGTCTTGAGCATGAGATTCACGGCATCTTCGCGCGCTTGCAATTTACCATTCAACCGCCATAAGCGTTCGCCTGATACGCGTTCTAAAGTGGCTACTTTTCCGAGGTGGTCGGTTATTACCACTTTGTTGACCTTAGCAGTGTCATCAATAGCAAAGTCGGTAAGAGGCTCGTCGGCAATCGTGCTGGTATGCGACTGCAGGTAAATGATACCGGCTACAATGCTTAATACAGCCAGTATTAGAAGTAATATAAGATTCTTCTTCATCGGTTTCGTTGCGGCTTATGTGAGCTTGGTGGTCCAGCGTTTTTTGCGCCAGATATATTGAACGAATCCCAAAATCATGACCAGCAGAATGGGGACTACGGTATTGATTGCTTTGATGGTGCTGCCTGAACTGATGATTTTCTCTTCAGCCATTTTACGCAGCTCAATAGTGCGCGAGCGAACGCTGATCAACGCTTGGTCGTCGAGTAGGTAGTTCATGCAATTCATGAGAAACTCTTTATTGTCGTAAAGCACCCGTCTGAATTGCGGGTCGTAGCCAAGCGCAGTAGGCATGGGTTTGCCGCTGCGCATATCTACGTCGTTGTATGCTATATCGCCGTCTGCAATCACAATCATTTTGGTTGGAAGGCTCTTGTCGCGAAAAGCGATGTTCGGGTCTTTCTTTATTGCATCAGGTGTTTGATCACGGAACGCACTTGGGAATTTACCCTCAAGAATCATGGCCATCGTTCGCTCCGGACTTGCACCGTTTTCGAAGTATTGCTGGTTGAAAGCCAATAGCTGAAGATCAACCCGCACAGGAGCGCGCAGTTCTTTGGATAGGGGTGAGCTTTTGAGCAAGGGTATCTTAACCACGTCGGCACTGGCGTTCACACTATCAAGACTGCCGGCAAACTCCATTTTGATGGGGTCGAGGTTGGCTGTAATAGGGTGGGTATTGGTAGAAGAAAGCAACAAGGGAGCATAATAATTCGTGCGATCGGTGTAGGCTCGCTGATTGCCCATGGGCCCGTTGTCGAGGATAATAGGAGCACCCTGAAAGTCGATAACCAGTGCTCTATTCAATCTCACTCCGTACTCGAAAAGCATTTCATATACGCCGTTTTCATTGCTCACCGCCATGGTCGACTCCGCATTGCGGAGGCTGTCCATGTTGATCTTCAGTGCGTCGAGCATCCAAAGCACCTTTCCTCCATTCATGATAAACTGATCGATTATGAATCGGTCCTTGTCGCCGATAACCGAATCGGGCCCGGCAACCACGAGCGCAGCATAGCGATTGGTGCGAAGAGCCATGGCTTCTGCTTTGTCGCTGAAGGCGTTGATCTGAGAGTCGATTCTCACAGGTTCGACATCATAGTTTTCGCGCAGACCGTATAGGAAGTCGGCCAGGTTGATACCCGGAATTTCGCGATGGCCTGTGAGTATGGCAATGGCAGGCTTGTCCTTGCGGGTAATCTTGCGCAAACCGTTGGCAAGTTCATACTCCAAATTGTTGACCGAGGTGTTCACCATTTGGTCGGTGGCCAGCGGCGATTCTGTTTTCAGAAACTGAATGGGATATTCCCGGCCCTGATATTCCACAATTGCTGCCGGCCAAATAAGTTTCGAAGCTTGGGCTCCATTTTCAGAATACGATATATTCGAAAAGCGCAAGCCTTTTTCATCCAGTGCTTTGAACGTCTCATTGATGATTTTCTCGTCGCCACTTTCGTAAGGATCAATAAACTCGTAGTCGATTTGCCCGTCGCTGTAATCCACGAACTCGTCTAGGCGCTCTTTGATGCTATTCTCTAATCGCTTGAACTCTGCCGGAAACTCTCCGTGCAAGTAGCAGCGAATGAACAACGGATCGGGCAACTCGCCGAGCATTTCCTGAGTAGCCGGCGTAAGGGAATGACGCTTTTCTTCTGTCAAATCAAGTTTGAAGAAATAGAAGGAAAGCAAGAAGGCAGAGATAAGCACAATGCCCAGCGAAAGGAAGAGCTGAAGTATGTCGGAGCGTTTTCTTTTCATGTAGGTTGAATACCGAAATCGGGTGCCCAAATTTCGTCAAAGACAGGCTTGAACCAATGCACAAAGATTGTTGACTTATACAACGGGAATGTTTGCTGCTTGTGCAAGGTAATCGGCGGTTCGCGGTCCTTTGTTCATGATAATGTCAATGGCAGATAGGCCACTCATAAACGGATGACGGTCGCTGAATACTTGAGGGTAGGAGGGAAGCTCAGGCCAAATGTGGCCCGGTTCCCACAAATAAGTGCCATCTCCTTCCCGGTATTCCCAAGCTTCATCGACAAGGTTCACAGGTAATTGCAAGCCGCATGCGTTCAGCCATGCAAGGGCATTCAGATTTAAGTCGAGCAAAAACGTATGCGGCTTTGAAAGACACGATTCCAATTGATCGAAGTAATGCTCGAAATAGGCGGCTCTTCCATAGGAGGAGCGTATAGTACTGATGTGCTGTTTACGCCACATTTGCCCGGCTATGCGTATATCCTTGAGGGGTGTTTTCATTCCTTTTTGTCCTTCTACCGGCACGGTTAGACTCAACCTTCCGTTAACACCCAAAATGTCATAACGGTTGCGGTAGGTTTGCTTCAAGTAAATTTCATTGCTGTTCACGCAGGTGTTCTTGGCAGCCAATATGAGCCAATGCGCAGATGGAAATAGGCATAGGGGTATCGACGATAAGGTGGATGAGTTGGTTTGTTCAGTCATTGTCTGTTTTCAGAATAAACCAATAATAGTAGCCGTAAGCTAAAAAGATAATTCCCACAACCATGGGAACGACAAAGAAAATTGGGGAGCGCTGCAAATGCGCAGGTCTTTCAAGGTCGACCGAATAATTGTAAATGGGAATGACTATCACACTAAGAAAAAGTAGCAGAAATGTAATGTTATATAAGAGATTAACTCCACGCCAAATTTTTCGTGTAAGTGGATTCCCCTGTGAGTCGTAGCGAACCGATTCCATGGCAGTGCGTGTTCGAGCTTTGCGCTGTTGATGTTCTACCCAGAGTTTGTAAACCAATTCTCTTCGTTGCAATTCGGCAGCGGAAATCTTCTCGGCATTCAACATCGCATCGTAGTTGTGACGCTGCGCGTGGTCCATCAAAAATGAATAGGCTTGTTGACATTCCATGAAACGCTCGTGTGCTGAGGAATCGGCATTAACATCGGGGTGCAGCTCTTTGGCTTTCGAGCGGAATGCGCTGCGAATTTCTTCTTCACTTGCTCCGGCTTCCAGACCGAGTATGTGATAGTAGTTTTTCATTTAACCACCAACTTCGCCGCGCATATAGAGTTCAATGACACCGAGCAGAAAGCGCAAACCCAACAACGCCCCCAGAAGTGCGCTCAGAATCATGCGCATTCGCGCTTGCTTGCGCGGGAATCGATCAAACTGAACGATGATATCGACCAGTACTGACGCAACGGCCAGGAATTCTAAAAAGGTAATGAGCTTCCAGTGCTTAGCCACTTCCAGGTAAAACGCATTCGGAAAACCGAGGAATTTACCTGACCAATAGAGTGCATTATATACGATTAGCAGACCATAGGTAACAAGAATAACGGGCGATTGTGATGCCTTGCTTTGATTCATGGGTGCAAGATATCAATACATTCCGGGTAAACGCTCTTTGGAGGCTTCGACCAGCGTGGTTCGGGTTATTCGTTGCACGCGTTCCGTAAAGGCCGCTATGTGCGTATCGTCAATGTCGAGGTGAGTTACCAGACGTATTTTATCGTTGCCAAAAGTGAAGCACTGAATACCCTCTTTCGCAAGTGCAGCCATTACCGAACCTGATGGAATTCCATCAGCCATTTCAGCAATAACTATGTTGGTGTCAATCGGTACAATTCCTTTCACCCAATCGATGCCTTGCAATGCGGTTCCTACGGCTTTCGCACGGGTATGGTCTTCGGCTAACCGTGTAACGTTGTTTTGCAAGGCATAGAGTCCCGCTGCCGCGATAAATCCTGCCTGTCGCATGCCACCGCCCATCGATTTTCTCCGGCGATGGGAATGGTAGATGAAGTCCTTTGTTCCGAGTAACAAACTTCCAACGGGGGCTCCCATGCCTTTACTCAGGCAGATAGAAATAGAGTCGAAGATGCTACCGAATTCCTTAGGATCAATGCCTTGAGCAACAACTGCATTAAACAAGCGTGCGCCATCACAATGCAGTTTAAGACCTTTAGCAGTGCAAACCTCTCGAATGGCTTTTAATTCAGTCAAGTCATAGAGCGCTCCACCGCCTTTGTTCATAGTGTTTTCGAGCGATACCAACGTGGTGCGTGGGTAGTGTGCGTCGTCAGCGTTGATGTTGGTAAGTACTTGGGCTGCTGTGATTCGACCTCTGTCGCCCTCGAGCAGTCGCATGCTCACTCCCGAGTTTTGTGCCACGCCGCCACCTTCGTAGAGGTAGATGTGCGAAAGGTTGGAGCAAATCACTTCATCGCCCGGACGTGTGTGCACGTTTATAGCGATTTGGTTGGTTTGCGTTCCGCTACTGCAATAGAGCGCGGATTCCATGCCGAACATTGCTGCCGCGAAGGCTTGCAATTCGTTCACGGTAGGGTCTTCTCCAAACACATCGTCGCCCACGCGGGCATTCGACATGGCTTGAAGCATGGGGGGCGTTGGACGAGTTACCGTATCACTGCGAAAATCAATCTGCATTTGAAATAGTATTGGATTGCAAAGTAAGGGAATTCAAAGCTTCGCATCTGTTAGGAAAGCTCACTCCTTATTCTCTCAGATTCCGTTTTTAATGCCATTACAGATGCTCTACTTTTGCCAACCCCTATGGCAATTGAAATTCAGAATAAAAAAGCCCTTTATCGATACTTCTTACTTGAGGAGTACACTGCTGGTATTGTGCTTTCAGGTTCTGAAATTAAGAGCATTCGTGCGTCAAAAGCTAACATAGGCGATGCTTATTGCAAGATGCGCAACGGGGAACTTTTTGTGATTAATATGTATATCGGTCCCTACTCCAATGCCGGTTACAGCCAGCACAAGGAGCGCAATGAGCGTAAACTTTTGCTCAATCGCATTGAGCTTAGAAAAATTGATCGTAAGCTGAAGGACGCAGGTATTACCATTGTCCCAACCCTACTATTTATTAGCGAAAAGGGATACGCCAAGCTCCGCATTGCATTAGCGAAAGGCAAGAACATAGGCGACAAGCGAGCCGATACCAAAGAGAAGGATTTGAGGCGCGAGCGTGAAAGAGGGGAGTGAGTACTGGGTACCTGTTACTAGTTGCAGGTTGTAAGGTAACTGCTATTTGTCATCAGTCTCCGGTAATCAGTTCTCAGGACCTATTTTAGCATAATGCACGCCCAACGCCGCCATTGGCGATATTTCTTCCCGTTTCAGCTGCTCTTGTTGCACCTGAAAAAAAATCATTTCTTGCTGGCTGTGTGGGTTTTATTGTTCGGAGTCATCACGGGTAATGTTGGGCATCGAATAGGTATTCCACAGCAGTTTTTGGTGCCGGAATATTTGGGAATGACAGGGCCGCTTTCCTTTGCGATTTTAGGTTTTTCTGTCGGTGGATTTATTAGCGGCTATAACCTGTACACCTATATGATGCACGGTTATCGCTTCCCGATAATTGCAACGCTGAGCCGCCCGTTTCACAAGTTTTGTATCAATAATTTTTTGCTGCCAGCGCTGTTCGTTATCACGTATCTCTTTTGCAGCGCCCGTTTTCAGTGGCATAAAGAGTGTATTGATCCGCTTACTATTATACTCAATCTAGCTTCGTTCCTGTTGGCGCTTACAGCCTTTCAATCGCTTTCTTTCGTCTATTTTTTGCATACCAACAAAGAGGCGGAGCAATTCGGGAAGCATGAACCTTCAGCGGGAAACAGAGAAGCAGATCAATCACCGGTTGATTCACCGATTCATAGGCCGATGCGCTGGTTGAGCGGTCGTTTGATAGGGCATAAGTGGAGGGTAGACACTTATATGACCTCTTTTCGCCGAGTAGCGTGGGCGCGCGATGGGCGTTACTATAAGCGCGAAATTTTACAACAGGTCTTCGAACAAAATCACCTCAATGCTTCGCGCTTTGAATTACTCATCCTTATTTCGTTTCTCTTTCTTGGGGCAGTGGCGTCAATCGAGTTGTTTATTCTTCCTGCGGCTGCCAGTCTGTTGTTGTTTCTCACCATGCTCATCATGGCCATTAGTGCTTTGCACTCCTGGCTGCGTGGCTGGACATTTACGCTGGTAGTGGCATTTGTGACATTTCTCAATTTCGCTCACCAACACATGAGCTGGTTCCGCAATCCGACCAAAGCTTATGGCCTCAACTACGATGTGCCACCGGTTCCTTATCAGCCCCAAAGCATATACTATGATGGCTCCATTATTCAGCGTGATATAGCCAACACAGAGGCCATTCTCGCCAAGCGTTTGGCCGGTCTGTCATCCGATAGTCTTGCCAAACCGAAGTTGGTTATCTTAAATCACAGTGGCGGAGGATCTCGCTCGGCTTTCTGGACCATGCGCGCAATTCCTTTCGCAGATAGTGTTTGCAATGGAAGTCTGTTGCAGCACACCGTGCTGATGACGGGAGCATCGGGGGGAATGGTCGGCGCAGCTTATTTGCGTGAGTTATTGCTTCTTTCAAAGTCGGGAAGAATAAATGTGAACGACCCTCGCTATGCCGAGAACATGGGCAAGGATTTGCTCAACCCGGTCATGCTTGCCGCTACGACAGGCGACTGGTTTATTCGCTACCGAAGGCTTCAAGATGGGCAACACAGTTATTCGAAGGATAGAGCAACAGCATTGGAGGAGCAGCTCAGTCGAAACACAGGGGGGGCTTTTGATAAACGCTTGGGCGACTATACGCTGCCGGAACAGTCGGGTGAAATACCACTTCTGATATTATCTCCGACGATTGCTAACGATGGCCGAAGACTCATGATAGGTTCGCAGCCGTATAGCTTTCTCTGTGCAAAGGATGGCAAGGATGATGGCATACAGGAGAATATTGAATTTGTCAGGCTTTTTGAGGCGCATAAGCCCATGAATCTCCGCTTTTCAAGTGCCTTGCGCATGAATGCAACGTTTCCCTATGTAACACCAATGGCCGTGCTTCCCTCAGAGCCCCCCATGGAAATTATGGACGCAGGTATACGGGATAATTTTGGATGGAAGACCACCTATCGTTTTTTACATGCTATGAGAGCTTGGATAGAAACGCATACAAGTGGGGTTGTCATCGTGCAGGTGCGCGATCTGCCCCGCGATAAGGATTTGGGAGAGCGCTCTTCAACGCTCTTGAATAAGTTTTCTGCTCCGTTAGGAGGGATTTATGGAAATCTCACCCGAACACAGGATTATAATGGTGACGATGAATTGCAAGTATTGAAGACTGCTTTGAACGTCCCTATTCATACCATCCAATTTCAATTGGATCAGTCTCGTGAATCGCAGGTCTCTCTCAGTTGGCACTTGACACGCTCGGAGAAAATCTACATACGCGAAGCCGTGCATGATGCCTATTTCCAATCGGAGTTGGCACGCCTGAAAGATTTACTGAAGTGAAATTAAGAAAGAGAATGAGGAGCTTCAAGATTGAACTGAGGCACTTTAACCTCAAAGAGCTCTTCGCTGCCAAAACGTTGCATCGTGTAAAATCCGTGCATGGAACCACGTGGTGATTTTAAATCGCAGGCACTGCTGTAACTAAAAAACTCACCGGGCATGATCAAGGGAGTTTCTCCCACAACACCGGCTCCTTCTACCTCTCTGTTTACACCCACTGAATCAAAGATGAACCAATGACGGCGGAGAAGCTTAACAGGAAAATCGTTTTGATTCTCAACGGTAATGTGATACGAAAAAACGTAGCTGTCTTCAGGTGCAAAACTCAGGTTGTCCTCATAACGAGGATGAACCGTAATGCGCACACCGCAGGTAGTTTTTGTAAGAAGCGTATTCACTGACGCAAATATAGCGAGCCAAATTTGAATCGGAGGTTCCAAATTGGATTTAACAAACAACACATTCTGAAAAACAAAAAGGGCTGCTCGAAGCAGTCCTTTTTGTGTTTTAAAGAAATTTATTTTGCAAGAATTCCGGCTCCTTTTTCCTTCAACAATAAATCGGCCTCGCTAAGGGTGATACGCTTCCCGTTGTAGTAGGCAGTTACGAAGGCATCCACGATACCTTGTGCTCTGATAGCATCACGCTTTGCAACGGCATCTGCCATATTGTTGAATTGACCTGAGGTATAGCGAATCTTATTGGTTTCAGTAAGTTCTGAATTCAGCGGATTCACATTTTGCAACAGGGCAGCAGCTACCGGCTTACTGTATACACCAACCTGAACGGTAAAGAATAGTCCTTGAATCTTTTCTACCTGATCGGCTGGAGCTACTTGAGGTTGATTGGCATTATAGTAATCTGTATTTTTAGGTTGTGCAGCAGCAGCCTCAATTTCGTCAACAGATCGTGTAGCAGGCTTACGCGCTAGTTCGGCGGCCACTTCCGCATCTACATTGAGCGTAGATGAATCAACTGCAGTAGAAGTGGAGTTAACTGCCGGCTGGCTTGATTGAGCAGCGTTTTGTTCTGAAACTGAAGCACCGGCCTCAGCAGTCGTTTGTGCAGCGGCAGATGCTGGCTTGATTTCTCCGGTGTTTTGCGAATTTGCAGTGCCGGTGGTAGGTAATGTATTAGCAGCATTTGTTGCTGCTGCATTTGACGCTGTCACTGACCCGGCCGACTCATTTTGTGCAACGCTACCAACTGCCGCTTTATCAAAGGCTGCCTTGATAGATGCTGCCAATTCCGGACTGTCTGTAATAGCTGCCGCTTCATACAAAGGAATACGCTTGCCATCGCGGTAAGCCACGATGAAGGCATCACTATAACCTAACGCCCGAATCTGTTGCTTTACATCCTTCGCGCCTTCGAACTGCACGAAGAAACCGGCTGTATAACGAGTAATGCCGGTATTTAAACGCTCTCCGCTGATGGGCGCAAATTGATCGTACAGGTTTTGCGGAATATCGTTACGGAAAGCACCAATCTGTACTTTGTAGTAAACACCTTTCGGCATTTCCATATCAATTGGAATAGGACGAGAGTCGCTATACACGCCGCGTGCGGTAGTTGTAAACAAGTTGGCCACAACTTCACTAGGCATGCTGTAATAGTAGTCAGCAGCATTGGCAGATGCCTTCGCGCGCGATTCAGATGCAGCCGGAACTTCCGCTTTCGGTTGTTCAGCCTTTGGCGTTACCTCGGCAACAGGAGCTTCCTGTTTCACTTCCTCCTTTGCAATTTCAACAGCTACGGGTTCCAAAACGACACTCTTCGTTGGATCAGCAGTTTCAGCGCGTGTTGTATAAGTAGAGCTGTTTTCTTCTCCGTTTATTTCATTCGTCTTTGTAGTCTCTGCCACCTGCGTGCCGTTATCGGTAACGTCTGAAACGTTCGATTTTTCATTAGTCACGATTGCATTTTGTTCGGACGCATTGCGGTTGGCATCAGCATCTGCTGTTTGAGCAACTGAAGTGGCTTCTTCCGACTGTGTAGAAGTGACCGTTGGAGTTGCTGCAACCGGAGCCTCGGTGATAGGGGCTGCAGTTACAGCAGCTGGATTAGCTGTCGGATTAGCTTTTTCAGCGACTGCTGCGTTTTCAGCCATGGCTTGCTCGAGAGCAGTATTCGCAGGGTTGTTTGAAATTGCAGTGTCAACTTTGGTTGCCGAGTTTTCGCTACGCAATTCTGCCGGCACTGTGCCGGTCTTCATCATGGCTAGCTGAGGCTCTGTATACTGGTTGAGCATTTCCAAATTGCCACATATAGCTTGAACCTGACGTTGCTGATCGATGGCCAGTGCTTCCAAGGCATAGGCCTGACGGTAATAGTCAGCACGTTCGATGTCGTCGTAGATTGGTCGAGCCTGTTCGCGCAACTTAACAGCTGCCTCCATATTCATGTCCGATTCACGCTTCAAGCGTGTAACTTCATCACGCACCTGTACACGCTCATTGAGTTTGTCTTGGTTGAGTCCAATCATTTCATTTGCCTTAGACAACTCTTGATTGTATTCCTCTCGAGTCATATCGGCTACAACACTGGCGTTCTCGATTTCAAGCATAGAACGCTTTAAGTAGAGTTGCTCAGCCTTTACGTCCAGCTTTTTCAAAGCTGATTCGCTTTTGGTCACCTCCATCTCTCCTTCGAGAATAAAAATTTCGTCGTTGAGTTGCTGAATCTGCTCGCGGTTATTTAGACGTACACTAATCTTCGGATGCTTTTCAACGAGCTCCTCAAACATCTTGGTCTCATAGGCGAAAATAGAATTCACCTCTGTTTTTGGGGCAAACATTTCTTTGATTTCCTTCGCGGCTGCTTCGGTCGTTTTCTCCTCGGAAACAGGAGCTTGAGGCAATTCAGACGATGTCTCGGTTGAAACTACATTTTCTTCTGTCTTCGTTGCCGTTGATTCAAGGGTTTCTTTTACAGCTATTGTTTCTTCAGACGCGGTTTGCGCTTCAACAGAGCCTGCATTTACTTCGGGCTTTGCGCTTTCTGATGAAACATCAGTTGACGTTGCTTTTACTGTTTCGGTTACTGCAGGCTCGTTGATGGTCTGTTCTGACTTCTGGTTGTTTTCCATTGCAGATGCAACAGGTGCTTCTGTCTTGACAGTTGCGGCATCTTCTACACGAAGCGTATTATCTTCACTTGTCGAGGCGGGCACTGCAATAGGATTAAGTTCGTCAACCACTACCTCAGCAACTGAATCAGTAGTTAGTTCAGTTTCACCTGGGTCGGCCGCAGATGCGGTAAGCTCGAGGTCGTGACGGTATGCCACTTGTTTGGCTTCTACGATTTGGCGCTGTTCAGCGATAGCCTGCAATTCGATTTCAAATGACTCGCGATCGCTTGGAGCAGCAAGCGTCATAGACTCGCGCTGCTGTGTTTCAAATGCTTGCAATGCGGCTAAATATTGGTCGCCCAATACCAGCTGATCCTGCAATTTTTTAGAAAATACCTGATCACCTTCAATGATGGACTTGTTCTCGATTTCGAAGGCAGCCTTTAGTGCTGTAACATGGTTTGCCTCTGCAGACAAGCTTTCGATAGCAGCGGCAATTTGTACATCCTCGGCGGTAAGTCTTTCTAATTCATTGAGCGAGGCTTCATTGTTTGCTTCGATATTGAGATTCTTAAGGGCGCGAGTGTTCATGAGTTGGCGGTTGTTCAATTGCGCCATAACACCGGCTTTGTATTCCATTCTCTTTTGTGCCCTTTCGATTTCACTGATATCGTCATTTTCGATGGTGGAAAGGGTGCTTTCGTATTCAGGTGAGACAACCTTGCAGATTTCGCGCACATCTTCCGAGCTTACTTCTGGACCTGCAGCTTGTGCCGCGGCTAGATCAGCTGAAAGCACTGCTTCATACGCAGTCAAATTTTGCAAATTACTTCTTTCAGCAGCCGAGATTTGGCCATCGAGAAGTTTGGCTTCTAATGATGCAATGCGCTCGCGTGATTCTGTCAGTGCATCGCGGAGGAGCATAGCGCGAGCGGGAGCAAGCGAAGGGCGTGTCTCTATTACAGCCATACGGCCTTCCAGTGTGCTGCGCAATTGAGCTGCTTCTCCTGTCATGGCAGCAACTTCCGTATTGTTTACGTTTACTGCCTCTGTTTCTGTTCCTCTTTCCGTCGCAGCACCATTTTTGTTACTTGGTGATTCATTGGATGCTATCACCACCTCCGGAGCATTTCGCTCTGCACCGGCTTGTTCCCCCAACATGGCAAGCATCTGCGGGTCAGTCACTACCAGTTGTGAAACGCGCGTATCAAGCGCAGCAATCGACATTCCCAGCATATCGCGCTCGGTAGGAGTGAGGCGTATCATGTCTTCGTCAGCTAAACCGGCAGTTGAATCATCGTTTACCTTCTTGAAGAAGTTGGCTTCTGCATAGGAGCTGTTGATTGTTTCTTCAGATTTATTGAATGCCGCAAGTTGCTTGGACAGCTCGCGGCGAATGATTAATAATTCTGATTCAGCAGTTGCCAACTCGTTTTGCATGGCTGTTTTTTCGGATTGCTTTACAGAAGGATCAGCAATCGATTCTTTTAAACGCATAACCTGGCGGTTTTTGCTTTTTTCCGTTTCGCGAAGAGTAGCCAGTTCGGCTTCCATTTTCGCACGCTCATTTTCTAATGACTTGGTTTTAGCCAGCATCTGCTCATACGGACTTCCTTCAACTCCACTGCGAATAGCAGTGCGACGATCTTTTTCGGCGGTGAGTGCCGCCACGGTACCGTCATAATTACTTGCTTGCTCCGCTTGTTGAATTGCGGCCATGGAAGCTTGCAAAGCCTCGGCTCTTTTCGTTTCGCTTTCCTTGAAAGTGCTAATAGCTTGGGCTGTATTGAAGGCAGCTTGAGCTTCAAGTTGTGTCGCTTCCGCCTGCTGCGTAAGCTCAACCATACGACGAAGCTGTGCTATTTCCGTTTCTGTCGTGAGTTGGGTAGGCAATGCCTTGCGAATGGCTTCTGCCTCGCTCAATAAAGCATCTGTTTCCTTTTGCTTTTTGCGAGCATAGGCCAAGCTGTTGTTGCGCTTGGTATCACTTTCTTGCACGAATCGTTGAATTACGTTCAGCTCACTCTTCATTTCTCCGAGTACGGATGCAACACTGCCTCCTTCAAAGCCTGCTGCTATCGTCACATTGTCCATATTCTGATCGAACGTGCGCAATTCGTCTTCCTTCTTTACGTCTGTTTTGGTCAGTGAAAGGGCAGGAGTATCATTTGCATTCACATCAAGCACCGACTTCTTGCGAAGCATCTCGGCAGCCAAAATAGAAAGGTCTTCGTTGAGTGGCTCTTCGAAGTAGTTGTTTACGATAATGCGTTCCTTTCCACCTTCATTGATGAGTCGCATTTCCTGACGAAGTGCAACCGGCTTGTCGAACGATGGAATTTTAACCGACACTTCGTGAATGGTTGGACTGTTTTCAGTAACCACTTTGAAAGTGTACTGTCCTGACTTCGGAACGTAAACGATATATTCACCGCTATTGTTGGAGTTGCCATCACACACACCGCGCTGGGTATTCGATTCCAGAATTTTGATACCAACTTTGTGTTGCTCCGGATCAATTTCACTAACGAACATTCCTTTTAAGTATACGACTTGCAAGGGAGTTGTCTCCACCATCACGCTATACACGTTGAGGTGATCAAGGTCGCTCGAACGACCGCTGGCGAAATAAGCACGCTGGTTCAGTGAGTCAGCGATGTAGAAGATGTCATCATCCGGAGTGTTAATCGCGAAGTCCAGGTTGACAGCGGTTCCGAACTCACCGGTCGAGGGGTCTATGACAGACTTGAAGATATCATAACCGCCCATGCTATTGTGACCTTTAGAAGCAAAATAGAGTGTGCGTCCGTCGCTGTGCATGAAGCAGAAGTCTTCATCGTACTTGGTGTTCACGTCACCCTTCAATTTCTCCGGTTCGCTGAATGTGCCGTCAGGCAACACCTGCGCCTTGTAAATGTCTTTGCCGTTTGATGCATTCTTTCCATAGGAACTGAAGTAAATCGTAGTGCCGTTGCCTGGGTAGTGAATAACACCTGGGGTAGTGCTCTTCATATCCTCTTTGCTTTTCAATGCATCGGGAACAGTCAATATTTTACCACCAATGGCCTCTAGGTTGAAATAGCGGAAAAAGTTCGACTTGTCTGTTTCGGTTTTACTGATAACCGTAATGTCTTTGATGTTCGACAATAGGTTAGCTCCGTATATACACGTCTCAATCTGACGCAGTGTTTCTGCTTTTCGCGGAGCTTTCTCGCCGGCATAACGCACATAATTTTCATACGCCGTAATAGCATCCTTGAACTGATAGTTCAAATGGTATGCTTTACCCAGAAAGTAATAGACCTCCGGGTCGTTTACACTTTTGTTAATCGCAGAATTGAGATAACGAACGGCCTTCGTTTTGTCGGCATCACCATAAATGGCGCATGCTCCGAACTTGAAGGCATATTCTGCATGGTTGGGATAGAGCGAAACCAGCTGTGAATAGAGCGGGAAAGCTTTGAGGTAAGCTCCTTGCTCGAAATAGGCGGTTGCTTCTTGAATAAGTTGGTCTTCAGATCCTTTTTGGGCTGAAGCAATTTGACCAACAAACATGGCCCATAGGGCAATGACCAATGTTTTTGTAGGGTTCATTGTGTTTTTTTAAAAACGGTTTGGCGTGAAGTGTATCTGTTACCGACGAGTGTTAAGCAGGTTCATTCGCAAGCGGTTGATCTGTTTTTTTAACGTCGACAACACGTTCTACGGCGCACGCATTCATAAGGTTACAAAATGCGCCAAGTTTTGCAATCAACTTTTTTGCAGTCAGTAGGTTATGAGAAATGGGGTGTGTACAAGTTGAGTTGTATTTTTGACCACATGAATACCCTGTCGGCTTTGTTGAAGAAGGAGATGTTGCTGGAGTGGCGTCAAAAGCACGCGCTTGCCGGGGTCATTCTCTATGTGCTGGCTACTGTGTTTGTCTGCTATCTTGGTTTTCAGCGTATTGAGTCGGTCAAAACGTGGGGAGTCCTGCTCTGGATCACCGGAGTTTTTACAGCATTCAATGCCATGCAGCGCTCCTTTTCGACGGAAACTGCCGGTACGCAGCTTTTCCTTTATACGCTGGCCGATCCGCGCTTCATCATTTTTTCCAAGGCGATTTATAATGCGGTCTTTGTGGCCGTTCTAAACCTGGTCAGTGTGTTTTTCTTCCTCCTCTTTTTTGGAACAGACGTGCTCTCTTCGGTCGACTGGATGCAGTTTTTACTGGGTCTCATGCTTGGCAGCACCGGCCTTGGATTGGCTCTCACCTTTGTTGCGGGCATCGCTTTTAAGTCGGGAGGCGGAGTAGGTCTTGTGGCCATTCTAGGTTTCCCGATTATCATGCCACTGCTCATTACCATTGTGCGTCATTCGACTGCTGCACTGGAAGGAGCGTCGGCTACAGCAAACGGATTGAACTTAATGGTCTTGTTGGTGTTGAACGTAGTATCGTTTGTGTTGTCGTACGTTCTGTTCCCCTACCTTTGGCGGGAATAATCGGAAGGCACCAACCACGCCTGTAGTTTAGCAAGGAATGAAGAATTGGATTAAGATACTCTGTGCTGGGCTTTTGCTGTATTCAGCTGTTTTCTCCCTGTGGCACCCCATGGCGCCGGGCGGATTGGCGGTTAGCGCAACGGAACTGCACCCGGGCCGCAATGACTTCGAGTTTTCCGGCTACGGCACACACTTTAAAGAAGCCGAGGGTTCGATGAAGGTGTATGTTTCTGTTGATAGCTCAGCAGTGTATTGTGCCGATATTCTTCAGGTGGTTGATGATGCTCGAGTTATAGTTAGTGTGTTTCTTCCCGATACTATTTCTTCCAAACGATTTGGCTTCGCGGCCAATAATGATGTAGACGGAACCATCATCGTTGATTCTCCCGTTGGGCATGAAGGTTTTGTTTTCATGGCAGGAACCGCTAACACCGAATGTCGCTACAGCGTTCTTCAGGAGGAGTTTTCTCGTTTCGGATTTCCCTATCAGCCTATTATTATCGAGAGTATTCGCAACCTTATGTGGCATGTGCCCATGTGGTTCACCATGTTTGTGCTCATGACCATTGGGTTTGTTTTCAGCATCCGCACGTTGGGCAAGGAGGAAGGTAAAATCGAGCTCGATCATGACCTCAGAGCATCATCTGCTGCAGCTGTAGGTCTCGTATTTTGTGTGCTCGGACTCGTTACCGGCTCGCTGTGGGCACGATTCACTTGGGGCGATTGGTGGACCAATGACCCGCAATTGAATGGAGCCATGGTCGTGTTTCTCGTTTACGTTGCCTATTTCATTTTACGCGGTTCAACGCCCGATGACGAAAAGCGCGCACGCCTCTCGGCTATCTTCAACATCTTCGCATTTGTGCTCATGGTTGTTTTGCTCATGGTGATGCCTCGCTTTACCGAAGGCTTGCACCCGGGCAAGAGCGGCAACCCGGCTTTCTCAAAATATGATCTCGACAGCTCACTGCGCTCCGTATTCTATCCGGCTTGTGCAGGATTTATACTCCTGGGATATTGGATATACCGTTTGCATTATCGAATTCAGAAACTGGAACAACATCATGAAAATCATAGCTAAAACATCACTCACATTCATCTTCTTGTTGATGTTCGTTTTTCGCGCATCTGCTCAAACGGGCATGGAAGAGTACTTTTATCAGAGTGGTAAAATCAAGGTGGTCATAGGAGTAGCGGCCATTGTATTAATAGGACTGCTGATTTATCTGTGGCGACTCGATAACCGCGTCACGCGTATGGAGAAAGAACAAAAGGGAGGGAAGTCATGAAGAAAATGCACATTGTGCTGATTGTTTTGATTGCAGCCGTATCAGCTATTCTCGTTTCAACCTACACGAAATCAGTCGACAGCGTTACATTCGCCGAGGCAACTGCCAAAGGCGACAAGCAAGTGAAGGTGGTAGGCACGTTCGACAAGACAAACTCGGTGGAGTATGACGCCAACACCGATGCGGATCTGACCAAGTTCTATGTAATTGATAGCGAAGGCAAAGCCTGCTATGTGCACCTGCGCGATAAGCAAGGAAAACCCATGGGACTCGAGATGAGCGAAAACGTAACACTCGAAGGCAAAATGGGGACAGATGGCGTATTCTATGCCTCGCACATGCTCATGAAGTGTCCAAGTAAGTATAACGATCAAAAGCACTCACTTTCAGCTGAAAACTGAAAAATAGGAGTGGGGCGAACAACGTTTTTTCAAAACTGATTATGCAAGAAATTCAATATCTCAACGAACACATCTGGCCCGGTATACTGGGCAATTTTTTTGTCGTTCTGAGTTTTATAGCCGCTCTATTTACTGCCATTACGTACTTCCTCGCGACTAGACATGAGGGTATTGGGAACCCTTGGATGAAGCCGGCCCGCATCGGTTTCTACGCGCATGCTGTGGGTGTTTTTGGAGTAATAGGAACATTGTTCTACATCCTCTTCAATCACCTCTACGAATACAAATACGCATGGGATCACCTTAATAATGCTATGCCCATGAAGTATGTGTTCAGTTGCATGTGGGAAGGACAGGAGGGAAGCTTCCTGTTGTGGACCTTCTGGCATGTGGTTATCGGGTTGTTCCTGCTTCGCACTTCAAAGTCATGGGAACCCTGGGTGATGAGCATCCTTGCGCTCGTGCAATTCTTCTTGGCCAGTATGCTCATCGGAACTTACTTCGGTGAGTTCCAATTTGGAAGCAACCCGTTTTTGCTACTGCGTGAACACCCGAGCAACATCGGTTTACCTTGGACTTTGCGTCCCGATTACCTCTCGCTGCAACCCTTCATGGACGGCAAAGGTTTGAATCCTTTGTTGCAGAATTATTGGATGACCATTCACCCGCCAACGCTATTCCTTGGATTTGCATCTACCATCATACCATTTGCTTATGCTATCGCCGGCTTGTGGCGCAAGGATTTTCAGGGCTGGATGAAGCCTGCCATACCGTATGCGTTTTTCGGTGTCATGATATTAGGCACCGGTATTCTCATGGGTGGTGCCTGGGCGTATGAAGCGTTGGGCTTTGGCGGTTTCTGGGCATGGGACCCGGTAGAAAACGCTTCACTGGTTCCATGGTTGTTGTTGGTGGCCGGTGCACACTTGCTGGTCATCAATCAGCGCAAGGGTACCAGTGTATATGCATCGTTGTTGCTCAACATAAGCGCATTCATTTTCGTATTGTATTCTACCTTCCTCACCCGCAGCGGTGTGCTTGGCGATAGCAGTGTTCACTCGTTTGTAGATAGCGGTATACTCGCTCAGCTCATGGTGTATCTGTTGTTCTTTACAGCATGGAGCACCTATCTGATGGTACCCAATCGTCGTTGGCAGATGGGATATGCGGCCTTATGCGGTGTGTTGTTCCTGCTTGCATTGGGCAATTTGATGACAGCCCCCGAGGTAGCTGCTGCCGAACAAGAAAAACTCCTACCGGGCGAAGGCACCTGGGTTCCTGTTCTAACCATACTCTTTTTGCTTGCCTCCTTCGTGATGCTCATTGTCGGTTACCGTAAGTATTTCCGAGTGCCGCAAGAAGAGGAAGAAGAGTTATGGAGCCGGGAGTTCTGGATGTTTATTGGTGCGTTAATCCTCATTCTCTCATCGGTGCACATCACCGTGGTGACTTCTGTTAATGTCGGCAACATCTTATTGGCTCCGTTTGAAGGACTGTTCACTTCGCTGCATCAATCGACCAATTGGGAGGTGTTCAAGCGTTTGGCCGACCACCAGTTTTCGGCACCGGCCGATAAAGAGCGATTTGACGTGTATCACCGTATACAAGTGCCGTTGGCCTTCTTGCTCTTTATTATAGTAGCCATCGGGCAGTTTTTGAAATATAAGAAAACGGAGTTCAAGAAGTTCGCAGGAAGCATTGCGTTGGCCTTGTTTATTTCAATTGGTATTACAGCCCTTATCGGATGGGCGGTCGAAGTAGAGGCTGCTGAATTGTCACTGATTCTCTTGGTGTGGGCGTGTGTGTTTGCCATGGTTGCCAACGCCGATTATGCATGGCGAGTTATCAAGGGTAAGTTCGATTTGATGGGAGCCAGTGTAGCGCACTTGGGGTTTGCGATGGTCATACTGGGTGCGGTAATCAGCACGTGG
>Ga0315903_10003149_pt1 | contig 23194 bp, 10 predicted proteins | sample LakEriMetagenome_7_FD_203524 | JGI IMG/M metagenome (GOLD analysis project Ga0315903, IMG submission 203524) | Freshwater fungal communities from buoy surface, Lake Erie, Ohio, United States - Buoy 2 MA119 | ecosystem: Environmental > Aquatic > Freshwater > Lake | place: USA: Lake Erie, Ohio... | reverse complement strand
GCAATCGCGTAAGTCAAGATCTGGATGCCCTCATCACTGCCACCACCCGGGCCGTAGGTCAACGCACTCAGGCCCAAGCTGGTGGCGGTCGTGTTGTGACTGTCCTCCAACGCGCTCACGGCCGTCAGGGTGCCTGCAGTTAATACGGGCGTGTCGTTGACAGGCGCGACCGTTGCAGACACTTGCACTGCTGTGGCCGAATATGCGGTGCCGTCAAACGCCTTGACTGTGAAGAGATTCTGGGAGCTGCTGGCGTTTTGTGCGCCTTTCCACTGAAGTTTTTCTCCAAGCGCCAGTGTGGTCGTGCCTGCGACCACCGCTACCCAGGCGGTGTCGCTGCTGTTGCGCTTTTCCAGCGTACCCGTGCTGACCGCTTCCACCCTGAAGCTGATGGGGTCTCCATCCACATTGCCGACGTTGGCCGCAGCAAACAAGTCCGCATACGTGATGTCTGTGAACGTGTCTTCGGTGAATCCCGTCAATGCCGTGACGCTGGTCAACGTCAGCACATCATTGACGGCAGCCACCACCGTTGACACTTGCACCGCAGTTGCCGAATATTGCAGCCCATCAAACGCTTTGACCGTAAAGGCGTTTACGCTGCTGCCGTTGGCGTTTTGAGCAGCTTTCCAGTGGAGCCGCTCACCCGTTGCCAGTGTGGTCGTGCCCGCAACCACAGGAATCCAGGCCGTATTGCTGCTGTTGCGTTTTTCCAGCGTTCCCGAGCTGATGGTCTCTACCCTGAAGCTGATGGCTTCACCATTCAAGTCGGCTTCGTTTGCCGCTGCCAACAAATTGACATAGGTGATGTCTTTGAAAGTGTCCTCCGTGAACCCTGTCAATGCCGTGACGCTTGTCAATGTCGGTGCGTCGTTCAGCATGATCGCTCGGGTATCCGCTGCACTGACATTGCCCGCTGCATCGGTCTGTGTTGCGCTCAACGTCTCGGCACCATGCCCCATGGCGCTGATGTCTGCTGCCACCAATGTGTAGCTCCAAGTCGCTCCATTAACCACTGCAACACGGGTGTTGCCACCAATGTTCAAACTCACTGAGGTACCGCTTTCGTTGGTGCCCGTCAGTGTCGTCGTTGTCTCTTCAACTGCATCGATCGTGTCATCGGTTGCCACTACATTGATCATGGGTGCGGAAGGTACGACCGTGTCCACAGCGATCACTCTGGTGTCCACCGCGCCGGCATTTCCAGCCAGATCGCTTTGAACAGCGCTCAAGGTCTCTGATCCCTCACCCATGGCCACAATGTCAGCTGGAGTCAACGTGTATCGCCAAGTCGTTCCGGTGACTGTCGCCACACGGGTATTGCCCGCGATGCTCAAGACCACGGTGGCTCCGCTTGTATTGCTACCAGTGAGGGTCGTGGTTTGCTCTGATGCATTGATGGTGTCGTCAGTTGCCACAGCTAAAATTACTGGCCTTGCCGGAGGCGTGGTGTCTACAACAATCGTTTTCAAGCTCGCATCGCTGACATTGGCCGCCGCATCGCTTTGTGTGGCACTTAAGGTTTCAAAGCCTTGGCCCATGGCCGTCATGTCTTCGGGAACCAGCGTATAGCTCCAAGTCGTTCCGTTAACCACTGCCGCTCGGGTATTACCACCGATGTTCAATGTCACGGTGGCTCCGTTCACGTTGGTTCCGGTCAGGATCGCGTTTTGCTCTGATGCATTAATGATGTTGTCGGTGGCTACCGGATCAAATGTTGGCGCACCATTCACCAGGGTTGCGACCGTGATTGTTTTGTTCACCACCGTGCTGATATTGCCCGCTTCATCAGTCTGCGTAACGCTCAAAGTCTCTGCTCCTTCGGCCATGGCGGTGATGTCCGCAGGAGTCAATGTGTAGCTCCATGTCGTTCCGCTGACGACGGCCTCTCGGGTGTTACCACCTATGTTCAAAGCCACGGTGGCTCCGCTGTCGTTGGTTCCGGTCAGCGTCGCGTTTTGCTCTGATCCGCCGATGATGTCATCCGTGGCCACTGTGTTGATCACTGGCGCAGCCGGTGGACTGGTGTCCACATTGATCACAAGGGTGTTGGCCGTACTGACGTTCCCTTCCGCATCTGTCTGCATGGCACTCAAGGTCTTCGCCCCCTGACCCAAGGCGGTCAGGTCGGCTGGAACCAAGGTGTAGCTCCAGACCGTTCCGTTGACTGTGGCAACACGGCTATTCACCCCAATGCCCAGGGTCACTGTGGCCCCAGCCTCATTGGTACCGGTCAGTGTTGTGGTTTGTTCTGTCGCGTTGATGGTGTTGTCGGTAGCCACCCAATTAAATACGGGGGCTGCTGGGGCTCGGGTGTCAACGCTGAAGTTGCCGCTGCTGGCTGCCGTGGTGCTGTTACCTGCCAAATCGGAGACATTGCCCACCAATCTGAGGACGTTACTGGTGTTCTCGACATTGAATGTTGGCGTGAATATGCCTGTCCAGGTCAACCCGTTGTCAGTGCTAGCAAGCGTACTGAGCGTACCGTTGGGCACGGTTAAGTTGTTATTGCTAAAACCTGTGACAGCTTCACTGAAACTGATCGTCACTAAAGAGGTTTCACCGACTTTAAGGGCGGACTCAGCCATCACAATGTTGGCCGTGGGGGCGCTGGCATCGATGGTCAGGCTCTGGCTGCGAGTGCTGACGTTACCGACGCCATCGCTGCTGCTGACTTGGAGCGTGTACACCCCATCGCTCAAGCTCGAGAGATCCCCGGAGATCAGATTGCCAACAATACTCAGGCCCACAGCTGTTTGCACCACATTAAAAGCATTCACGATCTGCGCACTCACCACGGGCGTTCCCAGTGAATCCGTGCTGCTGTAGGCCATGCTGAAGGCGGTCAACTCAGGGGCACTGAGCAAGAGATCAGCGGGTGTCGTCAAACTCAAGCTGGGGGCAAGGGTGTCCACCATGATGGTCCTGCTGGCTACAGCTGCATTGCCGTAAAACCCTGTGTAGCTGACATTGACGACCTCATTGCCATCACTTAAGGTTTGGATGTCCGTTGCACTGACTATGGTGTTCCAACTGCCGTCCAATTGCACGGTGGCCGTGTAAGCGTGACCGTTCAGGTTGACACTCAGGCTGCGTCCTACTGCGGTGTTGATTGCGCCTCCGGATAGCTGATCCGTGACGGTGCCTGAAAGCGTGACACCGCCGCTGTGCTCCATTGCGTTCAGATGGCCATCTCCCGATATAACATCGATTGTGATCACTGGCGGCGTGGTTTTAATCACCAACTCGTTGCTGCTGATATCGACTTTGGGTGTGGTGTAGCCTGCTGCAATCACACTCACAGCCACGTCGTACCCACCCTCGGCGCTGATCACGCCAACGGGCAAGAGCAGGCTCCAGCTTTTACTGCTGGTGTTGTAGGTCAACGGACCATTGCTGCTGACAGCCCCGGCCCCTATGGTCAGGCTGTAACTCTGATTGCCCACCGTGACGGTAAAGGCATCCCCGGATTCCAATGGAATGTAAACAAACGTGCCCGGTGAAGACTCTTTCTGAATCCCCCCCCCCAGGGTGGGTGTCAGACTGTTGGTGTTGACCGAATTGACGGTTGGAATATCGGGCGGAGCCAAGCGCACTTGCAGATTAGCACTGGCGGGCATTGCAACATTACCGGCGGCATCACTTACGACCGCAGTTAAGGTGTAGCTGTTGCCATGCACCAAGGCTTGCACTGCGGCACTGCTGACTTGAACCTGCCATGTATTTGGATTGACGTTGGCACTGACCTTGCCGCTAAAAGTTTGACCATTGAGCGTAATCCAAACGTCTTGATTGTTCTGCGCCCCGTTGCTGGTGCCCTCTACAAGCCAATGACCATCCGCTTTAATCAACTGCAATTCTGCGGCGTTGAGCAAGTTGTCAACATCGCCCAGAACACCCGCCCCTGAGGTCAAATGGTTCTTGAATTCGACTGTTGGCACCACCGTGTCAATGAGCACATCTTGGCTAATTTGCTTGGCGTTGCCCGCCAAATCTGCCACGCTGACAGCAATAGCGATGGCGGGCCCATCGGCCGGAATGTCAGCAGAGGCAACGTTGACCTGCCAAGCGCCTGAGGTCACCTGGGTGGATTGGCTCACCCCCCCCCAGCGGACCGTCACAGTCTGCCCCTCTTCGGCATTGGTCAGGCCACTGAGTGTGACCGAAGCTGCCTTGTCTGAAGCATTGACTTGGTTGTCGCCAGCCACAGCGTTCAACGTCAGCGTTGGCGCGTTGCTGTTAACAAGGTAATTGGTATTGCCCGGAACGCCGACATGACCCAGGGTGGCCGGGTTGTTTGCTGGGTCAGTGATACTTCCGCCGTTAAGCATCAGGCTGTTGGCTTTGATTGCGATGCCGGCGCTGTCATGGTCTGCCAATACGACGGTGTAATCAAACACCAAACGGGTGGACGTGCTCGAACTCGCGTTGTATTGGGCCTGAACTTCGCTGTTACCGATGATCAGCGTCAATTGCGGCAAGCCTGTGACATTTACGGGCTCTGTCAGGCTGACGGAAATGTGTGCGATATCGCCTGCATTGAGTGTTTTGTTGAAAATACCTGACGCGCTGGTGATACCCACGGCGCTGACCATCGGAAGTTGGCCGTCTACAGTCACACTGAATGGAACACGGCCGATACTGATGTTACCCACGGAGTCCATGACGCGAACGGTCATGCTGTTCACACCTTCTGCCAAATTGCTGGCAGAGATCGCTTGGCTTGTTCCAAGCCACTGTCCTGCGGCATTCAGATCTGTGGCCACCACGGTGTAGCTGCCCAACACTGAATTTTGGCTGTTGGTGTTGACAATCTGGATCACGTCACCTGCTACAAACGACTTGCCTTGCAAGTTGCCCACGGTCATCGCGGGCGAGGTCATGCGGGTCAGTTGAACGCTGCTTGAGCCACTGTTACCGGATGGGTCCAAGCTAAGGGTCAGGCTTGCCGCATCGGCCACCGATGTATCCACGGTTGCCGTATAAACGCTGCCCGCTGGACTTTGAATGCCCGCTGCGTTGGTCACCCTGGCGCTGTAATTCACGGTTTGAGCGTGGTTAAGCTCTCGGCTGTCGTTAAAGGTCCACGCTGTTCCACTGGCGTTCACTGATGCCGTGCCAAGGAAGGCGGTACCGTCATAAATGCGAACGCTTTCACCCGGCGACAACACCGATGCCAATGTGCCACCGACCATTAAGGTGTTGTCGTTTGTACTGCCCCCTGAAAACACCAGCCCCGTGATGCTGCCTTGGTCATCCATGATGCCCGTTACAGCCGCCCTGTTGCCTGGTGCCAATATCAGTATCTGTTCATTGGTCAAATTGTCGAGGTTGCCTGAGGCAACCATCGCAATTTTCTGCGGGGTTGTCAAAGCCCCAAGCTGGGCCTGGGTCAAAGTCGCCACTTGCGAGTCCGTCAAAGCCGCTAAAACCGCTGCTGGCAAAGCGTCAATTGAGGTCGCAGGCGAAGCGATCACTTGGGCCGGGCTCACATTGTCCAGATTCCCGGCTACCGCCATCGCCGCCATTTGCGCTTGCGTCAAGGCCGCCAGCTGGGCGGGCGTCAACGTTGCCACTTGTGTGTCGGTCAAGGCAACCAACAACGCTTCTGGCAGTAAGCCAATCGTGGTCACAGGCAATGCGATCACTTGGGCCGGGCTCAGATTGTCCAAATTCCCTGCTTTCGCCATCGCCGCCATTTGCGCTTGCGTCAAGGCCGCCAGCTGGGCGGACATCAAAGTTGCCACTTGTGTGTCGGTCAAGGCAACCAATGCTTGCGTGGGCAATGCGGCCACCGCTTCAGGCGGCAAGATGGCTAAGTTTGTCGGCATCAGCTTGCTCAGCTGATCCGGGGTTATGGCCGCTGCTTGAGATGACGTGAGCGTGCTCAATGGCCTGAGCACCTCATTTGCTGCCTCAGCCGCTTTATTTGCAGCAAAAATAGCAACTACCGCAATTTTTGAAGCCTCGCCAGTGAATACGGCCTCAATGGCAGTCTGTCCAGGTTGCCAAGTGATGCTGCTCTCGACTGCGGCCTGCGCCGTCTCGACGTTGCCCCCGTTTGTTGCAGCCACCACAGACAGTTGCTTCAGAACTTGGGCATATCTGTTTGATGTTTCAAGCTCTTGACCGGTGGCGTTCACCGTGAATTGAATCTCTTGCGTAGTAATGTCTCCACTTGGAACGCCTAAGAATTCTTTCGCAATGGCCCTGTTGATGGTTTGAATATCTGAATCAAGAAGGGCCGCTTTAAGTGAATCGCCTGAGGTCAGTTTTCTCGCCGCCAAATCGGTCAGTGGTGAAATATTGGCAGTGACATTCTTTCCACCTGAGCTGTAGCTGACCGCTGACAGCGTAAAACCACCCAAGTCTGTGGCTTCTTTAGTGACCTCGTCTTGATAGTCCGCATTCGTGGCCGTGCTGGTGACCTTGACAGTAAATTGGCCTACAAAATTAAACGGCAATTCGATGCTGTATTTGCCACCTACATCCACTCCACGATCGGTGCCAATGACTTTTCCGGTTTCGTCGTAAAGCGTCACCATTAAATCGTTGCTCGCCAAAACGGGCCCTGCGCCAATGGTGCCCTCAATCACGTACCTTTTCGCTTCTGTTACAGGCTTTTCACCCTCCAATTCGAGGGCGTTACTTTCAGCCGTGGGCGCTTGGGGTTTTTTGTCAGCCGCTATGGCCGTGGCCCCTAGTAAGCCCGCTCCTGAGGCGAACAGACTGCCCAAGCCACCCCACGATCCCAGCGTGGGCACGGCCAAAAGAGCGTCTGAAGTCGGCACAAATGATGTGTACGGCACGACCGCACTCCACTGCACCGTGCTCATCGCGAAATCACTCGACCAAAGCGTTATCGACGGCCCAGCACTCGCATTGAAGGCGATGCTGTCCTCTGCAATGCGCCAATGTTGAAGACGCCCATTCTCTACGGTGCTGAAAACAAATTCTGCTTGGGCGCGCAAAACGCTTGTTTGCCCTTCTTCAGAGATAAAAAAATCAACTAATTGCACCTTCGTACCATCCAGCAAGGTGATGTCGAGGTTTTTCTTCACTCGAACAATCCTTCGCGGATAAAGAATGCGTCCAGTCGTTGCATCGGTTAAGGCATATTGAGCCCCCTTCACCGTAGTGATGTGGCCCTCGTTGTGGGCGCCCATTTCAATCGAAACACCCGATACTGTTGCTGCTGATAAATTTATATTTTTTGTTAATTTAATTGAATTGCTGGCTTGTAAAAATTGGCTCATGCACACCTAATATATAGAAAGAAAATTATATTTAAATATCTTTAGGTATTTTCAACTATCCCCATAACTAGCTAGCTGTAATTTGAAAATTTTGACCACTCAACCGAAGTGGTTCTAAAGCAAAGGCCATGCGCAATTTATTCCCTGCGCATTCCAAGTCCCTCAACCCATGACGACCTGCCACAAAGCCAACACGGCATCACGCTCAGAGGCCAAAACATTCAGTGGCAAGTCGGTAGGGTCTTCGTTCAGACGGGCTCGGTGTTGTACACGGCGCATCTCGCGGTAAGCGTTGGCGGCGGCCTGGCCCACGCCTAGGGGCAGTAAGCCTGCTTTTTCAGCACGTTGCAACAAAGCGATATTGCCCACGTTGTCGGCCAGTTCGGGGTGTGTTGCGGTGTGTAACAGCACCAAGTATTGCATGGCAAATTCGGCGTCAACCATGGCCCCTGGACTGTGTTTCACATCAAAACGTTCAGCCCTGACGGGGTGCCCCTGGCGCACGCGGTCACGCATAGCGACAATCTCGGCTTTCAGACTGGCGGCATCGCGCGGGGAGCCAATAACGGCATGGCGCACGGCATCAAAGCGCGGGGCCAAGGCTGGAAAGCCCATGACAAAGCGGGCGCGCGTCATGGCTTGGTGCTCCCACGTCCAAGCGGTGTTACTGCCGCGTTGTTGTTGGTAGTCGGCGTAGGCCTCAAAACGGGTCACCAACAAGCCAGAGTTGCCGTTAGGGCGCAACGCCGTGTCAATTTCGTACAAATCGCCATCAGCGGTTTTCAACGTCATCCAGTTGATCATTTTGCGCACATAGGCCGCATAAATTTCCTGGGCATGTTCGTCTTCGTCGTCGTAGACAAAAACAATGTCCAGATCGCTGCCATAGCCCAACTCTTTGCCGCCCAGCTTGCCGTAGCCAATGATGGCGATGGCGGGCTCGTCGCGGTGCCGGGTTTTCAGACGGCTCCAGCACCAGCGGGCCGTTACGCGCAGTACGGCATCGGCCAAGGCGCTCAGGTCGTCGGCCACTTGTTCGACTGAGAGCACACCCTCCACATCGCGCGCCAAGGTGCGAAATTGCTCGGCATGGTGGGCTCGGCGCAGCAAATTAAGGAGGCTTTCTTCATCGTCTTCGCCCGTGCGCTTGAGCGCTTCCAGACGGGCTTGCAACTCGGCCTCAAATTCAAGCGCATCAAAGCGCACTTCAAACAAGTTGCCTCCTGCCAGTTCGTCGATCACCCCGGGGTGTTGCAACAAATAACGGGCAGGCCACTTGGCGGCACCCAAAAGGCGCAGCAAGCGTTCGTGCACGGCGGGGCGCTCCAACATCAAGGCCAAGTAACTTTCACGGCGCAGCAGGGGTTCAATCCAATCAATCATGCGCAGCACGGCTTGTTCGGTGATACGGCCCTCTTGCAACCACACAGCTGTGCGCTGCAACAAGCGCATAAGGCGTCCGCGGGCATCTTCACGCAAAGCCAGCACACGCGGATTGGTTGGCCATTCGGCCAAGCGTTCACCTACACGGCCTGCAAATACTGTGGCAAGGCCATCCAAACCGGCCGTTTCGCGTTGGCCGTTTTTGCCGTTACAGCCTTTGCATTCGCGATCACCCCCCAGCAAGATGTCGAACTCTTGCGCAACCGCTTCGCGGTGCGCATCCAGATCGGTCAAAAAAGCACAAGTGTCGGCATGGCCAAGGGTTTGGGCAATCCATGCCAAGTCATCATCCCGCGTGGGCAACACATGGGTTTGCTGGTCGTCAAGATACTGAATGCGATGCTCTACTTGGCGCAAAAAGACGTAGGCCGCACTCAGGGCTTGGGCTGTGGTCTGGGGCATGAGCCCGGCTTTGGCCACACGTTGCAAGGCATCCAGGGTGGGGCGGGTGCGCAACTCGGGGAACTGCCCGCCACGCACCACTTGCAGCAATTGCACCGTGAACTCAATCTCCCGAATACCGCCGCGCGACAGCTTGACGTCGTTGGCGCGTTCAGGGTGCCCGGCGCTGCGTTTGGCCGCATGCTCACGAATTTGATGATGCAGCGTACGCAATGACTCAAAAACGTTGTAATCCAAGTAACGGCGAAACACAAACGGCAGCACCACACCACGCAAAGCCTCGGCCGACCCGTTGATGACCGCACTGCGGGGGGCCACCACGCGGCTTTTCATCCAGGCAAAACGCTCCCATTCGCGGCCTTGCACCTGCAAGTACTCCTCTAACGCATCCAATGAGGCCACGCTGGGGCCCGAGTTGCCGTTGGGGCGCAAGGCCAAGTCCACCCGGAACACAAAGCCGTGCTCGGTGGTGTCGCCAATCAGGCCATACATGCGCTTGACGGCACGGGTGAAATAGTCCTGCACAGAAACTTTGTTTCGGCCTTCGCTGTTACCCAGGGTCTCGCCGTCTTCGTCATACACATAGATCAGGTCAATGTCGCTGGACACATTCAGCTCACGCGCACCGAGCTTGCCCATGCCAACGATCCACATTTCGGCGCGCTGCCCGTTGGCTTTGGTCGGTGCGCCATGCAGCGCATCCAAATCGGCCACCACCTGCTGCCAAGCGATGTCCAGGGTGACTTCGGCCAGCCAGGTCATGCCACGGGTGACTTGATCCAAGGAGGCTTGCAAGGTGCAGTCGAGCTGGGCCAAGCGTTCTAGGGTCAGTTGGCGCAACACGCGCAGGGCGGCGCTGGTGTCCAGGCCCGTGGCTTGCAGGGCCAAAAAGCCAGCATTCAAGGTGTTGCGGGTGGGACTACCCGGGGGGAGCAGGGGCAAAACATCGGCATAGCGCCGGTGCAAGCGCTGCACAAATCGAGAATACAGGGGCAAATCGGCAGGGATTGCATCTTTTGCGGCGGAGGCCGAATCCATCGACTGACTGCGGGTCATAATTCCTGCTGACTTTTTTAATTCAAACGTTTGTGCTCTATTTGCCCACTTTTCCCCGACTGACCCTTGTGCTGTCCCGCTTGATCCGGGCCATTGCGTGGGCCTTATTGGTCTTGGGACTGTTGCTCGGTCTGGCTTGGGGTGCGCTGCATTTTTGGATTGTGCCGCGAATTGGTGATTTCCGCCCTGCACTGGAACGCTTGGCCCAGCAAAGCCTCGGGGTTCCGGTGCGGATCGGTGAAATCTCGGCTCAATCGACAGGTTGGGCCCCATCATTTGAGTTGCGCGACATCGAACTGCTGGACCCCGAGGGTCGCTCTGCTCTGCGTTTGCCCAAAGTGTGGGTGGCCATCAGTGTGCAATCTGTTCTGGCACTGAAACTGGAACAACTGGTTCTGGACGGACCCGAACTGGACGTTCGCCTCATGGCCAATGGCGCTTTGCGTGTGGCCGGTCTTGAATGGGACCCCAGTACAAAAAAAGACAGTGCGACAGCAGACTGGCTCTTTGCACAGCGTGAGGTGGTGATCCGGGGTGGCACGCTGCACTGGACCGATGAGCGCTTGCACAACGCTACGCTGGCGGGTCTGTTGTCGCCCTTGTCGGCCCAAACGGCAACGCCGACAACGGGCACACCCAGCGCAGCCCAAACCCTGTCGCTGCGCGATCTGGACCTGGTGCTGCGCAACTCGGCCAGACACCACGATGTTCGGCTGGACGCCACACCGCCCGAGGGCTGGGGCACGCGTTTTGTCAACGTTGGGCGCTTCAGCCGGGGGCTGTTGTCCATTCATCCCGGTCGATTCAACGATTGGTCGGGCCAGCTGTACGCTTACTTTCCCCAAGTGGATGTGGCACAACTGGCCGGGCACTTGCCTTTGGGTGTGCGGGTTGCCGCCGGGCAAGGCGGCCTGCGCGTTTGGGGCGATGTGGCGGCAGGGCAATGGACCGGGGGCACCGCCGATGTGCAACTCGAAGGGCTTAAAACCACATGGACGACAGAAGCCGCACCATTGGGTTTTGAGCGCTTGTCGGGTCGGCTGGCGGCCAAAGTAAGCCCGCTGGGCTTTGAGGTGTCGACCCAGCAATTGGCCTTTGTCAGCGCCCAAGGCTTGGTGTGGCCGGGGGGCAATATGGCTTTGGCCTACACCCATCCGCAGGGCAAAAATCTGGCGCGCGGTCACCTTCAGGCCAACCAATTGGACTTGTCTGCGCTGCGCGAGGTGGCCCTTCGGCTGCCATTGACCGATGCTTGGCGGCCCCGCCTGCAAATGCAGGAGATTCAGGGCCAAGTTGGTGCTTTGCAGTGGCGTTGGCAAGGGGATTGGCGCGCCCCCACCCAATTTGATGCACAAGCTAGCCTACAAAACTTAACGCTGCCACCAGCTACGGCTGTATCCAACGATCTAAGGCGCTGGCCAGGGGTCAAGGGCGCGCAAGCCAAATTGTCTTTGACCCAAGACAGTGGGCAAATTGAGCTGGTCATAGGTGCCACGGGGGCGGTGTATTTGCCCGGCATTCTGGAAGAGGCCGAGGTGCCCGTACAAAGCTTGCGGGCCGAGGTCAATTTAAAGCAAGATGACCAACAATGGCACGTTCCGCAATGGACGCTCAAACTGGCCAACGCCGACTTGCAAGGGGAATGGCAAGGCAAATGGCACCCCAACGCGCTGGGCAACGGTCCGGGCGTGCTGGACTTGCAGGGCCAAATCAAGCAACTCAAGGTGGCCAAAGCCCATCGCTACTTGCCCGTGACCTTGCCCCCCAAAGTGCGTCAATATGTGCGCGACGCTTGGGTCAGCGGGGTGTATTCGGACGTGCAAGTGAAGATCAAGGGCGATTTGGCCAAACTGCCTTTTGCGGACCCGAAAGACGGCGATTTCAAATTTGCAGGGCGGTTGCGCGATGTGGAACTGGATTATTCGCCTGCCAGCCTGTGGACGGCCAAAACTCTGTCCTGGCCACGGCTGTACAAATTAAATGGTCAACTGGTCTTCGATCGCGTGGGGATCAAGTTGAACGAAGCTTCAGCACGCGCGGCAGACCCCCTTGGCGGGCTGCTGCTCACCAATGGGCAAGCTGAGATTGCAGACTTGCTGAACCAACCGGTGCTGAATGTGTCGGCTGAAAACAGAGGCGGCGCGGCTCAAGTTTTAGCGCTGGTTCAAAAATCTCCCCTAGACCGGCTGCTGTCGGGCACGCTGGGCCAAGCCCAGGCGAGCGGGGCGGTTCAGACGCGCTTCAAACTGGCAATTCCCCTGCTCAGCCCCGAAAACACCAAGGTGCAAGGCTCGGTGGTCTTTGCGGGCAACGATGTCCGCATGGAGCCCGCTGCACCCTTGCTGGAAAAGCTGCAAGGCAATCTGCAGTTCACAGAGGCAGGCTTCAACTTAAACGGCATTCAGGCCCGCCTTTTGGGCGGGCCGGTGCGCATTGAAGGGGGCACGCGCAGCGCAGCCGCAGGAACCAGTGCAGAGGGCGGCATTCAATTGAGGGCGCAGGGGCAGATCAGCGCCGAAAACATTCGCCTTGCCCCTGAATTAGCCCCCCTAAGTGAGTGGGCGCAACTTGTCAGCGGCAGCACCCCGTACACCGCACAACTGGGGTGGCGAGATGGCCAGCCCGAGCTGTCCGTGCAAAGCCCGCTAGAGGGTTTGGCATTACAGCTGCCCGCCCCCCTGGGCAAAGCCGCAGCCACCCGCGTGCCTTTGTCTGTGCGCATCGGCAGACAAGGTTCCGGCACGGCTTTGCGCGATCAAATTCAACTGGAGTGGGGCAATGTGGCATCGGCGCGCTATGCGCGCAATGTGTCCGGCCCCGAACCCGTGGTGTTGCGTGGCAGCCTGTCGCTGGGTGTGCCCATGACACAAGCCCCGAGCCTGCCCGACTCGGGCGTCTCGGCGACCGTGATGCTGGACAGTTTGGCTGTGGACGAGTGGCAGGCCTTGTTTCAAACCAACAAAACCAGCGGGGCCGAAAAACCGGGCGCTGGCCCGACGGCCTGGCTCGCCTATTTACCCACCCGAATTGGCCTGCAAGCCAACACCATCAAAGCCGATGGACGGACTTTGCACCAAGTGGTGGCTGGGGGCGTGCGCGAAGGCTTCACTTGGCGCATCAATGCAGATGCGCGCGAATTGAGCGGGCATGTCACCTACCAAATGCCCTCGGGGGAACAATTAGGCAACTTGTATGCACGACTGTCACGGCTTAACTTGCCACCGTCCACAGCGGCCGATGTGGAGGGCCTGCTGGAAACCCCGCCGGTCAATCTCCCGGCCTTGGACATTGTGGTTGAAGACCTGGAGTTGCGTGGCAAGAAACTGGGGCGCGTTGAAATCGAGGCCATCAACACCGAACAACAAAAAACCCGTGTGCGCAGCGCTGCCGAATGGAAACTGAACAAGTTCAACATCACCGTGCCCGAGGCCACACTGCGCGGCACGGGACGCTGGTTGACGGCTACCGATGGGGGCAGTCAGCGCAAAACCGAAATGAATTTCAAATTGGATGTCAGCGATGCAGGGGCCTTGTTGACCCGCTTGGGCACACCGGGCGCTTTGCGGGGAGGTAAAGGCCAACTGGAGGGCAGCGTCAACTGGCAAGGCTCGCCACTGGCCTTGCATTACCCCAGCATGACGGGGCAGTTTGGCGTGAAGATGGGCCGTGGCCAATTCCTCAAGGCCGATGCCGGGGTGGCTAAGTTGCTGGGCGTGCTGAGTTTGCAGGCCTTACCGCGTCGTTTGCTGCTGGATTTCAGGGATGTGTTTTATGAAGGTTTTGCCTTCGATTCGGTGCAAGGGGACGTCACCATCACCCAGGGCATTGCCAACACCCGCAACCTGCAAATCAAAGGCATCAATGCGGTGGTCCAGCTTGATGGTTCGGCCGACATTGCCCAAGAAACCCAAAAACTCCGGGCCGTGATTTTGCCCGGGTTGGATGCGGGCACCGCCTCTTTGGTGGCCGGTATTGCGGTCAACCCCGTGGTGGGCCTGACGGCATTTTTGGCCCAATTGTTTTTACAAAATCCACTGGTCAAAGCCAATACCCAAGAGTACCTGATCGACGGCAGCTGGGCCGACCCGAGGGTCACCAAAGTCCCGCACAGCGCGGCAGACCCCAAAGCCCCCGCGCCCCCACCCATGCCCACACCCGCCCCTGCAAGAACCGCCCCCTGAAGTCGCATGAAAAGCTTGAGTGCCCAACGCGCAATCACCCCATGGCAACGCACCCTGTCCATGACGCGTGCCCGGCTGGATGAGGTCTTGCCCTGGGGTTCCGGCCGAAGGTCGCTGTGGGCCGCCCTGATCGCCTTGGTGCTGGCGGTGTTGGTGACCCTGGTTTGGCTGGCCGGTCGCTATGAGGCGAGCCAGGTTCAGGCCGAACTGGAGCGCGATGCCACCGATGCCGTGAACGATTTGCGCGGCAGCTTTTCACGCCATGTTCAGTCTTTACAAGCGCTGCAAGCGGCGCACCTGACAACCGACTCCTGGCAACTCGAGGCCAGCACCTTGCTGCGCAACAACCGGGATTGGGTGCGCATCGAATGGCGCGACAAAAATAACCACTTGCAAAGCTTTGCGGACTCCCCTTTCCGAACACCCGCCTTTGAACGCATTGGCCGCGCCGAAGTCGTGAACGAGGCCCTGCAAACCTGCCAGCGAGCCAAACGATTCAACGGGCCCGCTTACTCAAGCACTTATTTTTTGCCGCAAACCAATGGTCTTGGATTTGAAGTCATGGAGCTGTGTCTGCCCATGACACAGATCGGCGAATTGGTGGGTTACACCGTGGTCACTTTCAGCCTGCAAGAGGTTCTGAATGAACGTTTGGTAGCCACCTTTGGTCGCCGCAACGAGTTGTCTTTTATTGAGCCCGACGGGACTCGCCTGGCCATTGCAGGCACGCAAAGGCGTGAGCGGCGCATCTTTACAGCGCAACAATTGCTTGATTTACCCGGCAACACACTGCTGCTGCGCATGGATGGTCGGCGCGGTGAACCCGATCTGTTCCCGAACGTGCTGACCGCCCTGGTCACGGGCATGTCGATTGCCCTGATCACGGTCATGATCTTGTTGGCCAAGGATTCGCGGCGTCGCCTCAAGGCCGAGCGGGACTTGGCCGATGCCCTGGCCTTCAGAAAAGCCATGGAAGACTCTCTGGTCACGGGTTTGCGCGCACGCGACCTGAAGGGGCACATTACCTATGTCAACCCGGCCTTTTGTCAAATGGTCGGCTGGGAAGCCGAAGCACTGATTGGGAAAAACGCCCCCATGCCCTATTGGCCCCCTGAGATGGTGGACGAATACCAGCAACGCCAAGCCATTCGCTTGGCAGGCAATGCCCCTCCGCGCGAAGGCTTTGAGTCGGTCTTCATGCGGCAAGACGGCACGCGATTTCCGGTGCTCATCATCGAAGCCCCACTGATCAGCGTGCAAGGCGAACAAACCGGGTGGATGGGGGCAGTGATCGACATCAGCGAGCAACGCCGAATTGAAGAACTGTCGCGCGCCAGCCAAGAGCGCTTGCAAGCCACCGCCCGCCTGGCCACGGTGGGCGAAATGGCTTCACTGCTCAGCCACGAACTGAACCAACCCTTGGCCGCCATTGCCAGTTATGCCAATGGCTCGCTCAACTTGCTGAAAGACCCGCAAGCGGAACCGCAAACCCTGAGCGATGTGCACATGGCTTTGCGCCGCATTGCCGAACAAGCGGGCCGTGCCGGACGCGTCATCAACAGCGTGCACGACTTCGTGCGCCGCCGAGAACAGGCCCGTGAGGCGGTGGCGCCGCAAGCCTTGCTAGAAGCCATCGCCCCCTTGGTCAACCTGCAAGCGCGCAAGTTGCAAGTGCGTGTCCACACTCGGGTCGAGCCGCGCTTGCCCCCCGTGTGGTGCGACCGCACCATGGTGGAGCAGGTCTTGCTTAATTTGGCACGCAATGGCATGCAAGCCATGGACCGTCCGGATATTGAGGACCGCGTACTGATTTTGCATGCCCGGCCTGCCGCCAGTAAGGCCGAAAACGCGTGGGTCGAGTTTGCCGTGACCGATGTCGGCACCGGCATTGAGCCCGATGTCGAGGTGCAGCTTTTTAACCCCTTCTTCACCACCAAAGCCGAAGGCATGGGCTTGGGCTTGAGCCTGTGTCGCACCGTGGTGGAACAACATGGGGGACATCTCTTGTTTGAGGCACACGCACCCAAGGGCACGGTTTTTCGTTTTACCTTGCCGGCCGAAGCCCCTGGCAAATCTGCAAGCTCCCCCTAAAATCCCGCCATGCCACTCACTTTTGACAGCACGGTTTACATCGTTGATGACGACATCAGCGTGCGCGAAGGCATGGCCTGGCTGCTTCGCACGCGACGCTTGTTGAGCGAGTCCTACGACAGCGCTGAAGCCTTTTTGGACATGCTCCAGCAGCCCACAGATGCTGCGCGGGCAATGCCCTTGCCCCAACACGCAGGCTGCATTTTGCTCGACGTGCGCATGCCCGGCATGAGCGGGCTGGCCTTGTTTGAGTTGCTACAAAGCCGGGGCATCGCGCAGGCCTGGCCGGTCATTTTTTTAACCGGTCACGCGGATGTGCCGACCGCGGTGGACAGCGTCAAGCGGGGTGCTTTTGACTTTTGTGAAAAGCCTTTTTCAGACAACGCCCTGGTGGACCGCATCGAACAGGCTTTGCAGCTGTCGCAAGGGCGCCTTAAAGCACGATCAAAACAAGACTTTTTGCAGTCCCGCCTGGGTGAGCTGACAGAGCGCGAGCGCGACGTCATGCGCTTGGTGGTGGAGGGCATGCCGAACAAGTTGATTGCGGACCAATTGGACATCAGTGTCCGCACGGTTGAGGTTCACCGCGCCCGGATTTTTGAGAAGATGGAAGTCAAATCCGCCGTTGAATTGGCCAATTTGTTGCGCACCCTGACATGAGCAAAGTCCTTTTCTTTTCCCCTCATGACAGTCCTACTCGCCGGGCTTTGCTGGGCAGCGGGGTCGGTTTTTTCGCCATGGCTTTGTCGGCTTGTTCTACCGGAGGTCGCCGGGCCGATCCCATGGCCACCTTGTCCAACGAAGATAGCGCCACCACGAGCGGCACGGCTTATCACCCCAAACGCAACGATCTGGCCTTGTTTGCACTGTCATTGCTGGACACGCCCTATAGCTGGGGCGGCAGGGGCCCAGCGACCGGGTTCGATTGTTCAGGACTGGTTTCGCATGTGTACAAAGAGGCGGCGGGCTTGCCCATTAAGGGCACTTCGGCAGATCTGGGTCAAAAATCACGTCCGGTGGAACGCTCGCGCATGCAGCCTGGCGATTTGGTGTTCTTCAACACCCTGGGGGCGCGACATTCGCATGTGGGCCTGTATGTCGGCAATGGCCGATTTGTGCACGCCAGCAACCCGCGCACCGGGGTTCGCCTAGACTATTTAAGCAACCGCTACTATGCGCAGCGCTTTGAGGGGGCAGGAACATTGCTCGACTGACCCGTTTGTTGAAGCATCAGTTCAGGACCTGATCTGCGTCGAATCTGCGGCGAAATGGGGTCGAATCGGGGGAGCAGAGGCTTATTTTCAAGGCCTTTTGTCATCCGATTCTTTGTTGTCCTCAGAGGGCAATTCGCCCTTGGAGCGGCCCGAAAACATAGTCCACCACACAATGGCGACAATGAGAATCAGCGCCAACAACGCTTCTAGCAAAATAAGAGCCATGCCCAAAATTCCGTTTCTGTATTTGCCCAGGGTGTGCTTCGCTGGGGTGTTGGCTGCGATTGTAGGCAGCCTGGTCGCTTGTTCGTCCCCACCCACAGCGCATGAACCCAGTGCGCCACGCCCATTGTCCGGCCCACCCGCAACATCCCCCACAGGCAAAAACCAGGATTCACCCACAGGCACAAAACCGCCCCCACCCACACCGGCCGCAGACTCCGGGCCACTGCCCCCGGTCATCTTGCAAGCCTCTAGCCGATGGGTGCCTGTGCCATGGTCCGAGTTGCCCGGCCTGGAAACTGACGATGTCAACGAAGCTTGGCCTGCCTGGCTGCAAAGTTGCGCGCGACCGACCCCCACTTGGGCCGCGCTGTGTCCCAAGCTTCGGCAACTGGCACAAGCCCCGGTCGAAACCCAACGCCAATGGCTGCGGCAACACCTGCAACCCTACCGAGTCGAAACGCTCACTGAACAAGCCCAGGGCTTGTTGACGGCCTATTACGAACCCGTGCTGAATGCGTCGCGGCAATCGCGCGCCGGTTTCAATGTGCCCTTGTTTGCGCCGCCCGCCGACCTGAACAAGCGCAAGCCCTGGTACACCCGGCAAGAGATGGAAACCCTGCCCCAAGCTCGCGCATCATTGCAAGGCAAGGCGCTGGTCTACTTAGCCGACCCAGTCGACGCCATGGTGCTGCAGATTCAAGGCTCGGGCTTGGTCAACGTGACCGAAGCCAACGGCAGCCAACGACAAGTGCGACTGGCCTTTGCCGCCACCAACGAACAGCCCTACAAAAGCATCGGTCGCTGGTTGCTCGACAAAGGCCTGGTGCGTGATGCGACCTGGCCGGGCATCAAGGCTTGGATTGCACGCAACCCCTCACGTTTGAACGAACTGCTGTGGCAAAACCCGCGTGTGGTGTTTTTCAAAGAAGAGGGTTTGCCTGCGGGTCAATTGCTGGGCCCCAAGGGTGCGCAAGGGGTGCCCTTGACGGCAGAGCGCTCCATTGCCGTAGACCGCAGCAGCATTCCTTATGGCACGCCGGTTTGGTTGCAATCCAGTGGGCCCCAAACCACGCTGGATCGCTTGGTGGTAGCGCAAGACACCGGCAGCGCCATCGTGGGGGCTGTGCGGGCCGACTATTACGCAGGCTCGGGCGATGCGGCAGGCGAATTGGCCGGACGCTTGAAGCAGCCCCTGAAACTGTGGGTCTTATGGCCCAGATGAGCGCCCTGTATTGCCGCCCAGGCTGTGGGGCTTGCTGCACAGCCCCCTCGATTTCATCACCCATTCCGGGCATGCCCGGGGGTAAACCCGCTGGCATGCCTTGCGTGCAACTCGATGCTCAGCGGCGCTGCCGTATTTTTGGCCAGCCCGAACGTCCCGCCGTGTGCGGCCAACTGCAAGCCTCCCTTGAAATGTGCGGACCGCAAGACGACGCGGGCCTGTTTGCCCGGCGTTATCTGATGCGGCTCGAATTACTCACGCAACCTGGCTGATCTGGGTCTCTTAATGCGGTCTCCCACACGTCATGAATGGCCACAACTTGTGGTTATGCTGACGCTTTATTGTTCACCGACCGGAGTTGGGCCATGGCATTTGAAATTCCTTCACTGAAAGACAGCGTGCACCCTGACGAATGGCAACTGCGCCAAGACCTGGCCGCGTGTTACCGCTTAGTGGCCTTGTACGGCTGGAGCGACTTGGTGTTCACCCACATCAGCGCCAAGCTGCCGCAATCGGTGACAGGCGATGAACACCAGTTTTTGATCAACCCCTATGGCCTGATGTTTGATGAAATCACGGCCTCCAGCTTGGTGAAAGTGGACATGCAGTGCAACAAATTGCATGCCAGCCCGTTCCCAGTCAACCCGGCCGGTTTTGTCATTCACAGCGCCGTGCACGAAGCCCGGCCGGAGGCCGGTTGCGTGTTGCATACCCACACCCGTGCGGGCGTGGCCGTAAGCGCCCAAGCCCATGGCGTACTGGGCATCAGCCAACAAAGCACTTTTGTGCTCTCATCATTGGCCTACCATGGCTATGAGGGTGTGGCCATTCGCGACGACGAAAAGCGGCGACTGCAAGCCAACTTGGGCACCGCCAATTTTTTGATGCTACGCAACCACGGCTTGCTGACGGTGGGCAAAGGCATCGCCGATGCATTTTTGTCGATGTACATCTTCGAGAACACCTGCCGCATCCAAATCGATGCCCTGGCAGGTCAGTCCGGACCCAAAGACCTTACGCCTGTAGACCCGCAAATTCTGACCGGCGTTGGCCACGCCATGCGGGTTCAAACCGGCGGTCTGGGGGGCGCTTTTGTTTGGCCCTCATTGCTGCGAAAATTGCACCGCGAATGCCCGGACTACGTACTTTGACCCCCCGTAAAAGCAGCATACTCTGGCTGTCATTTGTTGAGCCCTTTGACCTCCAACACTCTCTTTATTTCTGTAAAAACACATGCCCTCATTATTTGAACCCTGCCAAGTTGGCGCCCTGACACTGGCCTCGCGCATCGTCATGGCCCCGCTGACGCGCAACCGCGCACCGGGCTCATTGGCCAACGAGCGCATGGTCCTTTACTACCAACAGCGCGCCAACCCAACCACAGGCGCGGCCCTGATCGTGACCGAAGCCACCGCCATCAGCCACCAAGGCCAAGGCTATGCCGATGTCCCCGGCATCTGGCGCGCCGACCAAGTGAGCGCTTGGCAACGAGTGACCAACGCCGTTCACGCCGAAGGCGGCAAAATCGTGTTGCAGTTGTGGCATGTGGGCCGGGTCTCTCACAGCAGTTTGCAACCCCGAGGCGCAGCCCCTGTGGCGCCGTCGGCCCTCACCGCCGAAACCAAAACCGTCGTACTGGTCGACGGCAAAGCCCGCTTTGTTGAAACCTCGGCCCCACGCGCCCTGAACATCGCCGAATTACCCGGCATCGTGCAAGACTACCGACGCGCAGCGGGCAACGCCATGGCCGCAGGCTTTGATGGCGTTGAGGTCCATGCCGCCAACGGCTACCTGATTGATCAGTTTTTGCGCGACAGCAGCAACCGCCGAACCGATGCCTATGGCGGCAGCATTGAAAACCGCACCCGGTTTTTGAACGAGGTGATGACAGGCATCACGAATGAAATTGGGGGTCAGCAAACCGGTATCCGGCTCTCGCCCGTCACGCCCGCCAACGGCGTAAGCGATGCCCATCCGCAAGCCTTGTTTGAACACGCAATCAAGTTGCTCGCCCCCCTGAACTTGGCCTATTTGCACATCATCGAAGGCTCCACCGGCGCTGCGCGAGACCACCAGCAAGGTGACAAACCTTTCGATTACGCACGCTTGCGCAAGGTGTATCAGGAAGCCGGCGGTCAAGCCGCCTGGATGGTCAACAACGGCTATGACCTGGCGCTGGCCGAAAACGCCCTCACACAAGGTGCCGATCTGGTGGCTTTTGGTCGTGCGTTCATTGCCAACCCTGACCTTGCAGCGCGATTGCGCCAAGGCGGCCCATTCAACACCCCCGAGCGCGCCACTTTTTACGGCGGTGGCGACGAAGGTTACACCGATTACCCCACTTTGACTTGAAAAGGAAGCGCCATGATCACCGCCCGATTCAAAACCTTTTGGCCCTGCGCGTTTTTTTTGACTCTGCTTTGTGGCCAAGCGCACGCAGGTCGGCCTTTGTCGGTAGACGATGCCAACGTCAACGAGGTCGGCAAAGGCCACATTGAAACCTGGCTGGCCCGTGGCCCGTCCGGACAGAGCGCGTGGTTTGTTTCTCCTGCCTGGTCGCCCAAAGAGGGGCTCGAATTGGCCGCCACCGTGACAAGGGACCGACAGGAAAAACAAACAGCCGGGGCAGTCCAAGCCAAATTTAGGCTCAGTGCCAGTCAAGAGAACGGCTGCAACTTCGGCGCCTTGATCGGACTGGCACAGGCCGAAGGCGAAAAATCTAACCCCTATGTGAATGGCTTGCTCACTTGCAACCACCCAGCTTGGGGCAGTGTGCACGGCAATCTGGGGGCCGTCCAATTGCAAGGATCCCAGTACAACAACACTTGGGGTGTGGCGTGGGAATACCCCATCGGCGAAGTCACTTTTCATGTAGAAAGTTTTGGCCAGCAGCATCTCAAGCCAACCCGGGCCATGGGTCTGCGTTATGAGCTTTCGCCGTCGCTGCAAGTGGATGGCAGTTTAGGCCGACAGATTGGCAAGAATTTGCTAACCCTGGGCGTAAAGTGGATGTTTTGAACCCCTGATCCTGCTGACTCTGCTGATCCTGCTGATCGACTTTGTAGATCTGGCACAGCCACTTGTCAGCCCAACCCGATGCGCGCGGGGACGCAGGATGAAATCAGCAAGTCGAATAGTGAATTAAATCTCCCTTTCCCTGTGGATAAACCAAGTCCCTTTCACTTTGGATAAACCAAGTGCCCTTCCCCGTGGGTAAACCAAGTGCCTTTCCCCGTGGGAGGCTGCCCCTGCGGCCGAATGGTGAAAGAAGCTACAAAGCTTGCGCCTGGCTTTATCGCTTGAATCAGGTTTTGTGGTTTAACAAAGCTTTGAGCCCAATCAAACATTCGCGAGTAGGGGCTTGCACCCACTTGTTGGCGGTCAAAGTTTCCAGCGCTTGAGCAGCAAGGCGTTGGCCATGACGCTGACCGAGCTAAGTGCCATGGCTGCGCCTGCAATGACGGGGTTCAGGTAGCCCAATGCGGCCAGCGGAATACCCGCCACGTTATAGGCAAAGGCCCAAAACAAGTTCTGTCGGATTTTGGCCACGGTGCGGGCTGAAATGTCCAGCGCTGCGCCCACCAAAGCCACATCGCCCCGCATGAGCGTGATGCCCGCTGCATGCATGGCGACATCGGTGCCGTTGCCCATGGCCAGGCCCACGTCGGCTGCGGCCAACGCAGGGGCATCGTTCACGCCGTCGCCCACCATGGCCACCACCTGGCCACCCGACCGCAGGCTTTGGACTTGAGCCGCCTTGTCGATGGGCAACACGTCGGCCAGCACTTCGCCGTTTTCGGGTCGCAAACCCAAGCGCCGCGCCATGACTTCCGCGGCAGCTTGGTTGTCACCTGAAATCATGACCAGTTTCAGACCCCTGTTGCGCAACGCGACCAGCGCCTGTGCTGCGCCCGGCTTGGGTTCATCGCCGAAAGCCATTAACAACAAACCATGCACACCGTCTGAATTTCGCTCACCCAAGGCAGACAAAGTGGCGCCCGTGGCCAGCAACTCTTGCACTTCTGCGGCCCAAATGCCGGGGTCCATGCCTTCTTGGTGCAACCAACGCAAGCTGCCCAGCAGCATTTGGCGTCCGGCCAAAAG
>Ga0315903_10003147_pt1 | contig 23216 bp, 26 predicted proteins | sample LakEriMetagenome_7_FD_203524 | JGI IMG/M metagenome (GOLD analysis project Ga0315903, IMG submission 203524) | Freshwater fungal communities from buoy surface, Lake Erie, Ohio, United States - Buoy 2 MA119 | ecosystem: Environmental > Aquatic > Freshwater > Lake | place: USA: Lake Erie, Ohio... | reverse complement strand
AAGCTCGGGAGCACAGAGGCTGAAGCTCAGCTCATGATTGCCGTGTTCTCTGCCGTCACCATGATGCTGCTCGGCATGTTCGGGGTGCATTTCGGCCTGTTGGTCTACGGCATGGAGCACGACACCGCCCCGCAGCACACTGCCGAGGTGGTCCCGCTCCGTCCGGCGAATGACAGCGTTGCACGTGAAACAAAGCCGGAGCCGCTGCCGTCTGTCCTTACAGTGGGGAAGGCAATCATCCCAGCGCGGGCTGCGTAGCCATCTATAGTAGAAACGAAGTAGACCATGGCAAAGGGTAAGAAGACAGGAGGACGAACAAAAGGCGTCAAGAATAGATCAACAGTAGAGCGCGAGGCATTGATTGCTCGTGCTTTAGGTGATCGAAGTGCAGGCGTCGAACCTCTTGACGTTTTGCTGACCGCCATGCGGGAAGCGTGGAACGAAGGCGACGTGGAAGCCGCAGTGGTCATTGCCGAGAAGGCAGCACCCTACCGCCACCCCAAGCTTGCCAGCACTGAGCTGAAGGGCGACGCGGACAACCCGATTGAACAGCATTCGCGCGTCGAGATGGTCATAGTGGATGCCCAACACGATACGAGCTTCGGTGCCGAGGAAGCTGGCGCCTTTGCTCAAACCCGCCCGATATAAGGGGGCCTACGGCGGCCGAGGCGGCGCCAAGTCGCATTTTTTCGCCGAGCAAATCGTTCTGCGCTGTTACGCCAAGCCCACCCGCGCGGTGTGCATTCGCGAGGTGCAGGACACCATCAAGGATTCGGTCAAGCAGTTGCTGGAAGACAAGATCCAGCGGCTTGGCATCGGCGCATCGTTCGACGTGCAGCGCGATGCGATCATAGGCAAGGGACGCGCATCTGGCTCGCTGATTATCTTCAAGGGTATGCAGACCTACAACGCCGAGAACATAAAATCACTGGAAGGGTTTGATGTGGCGTGGGTCGAAGAAGCCCAGACGCTAAGCGAGCACTCGCTTCGCCTGCTTCGCCCCACCATTCGAAAAGAGGGCTCCGAAATCTGGTTTTCGTGGAATCCCCGGCACGATACTGACGCGGTGGACAAGTTTCTGCGTGGCGCTGAGCCTCCGCGCAACTCAACCGTGGTGCGCGTTAACTGGTATGACAACCCGTGGTTTCCCGAAGTGCTGCGGCACGAGATGGAGGACGACTACCGCGCTGACCCCGAGATGGCTGAATGGGTCTGGGGTGGTGGGTATCAGATCGTCTCGGAGGGAGCCTACTACGCACGCTTGATTGCGCAGGCCGAAAAGGAAGGCCGCGTCGGCAGCTTTCCGCCGGTTACTGGCCTTCCGGTTAAGACGGCCTGGGATCTTGGCGTGGATGACTACACTTCGGTATGGTTCGTGCAGGAGCAGCCGCACAACGGCATTCTGCGGCCGACCGTGGTCGATTACTACGAAGCCGGCGGGGATGGGGCACCGCAGATCGTGTCAACCTGTATGCCGGAGGTGTTTGTTCCGCCGACGTGGGACGACGCCTTTGCAGGGTGGAACAAGGCCAAGGCTCTCGAGACGCTTGGCCGGCATGTGCCGTTCCGGTACGCGGACAGCTACCTTCCGCACGATATCCGCGTGAGGGAGTGGGGCGGTGGCGCCAGGTCGCGCGTCGAAGTGGTGCAACGCATTGGCGTGCCGAACGTGCGCAAAGGCGTGCCGGCCAACCCGGAGGACAGAATTGCGGCTGTGCGCGAGCTGCTGCCGATTGTGCGCTTCCACATGACGCCGCGCGTCAAGATTGGTCTGCAGCGGCTTCAGCGGTATCGCCGCAAATTCAACGACACGCTGCAAAGCTACACGACGCCGGAGCACGACATCAATTCGCACGCAGCCGACAGCTTCGGAGAATACGCAATCAACTGCGGTCTGACTGCGCTCGACGCAGCGCCTAAGCCAGACCCCATCAAGGCTATGTTGAAGCCTGTGACGCTCAACGACATTATGGATGAAGCCGATGTCGAGTGACGCCGGCTCCGGTGATCTTGACAAAGCCAACGAGCAGCGCCGCGTGTCGCCTGAAGCATCCGCGCGCTTTTGGGTCATGCAGCTTTCTATCTCCGATCGCGAACATCGCGATTGGGTGAAGGAAGGCGAGCGGATTGAGAAGCGCTACAAGGCCGAAAAGAACGCTGCGGCCAAGGTGTCGAAGGCGTCGAAGCGGCTGAGCATCCTGTACTCCAACACAGAGACGCTGACAGCCGCTCTTTACGCTCGCACGCCTAAGCCCGACGTGCGCCGGCGGTTCGCAGACCGCAACCCGGTTGCCCGCATGGGCGCTGACATTATCGAGCGCTCGCTGGTTTATTGCTCTGATACCTCCGAGCATGATCGTGTCTACAAGCGCGGCGTGAAAGACTTGGTGCTGCCCGGCCGCGGCGTAGTGCGGCTCGACTACGAGCCCAAGATGGGCCAAGTGCCGGTCATTGATCCAATGACGGCAGCGCCCGCCGTTGACGAGACCGGCCAGCCCGTCACAGAAGAAGCCGTCGTCGATCAGAAGGTGGTCGAACGCTATATCTACTGGAACGATTTCCGGCACAGCGCCGGCCGCACGTGGGAAGATTGGTGGTGGATCGCGTTCCGCCATCGCATGACGCGGGAAGATCTGCGCGAAAACAGGTTCGCAGACCCTGAGACGATCCCGCTCAACTGGTCGCCGGAGATGGACGACGCGCGCACGTCAGATCGGGACATCCCCGACGATATGAAGCGCGCGGAAGTCTGGGAGATCTGGGACAAGCGGGACCGCTCGCGCGTGTGGGTGGTCAAGGGCCATCCGCGCGTGCTGCGCATGGACGATGACCCCTATGGCCTCGAGGGCTTCTGGCCGATCCCGTGCCCGCTGTTCGCGACGACGGGCAACGACAACTGCATGCCGACGCCTGATTACGTGCAGTACGAGGACCAGGCCGACGACCTCGACGAACTCGAGGCGCGCATTTCGCACCTCACCAAGCAGCTCAAGCGGCGCGGCGTCTATGATGCCTCGATCGAAGCTCTGAAGCGACTAGCGCGGGCCGGCGACAACGAGTTCATTCCGACCAAAGACATGCAGATGCTGGCCAGCAAGGGCGGGCTGCCGGCAGTGTTTCAGGTGGAGGACGTGTCCGCGACGGCTGGCATTCTTTCCGAACTCTACAAGCAGAAAGAGCAGCGCGTTCAATCGATCTACGAGGTGACCGGCATCAGCGACATCATGCGCGGTGCCACCAATGCCAGCGAGACCGCGACGGCGCAGAACATCAAAGCCCAATTCGGGAGCATGCGCCTCAAAGATCGGCAGCGCGAGGTGCAGCGGTGGGTCCGCGACGCATACCGGATCAAGGCCGAGCTGATCTGCGAGCATTTTGAGCCTCGCAAGCTGGCGGAGATGACCGGCCTTCAGCCGGATGAGACGTTCGCCGCCGCCGTCGAGATGATCAAGTCCGACCGGGCGCGCGGCTATTCGATCGACATCGAGACCGACAGCACGGTGTTTGAAGATGCCGAGGCCGAGAAACAGAGCCGCGTCGAGCTTCTCACAGCGATGGGCGGCTTTGCTCAACAGTGGATGCCGCTGGTGCAGGTCGCGCCGGAAATGATGCCGCTCGTGGGTGAGATGCTGGCGTTTGGCGTGCGCGGCTTCAAGGCGGGCCGCCAACTCGAGGACGCCATCGACCAGACCATGCAGGCCATGCAGCAGCGCTTGTCCGCGCCACCTCAGCCGCCGCCGCCTGATCCGGCCGTGGTCAAAGCTGAGGCTGAAATGCAGCGCGACCAGCAAGCCCATGAGATGGACATGGCCGGCAAGCAAATGGACCTGCAAATGAAGCAGGCGGATATGCAGTTCAAGCAGCAGAGCGCGGTCATCGATGTGCAGAAGGCGCAGGCGATGGCAGACGCCAAGGTGGCCAGCGTCGGGCCTGATGGACGGATGCTGCAATGATTGAACATGAGATTATTCGCGCTGTCGCGATGACCTACGCGTACAGCACAAGACGGATCTACGGCCGCGCGCCTATCGGTCGTGACGCCACGCAAGACGAGCGGCAACGGATTGCTGAGATGGCGATTGCTGAGTTTGACGCAAGCGGCACGCCGGACGCTAACACGCGAATGAAAGACGCTTTGCTGAAGGCTGAAAAGGCAGTTCTATACCCATGAACCCGCATCTTGAGACCCGCCGGGAGAACAGCGCCCCGAAGTGCGCGACATGCCGTGAATGGGACGGCCGCGACACAGGCAAAAGCGCGGCCACGTGCGAGCGGCACATGACGATGACGCTCGACCTTGCCGTGTGCAGTGCATGGGAGCAGCACGAGGTGCTGCATGGTCAGATCATCCGGCCCGACGACGAATGAGCAACCAAAGCGGGGTTCAGGCCGCTGTCCGCGCCGTCACCGGCACCACGCTCGACTACAACGGCGACTGGTCAGCGCTGTTCGATGCTGACGGCATCGCTGCGGGCGACTGGAACGGCCGCATGCTGGCGTGGATCAATACGACGCTCGGCACGAGCTACACCAATCTGCCGGGTGCTATGCATGCGTTCGCGGTCGATCAGGGGTTTACGAGCTGGTCGGCCATGAACACGTTCGAGCTGTTTACGCCGGCTGATTTGTTTGCTGGCGGATATGTAGGCGACTGGTGGACGGCGACCGATCTTACGAAGCTGTCCCAGGACGATGCCGGCCTGACGCCTGTTGCATCTAACAACAATCCGGTGGGCCGCTGGCTCGGCTCGGTGAACAGCACGGCTTTGACGCAGTCGAGCGCCACGCTGAAGCCGCTTTATAAAACAGACGGCTATGTTCAGACGGATGGCATCGACGATTTTATGAGTTCGACGCTGTCCATTACTACGTACCCAATGACAATCGCTTTCGTGTTTGATGCGACGGTGACGGTGACGGGCAGCGGTCTGGGCATGACGCTGAGCATGGCTCAAAACGACTCAAACTATCGCGGCGTCTGCATTGTTCCGGCGACGGCGGGCATTGCTGCGTCGCGCGGCGTTGCGAACGTGTTGACGACTCCTGGTAAAACCACCGTCACTACTGGAACAAGGCGCAGCGTTTGGGGGCTTTTTGAGTCCGGGGCGCTGACGTTTTTCTTCAGTGAGGGCGACACCGGCACGAACACTCATAGCAATACGCACGGCGCGAGCACGCTGTTTTTTGGAAAAACTCGTCCGTCAGGGTTGTTTGCAGGTTTGAAAGTGCGTGAACTTTTGATCATTAACCGTTTGCTTGACGCAACGCAACGAGGACAATTGAGAGACTATTGGGGCGCCGCATGAGCCGAGAAACTTACGTCATTCGCGACGGCAAGCTGGTGCCGAAGCACTTGGCCGCACCACTCGAAGGCCGGCGGGATCATCGCTTCATGCCTGACATGGCGCCGATCGACTTGCCGGGCGGCAAGCAGCTGACCAGCCGCAGTCAGCTTCGCGAGCACGAGCAGCGCTACGGTATCAAACAGTGTGGCGACGACTGGACCGGCAGCACTAAGCCGGTTTGGTGGGACGCATGGAAACGAGGGGAACTGCGTGGCTGATCCTATGGACGTGAGTGCAGACGAGATCCCCGCGCTCGACGACACGCCGGACACGCCAGTTACCGAGGCGCGGCCGTCGCTCGACGATGTAATCAGCAAGGCGCTGGATGAGGCTGAAAGCGAGCCGTCCGGCGACCGTGCACGAGACGAGAAAGGCCGCTTTGCCCCAAAGGCAGGCGAGCCCACCCCATCCGAGGCCGGCGAGGCTCCCCCCGAGGGGACATCCGAGACCGCGCCCGTTGTAGCGAGTACCGCGCCGAAGCCAGAAGCCCAGCCGGAGATTTCCGAGGGGCACTTCCGGGGATGGGCGCCGGAACAGGTGCAGCAGTTCAAAGCTCTACCCCCGGAAGCGCAGAAGATCGCGCTCGACGTGGTGCAGGGCCGCGACCGTTTCTATTCCGAGCGCATTGCCGAGTATGAGCAGGCCGTCAACGTTGCCCGCCCGCTGGTCAACGCGCTGCAGCCCCATGAGCATCGCATCCGACAGGTCACGCCAGATCCGGCGGCCTACGTGGCGCACGTGCTTGACATGGATCATCGGCTGCAGTTCGCGCCCTACGCGGAGAAGGTGCAGCTGTTCGCGCAACTTGCGCAGCAGATCGGTGTGCCGTTCGCCCCTCCCGAGCCAGACCCGTTCGCCGATCCCATGTCACCCATGGGGCAGGCGTATCCGGTCGTTCATGACCTGCGCAACCAGGTCGTCCAACTGCAGGCGAGACTGCAGCACTTTGAATCGCAGAACAGCCAAGTCGAGCAGCAAAAACTGGCTTCCACCATTCAGGCTTTCACCTCCCAGACCAATGCCGATGGCTCGCCCAAGTACCCTCATTTCAATGAGGTTCGCGCGACCATGGGTCAGCTTCTGAAGGAAGGCAAAGCCCACACGATGGAGGACGCCTACAGCATCGCCGTAAGGCCGATTGAGGACCGCATCTCTCAGGAGATCACCCGCCGGCTGAGTGCTGCTGACGCTGCGAAGCAAGCCGCGTTGTCCAAAGCCAGGAAGGCCGCTCCCGTTCGCACGAACGGCGTGGCTCCAGGCGGCGTGACAAAGGCGGGCGGGCTGGATGCGATCATCTCCGCTGCACTCGACCAAGCAGGCATTCAATAGGAACCACTGAGCTATGCCGTCACCCAATTCATCCTTTACCGACCTCATTACCACGACTTTGCAGGGCTACTCCGGCGAGATCGCGGACAACATCACCAACCACAACGCCCTGCTCAAGTCGATCGAACGCAAGGGCAACGGCAAGGAGGCGACTGGACGCACTATCGTCCAGGAACTCGAGTACGCCGAGAACCCGAACGTCATGTGGTACGCGGGCGCCGAGCCGCTGCGCATTGACGCCTCCGAGACCATGACGGCGGCCGAGTTCAATTACAAACAGTTGGCCGGCAACGTCACGATCACGGGTCTGGAGGAAATCCAGAACAGCGGTCGCGAGGCGGTCCACAACCTGCTCTCCGCTCGCATGAAGAACTTGAAGAAGTCGCTCACGAACACCGTGGCCACGGCGATCTATGCCGATGGCACGGGCTCAAGTGGCAAAGAGTTCGGCGGGCTCCAGCTGCTCGTGGCAGACACCAACACCAACACGGTCGGCGGCATCAGCGGCACGACCTATGCGTGGTGGCGCAATTACGTCTACGATTTCTCCGCGCTCGCTATCACGGCTTCGTCCACCACCATCCAGCGCGCCATGAATACCGCCTGGATCAACACCATTCGCGGCACGGACTCGCCCGACATCATCACCGCCGGGCAGACGTACTTTCTCTACTATCTGGAGAGCCTGCAGGCCAATCAGCGTTTTACTGACACCAAGGGCGCGGGCGCCGGCTTCACTAATATTGCGTATGCCTACGGCGCCAATACCCCGGTGGTCTACGACGACCAGTGCGCCGCCACGCGGATGTACTTCCTGAACACGGATTACATCTTCATGCGGAAGGCACGTGGTCGGTGGATGAAGCCCGCCCCGGACAAGGCAAGCGTCAACCAGGACGCGGTGGTGATGCCCATGTACGCGGCCGGCAACATGACCATCAGCAATCGCGAGCGTCAGGCTGTGATCTGCGCTTGATCCAGCCCCACGCAACAGGAGACCGCTTCCATGTCTTTTCTCTCGTCTATCAACCCTACTGAGACCTACGCCAACGCTGAGTTCGCGCTTGGCACGATCGCGTCTCTCACCACGTCGCAGGGCACGAAGCGTTACAAGTTCGTGCAGTACGACACGGGCGCCGGCTCGGTCGCAGCCGTGGCCGGGAACGTCTGCTACGTCTACGCCGTCTCTGGCACGTCGGCCGGGCAGGTGCACGTGGTCACGTCGGATCTATCGGATTCGGCAGAGGTCGGCGCTGGCGTGCTGCAGTCGGCTCCAACCGATGGCCAGTATTGCTGGATTCAGGTGCGCGGCCAGGCCACGCTAAACACGGCTCTCACGGCTGGCGTTGACGGTGATCCGCTCACGCCCACCGGAGCCACGGACGGCACGCTCGACGTGACCACGGCCAGCACCGATCACATCTGCGCTGTCGCTATCGATGCGTCGGCCAAGATCGTGCTGTGCCTGTTCCCTGACTGACGACAACTCGGCCGGGCGGGATGGTCTCGCCCGGCCACAATCGAGGTGACACATGAGCGAAGTGCTCGGCAAAGTGCGTGCCAAATTCTTTCGCGGCGAGTCTGGCCGCGACTACATTGAAATCAGCATCATCGGTGACACGAACACCGTGGTTCGCAAGGTGACGCCGGCCGACACGGAGCGGTTCGCCAAGGATTGGGCCGCCTACAGCGCTGGCAATCAGGAGATTCCCATCGAGGGCTCGCCCCTGACGGATGTGCCTGGCGTGGACCTCAACGTCGCGCTCGGCTACCGGCTCAAGGGCGTTCGCACGGCTGAAGAGCTGGCCGCGCTCGACGAAGCGGCGGCTAAATCGCTCGGCATGGGCGGGCTCACGTCCTGGCAGGCGGCCAAGAACCTTATTCGCATGCGCGAGTTGGAAGCGCTGCAGGCTGTTGCCGCCCCGCGCCGCGGCCGGCCGCCTAAGGATGCCGCTGACGAGCCCGTGAGCACATGAGTCTGCTGACCATCATCCAGGCGGCAGCCGACCGCATCGGCATTCCGAGCCCGACTGCGGTCATCTCGTCAAGCGAGCCTAATGTCCGCATGATGCTGTCGCTTTCCATTCAGGAGGGCGTCGAGCTGGCCCGCAGGCACGCCTGGCAGCGCATCACCAACGAGCACACGTTTGCGACCGTCAACGGAACGGTCGCCTACGCCCTTCCGACCGACTTCGACAGGTTGCTCGAGGGCACGATGTACAATCGGAGCCAGGACCGGCTGGTCGTGGGTCCGATCACGCCGCAGCGCTGGCAGCAGATGCAGGCCAATTTGACTGTGGGCACATGGACGGCGGTCTATATCCGCGGCAACTATCTGCGGCTCACGCCGACGCCTACGGCGGCTGAGACAATCGCGTTTGAGTACGTGTCGAGGTACTGGTGCGGGCTCGCCGCCGACACGTCGGCCACGGCGCTCAAATGGGCCAACGACGATGACATCACGTTCCTTGACGAGGAGCTGGTGTCGCTCGGGGTCGTGTGGCGCTTCCTGCGCGCTCGCGGTCTCGACTATTCCGAGGCGTTCCGCTCCTACGAGGAAGCCGTGAACGAGCGCAAGGCCAACGATGGCGGCATGCGCATTCTCGACCTCGGCAATCAGCCCGGCACTACGCTGTCCGATCCGTCCATAGCTGATGGGAATTGGTCGCTTACCTGATGCTGCAGCGCGCACCGCTCCGCCCCAACGCCAAACGTCGCCCCGTCGCCCGGACCCGTCCGCTGCCGTTCCCGGTGGGCGGCTGGGACGCTGCGTCGCCGCTGTCGGCCATGCCGGAAGATCGGGCGGTTCAGCTCAAGAACTGGTTCCCGCGCCCCGGTTACGGCGAGATCCGCCGCGGCTACGTCCGGCACGCCTATGACGTCGGCACGGATACGTCGCCCGTTGAGAGCCTGATGGCGTGGAGAGGCCCAGCATCGTCGAAGATGTTCGCGGCATCAGGCGCGGCGATCTACGACGTGACAACGGCCTCGACGGCGGCCAGTTCGGCGCTGACGGGGCTCAACAACGCGCGCTGGCAGCACGTCAACATCACCACAGGCGCTGGCCATTACCTCTGGATTTGCAACGGTGCCGATGATCCGAGGCACTTCAACGGCTCGGTGTGGGCCACGCCATCGCTCACCGGAGTGACGGCTACCAGCATCGTGCACGTGAACAGCCATAAAAAGCGGCTGTGGTTCACCATCCTCGACAGCCTCACGGCTTACTATCTCGCGACTGATGCCGTTGCTGGCGCGGCCACGTCGTTTGCGCTCGGGTCGGTGTTCACGCGCGGCGGCCATTTGGTGGCCATGGGTACGTGGTCGCGTGATGGTGGTTCCGGGCCCGATGACTATGCCGTGTTCGTATCCTCGGAGGGGCAGGTTGCTCTATACCAAGGCACCGATCCGGCTAGCGCCAACACGTGGGCCTTGGTCGGCACCTACGACGTCCCGGCGCCGATCGGCCGGCGATGCTTCGTCAAGTACGGCGCGGACCTGGCGCTGATCACGCTCGAAGGCGTGTTCCCGCTGTCGCAACTGCTGTCGGTCGATCAGAGCCAGGCCGGCCGGGTTGCGCTCACGGCCAACATCTCGCCGGCATTCAACAGCGCGGCGCGGTCGTATGCGTCGGTGTGGGGCTGGGAGGCGATCGTCTATCCGCGCGGCACGCGGCTGATCGTCAACATTCCGAGCGCTGAAAACAGCGCATCCAGCCAGTACGTCATGAACACGCTGACCGGCGCTTGGTGCGAGTTCGACGGCCACACCGCCAATTGCTGGCTGGTCTATGATGACAACCTCTACTTCGGCGGCAACACTGGTTCCGTGTTCAAAGCGGACACCGGGTCGCTCGACTTCGATCAGCCTATAACAGCCACGGGGCAGACCGCCTACACCGCGCTCGGCACGGCGCAGACGAAACGCTGGCTTCAGTGCCGAGCGCTTGTGACCGGAACAGGCGCCTTCCGGCCACAGATCGGCATTAGCACCGACTTCTATGAAACGTCTTTGCTCTCGCCGGGCTCAGCTTCAGCACTGCCGACGTCAGCTTTGTTCGGGTCGGCCGTGTTCGGAACGAGCGTGTTTGGCGCTTCGGTCAATGTGTCGAGCGATTGGGTCGGCATGGCCGGCATCGGGGCGTTTGGTTCGATCAAGTTCGTCGGCCGGGTCGGCTACAACGCGTCGATTGCCGGTGGCGAGTGGAGCACGGCCACGTGGGGCGCGTCCACGTGGGGCGCCAACGGGTCGGTGGAGGAAAGCCTCGTCATCAACGGGTTTCTGGTGATGGCAGAGACCGGGGGCGCGCTCTGATGCATCTCGTGCTTGGCCATGACGCGACCGTGAACGCATGGGTCGCGCTTCGCTACGGCGTTCACGTGCAGCAGCAGCCGTCCGTCTCCATGGGCGTCATCAATCGAGACGGCGTGCTGGTCGGGGCGTTCGTGCTGACCGCCAAAAACGACACGACGGCCGAGCTTCACCTGTACGGCCGGACCAGCAACGACACGTGGCGCGAAATGTTCGGGCGCGTGTTCGGGTCGGGCGTCTATCGGCTCGAGATCCGCACGGCGAAGTCTAACCGCGCCGTCAAGAAGGCGGCGCCGAAGTTTGCGTTCCGTTTCGAGGGCGTCGAGCGCGACTACTACGGGCGCGGCCAGGACGCGCTTCGGTTCTACATGACGCCGGAAGCCTGCCGGTGGCTCAAGAGGAATCACGATGGGCTCACTCTTTCGCACGCCTAAAGCGCCGGCACCGATCAACGTCGCCGCGGTCGGTCAGCAGCAGGCCGCCGAGAACACGCGATCGGCGCAGCAGCAGGCGGCCTACAATCGCCCGAACCAGACCGATGCGTTCGGCAACACGGTCAACTGGTCGCAGTCCGGCACAGATGCCAATGGCAATCCGGTGTTTCAGGTCAACCAGCAACTGGGAGCCACAGGCCAGCGCATGGCCGGTGGGCTCGGTGGGCTGGCGGATAGGTATTTCGACCAGGCCGGCGGCTCCAGCGGCATCGATCGCGCGCTTGGCATGTACGATCAGACCATGGACCCGCGGAACGAGCGCATGCGAGCCGCAGCGGAAAGCCGGCTGCGCAATCAGGGGTTTGACCCGTCAAGCGAGGCGTTCCGCACGCAGATGAGCGACGTAGCCCTGCAGCAGAACGAGGCCCGCAACAACTTCGCGACGGGCGCGTGGGGGCAGGCCATCAACGAGCGCGGCCAGCAAATGCGCGAGCTATCCCCAGGCGTTCAATTCGGCATGGGCACCACGTCGCCGCAAATGGTCAACGCGCCAGGGGTGAACGTCGGCACGGTGGACTATGGCCAGCTCAACAACATGGCTTATCAGCAGCAGGCCAACGTCTACAATCAGCAGATGCAACAGCGCAACGCGATGTTGGGCGGGCTCTCCGGCATCGGTGGGTCGATTCTAAGCGCTCCGGTGGGTGGCGGGGCAAGCGTCGGTGGAAGCCTGTTCACGCGGCTGTTGGGTGGCGGCGGTGGTGGAGGTGGAGGGCTTAGCCCCGGCATGATTCAAGCTATGCAGGCTCAGGGGATCCCCTTGCAGCCTGGCCAATATGGGCCAATGCAGTAGGTCTAAAGCAAAACGGCGCTGAGCCACCAGCGCCGTTTCGATCTCAAGTCGAGCCCGTCAATCACGTCGGGTGCTGTCTAGTATCAAGGTACCTGCATTAAGTCAACATGACCACGCCACAGGAATTTGGCGTCGTCTTTTACGCGGCTGCTCGGGGGGAAGTGAGGCCATGACGACAGACTGGACGCCGGAGTCGGTCGGGTTCGGCCGGCAGCTCGGGACGCGGCTGCTCAACGCCGGCACGGACACCGGGCCCGCACAGCACTGGACGCAGGCGCTCGCGCGCGTGCTCCAGGCCGGCAGCGGCGCCGCTTGGACACAGCAGGCCAACGAAGGCGAGCGCGCCGGCAATCAAGCCGTGGCCGACATCTACAAGCGGGGCATGGAATCCGGCATGCCCATGAACCAGATGGCCGGAGCGCTGATGGCCACCCCGTTCGGCATGCAGCGCGGCCAGCAATTGGCCGACAGCTACCTAAACACGTCCATGAACCAAGGATTCCAGCGCGAGCAGCAGAACCGGCAGTTTGGCCACGCCGAGCGCATGCAGAACGCACAGTTCGGGCAGCAGCGCAGCATGGCGCAGGAAGCCCACCAACTGCAACTCAAGCTGATGCAGGCCAAAAGCCAGATGGAGCGTGATCAGCTGCTGTCGCAGGCGCGCACGTTGGGGCTTATCGCGCCACAAGCCGGGCCTGGCCAGCCGCCGGGTGCCATGCCCGCTCCGGCCATTACTGCCCCTTCGGCGATGCCGGCCGATCAAGGCAGCTTCGACATTCCCGACGCGCGCGCGCCGTTGCCTGGGCCGACGCCTGAGCCTGCGCCCGCTGCGGTTCCTTCTGCGCAGCCCACGCCGCCGGCTCGTGGAATGAGCCCGATCGGAGAGATCGAAGAAGAACGACGCAACCGGGCCGCCATTGCACTAATTCTCGGCAACAAAGACACGGCCACGAAAATCCTCACAGAGTCCCCCGACCGCGAAGGGCAGAAAGCCTACGATAGCGAGCTTGGCAAGGGGCTTGCCAAAGAAATGGGCGAGCTTCGCGACGGCGCGCGCAAGGCTCAATCGCAACTGGCCATGCTCGACGTAATGGAGAATCTCATCGCGTCAGGGACGCCGCTGGGGCCCGGCACCCAATACGAGCTTGCGCTTCGTCGGGCGCTCGGTGCCGCCGGCATCCAAACTAACGGGCTATCACAAGCCGAAATGTTCCAGGCGCTGGCAAGCCAGCTGGCGCTTGCCGCGCGCGACCCGTCTGGCGGAGCGGGCATGCCCGGCGCAATGAGCGATTCAGATCGGCAATTCCTTGTTGGCATGAACCCCAATCTTTCCATGACGCCGGAGGGCAATCGCATGCTCATCGGCTACATGAAGCGAGTTGCGCAGCGCAGTATCGAAGTAGCTCGATTTGCCAACGAATATGCGCGCATGAACAAGGGGCGCATCGACGATCGGTTTTTTGACCGTCTAGCCCAATGGAGCGCGCAGAACCCGTTGTTCCCCGAAGCGGCTGCTACGCAGGCACAGGGCGGTCAGCGCCAGCCGGCTGGGGCTGCATCCGGGCAGCCGGCAGGACAACCGGCGCAAACGCAGTTCGCGACGCCCGATCAGATTCCGGAGGGCGCGCGCGTCTTCGATCAGGCGACCGGCCAGCGGCTCATCAAACGGGGCAGCCAGCTAGTCCCGTTCGTTGAGCAGACCGGGCCGACAAGCGCGCCAGGCTCTCCCGCAGCTCGTGCGCAGGAACGCCGCGCAACGATGGAGCGCGAAAGCAATGCTGCATCTGATCAGCTCCGCGCTCAATTCGAGCGGGACGCCGCGTCATTGCCACCGATTGACGTAGTTAGGAAGTACGATGGCCAGCGTGGCAGCCTGTCAGGCGATCAGCTGCGCCGGCTGGATGAACTGCTGACGCGCGCCACGAGGGGCAACCGATGAGCCGGTATGTTCTGGACGCCGCACCGGAGCAAGCGCCGCAAGCGCGCTATGTGCTCGATGACTCCAACTATTCGCCGGCCTACGGTCTGTTTCAAACCGTCATTGGGCAGGGGTTGGGGTTCGGGTTCGGTGACGAAATCGCGGCCGGCGTCCGGTCGCTGGTGGGGTCGGAGACCTACGACGAAGCTCTGAAAAGCGAACGCCAGAACCTGCGCACGTTCCGCGACCGCAACAAGATCCTGTCCACTGTGGGCGAAGTCGCGGGCGGCATGGCCGTTCCCGGAGTCGGCCTCGTGAGAGGTGCGTTGCGCCCGGCAGCATCGGCGGCGGGGCGCATTGGCCAAGCGGTGGCAATTGGTGGTGGAACGGGAGCCGTGACCGGGTTCGGCCAAGGTGAGGACGGATTTGGCAACCGGGCACAGCAGGCGGCTGTTTCCGGCACATTGGGCGCAGTGCTGGGTGGCGGCATCGGGATGGCCGGTGAAGGGCTGCGGCAGATCAACCGCGCCAGGGCCAACATGGGAGAAGCCGGCGCTTACGGCCGCATTGGCGACGATCTGCCGGGTGGCGCCGACGCGCTGGCCGATCAGATTGCAGCCGGGCCGTCGCGTGCGAACGTAGCCACCAACCGACGCACGCTCGACATTCTCGGAGATGAGATGGTGCGAGCCCGCGGCGATGTGCAGGCCGCGGAACAGGCCACTATTGCCCGCATCATGACAGAAACAGGCGCGGCTAGAACCACGGCCGTCAATCAAGTTCGGCAGTTGCGCAACGTGCACGCCGACAGTGATTTGATGCTGGCGGAGTATCCGGCCGTAGCCGGCTCTGACGCGGCATTGCGCGGGCCGAATGCGGGCTTGCGCCAGGCGCGCAACGTCGATCTCGACGAGCTGGGGCGGGTGCAGGACAGCACGACCCAAGCCAAGCTTGACTATCTCGCCAACAACGGTGCGGCGCAGTCCGCCCAGGACGTGCGCAACGCCATTTCGACGCGCCAGGAGCGTCTGGCGCCATCGATGCGCGAGACGTTGGAAGGCATCGGTCCACAGGCTCAGCCCCCCGGCGGCGGTGCATCCCGGCCGGCCAACATCGCGGACGCTGAAGCCATCATCGACAACGCGCGGCAACTCGGGAGCCAGGAATATCGGCAGGCTTACAACAGCCCAGTCAACAATAGTCTGATGTTAAATTGGCTTCCCCGTATGTTGCAGTGGCACGAGAACCGCGCAGCATCACGGTCAGGTGATATCGAGCGAGCCATCCGGAACGCCACGGATCAATTCTACATCAACACGCCCAACGGCCGGCTAGCGATGGGGACGTTGCAACAACTGCAGGACGCGCGCGGCGTGGTCAGGGGACAAATTCAGAGCTACCGGCAACAGGGACGCGATGATCTCGTCAACGCGGTGCAGCCGGTCTACGAGCATATCACGCGGCTCATGACGAACATGAGCCCCCAATGGGCGCGCGCCAATCAGCGGTGGGCGGACATGAATTTCTTGCGCATGGGCGCCGAGCTGGGCGACGCCTTCGCGACCAAAGCCGGGCCGCGATTTCGCGAGCAGATCCGCGAGTTCGATCGGCTCGCGCCTGAAGCTCAAAACATCGTGCGCATTCACTTCCTTCAGAAGCTTTACGACAAGCTCGACGATCTCGGGGATACGCACGCCGTCTCCAAGCTGTTTGCAAATGACCATAACCGCAACATGATCCGCGCCTTGTTCGGGCCGGAGGCAGCCATCACCTTTACGCGCGCGGTGCGAGACCAGCGGGTTGCGGAAGCGTCGCAACGCATGATGGCCAACAGCGCCACGCATCGCCGGGGGGTGGCGCAGCAGCAAATGCAGACCGAAACCGGCTTGATGGCGGCGGTAGGGAACGCCAACGCCGGAGGTGTGCGGAATTGGTTGCTACAGCGGGCGACGCAGTTGGTCACGGAGCGCCGAGACCGGCCGATGGCGGCTATCTTGACAACACCGATGAGCGACACCGCCCAGATTGCTCAGCATCTTGCCCGCATGCGCGGGCAAGCAGGTGTTTTGACGCGGGCCGAGGAGCCCGTGCGCGCTACGCTCCCTGCTGCCGGTGCCGCCGGCAGTGCCACGGCAGCGCTTGCGCGCTATCTGATGCAGTCCGACCGCAGGGAGGGCCGATAAATGGCTCAACCACTCAGCCCCTCCGAAGCGCAGGCGCTGGCAGCGCAGCTCAGCGGGATGCCGACGCGAGCGTTTGACCCGGACGGCAAGCCCCGAGTGCCGGCCAGCGGTGCTGCAGATGTGGGCGCAAACCCGTACCCGACGCCGGAACGTCCTATCGACGTTTCCGGCGACCCGGTTATGATGTACCTGCGGCACGCTTACTACAACCCTAGCGGCGCGGCATTTGACGCGGTGGCAAGATTGGGGGCCGCACTGAGCGCTACGGGCGACGCCATGGGACCGACCGGCATGCCGCTGTCGGCGCTAGGGCGCGCTGGTTCCGGCGTTGGGAGATGGCTGCGCTACAGTGGCGACATGCCGGAGCTTGCGGCGACACGGACACGGGAAGCCCTCGCGCGTGAATTGGCAAATACGCAACAGCAGGCCGCAGCGGCGCGCCATTCAGAAATCATGAGCACCGCGCAGAACGCGCCCCCGGCGTTGACTTACCAGTCCTACGCTGCAATCAAACGGGAGAACCCCGGCATGATCCCGGCCGGGAATGGTGGACGCATCGCGCCGGAAGCCGACCCATGGGCTCCCGCCCGCATGGCCCGCGAAAGCGAAGCGATCGAACGAGGCCGGCGCTCCATGCAACAGCAAGACCTGATCAACCGGGGCGCGCAAATGAGCCCAGAGGATGCTGTAATCGGCACAGCCGACAGGTTGCTTGGTGTGGTCAGGGAGCGAATGGGGGCAGCGGCCAACACTGCGCCGGAGGTTCCTGCCGGAGCTTACGAGCGTCTTCTGGCCAACGACCCCGGCGTGAAGATGCTGCTACAGAACTACGGCATGACCTTTGATGATCTTGCGGGGATCATGGCCAAGCGCGGCTACGCCGTCCCGCCCAATGCGACTTTCAACGCCAGCGTGCTGCAGCCGAGAAACAGCGGGCTGTTCGGCGGGATGAATGCGGACGAAAAGGCCCTCCGGGACGCGCTGCAGCGTCGCAACGCGCGCCCCTTGGGTCAGGGTGACGTGTTCTGAGACTTCTCCGCAATGGCTTCCAGCATCTTCTGCTTCGGCCAGCGCTTCTGCTTCAGCGAGTAAGCGCACAGCTTCTGTGGAGCGTTGGCAAGCGCTTGGCGCACTTCCTTCGGAAGCCTATCGAACGCCGCGAACTCTGTCGTATAATCCAGCTTCAGTCCACCGGAATTGCTGTTCATGGTTGCCTCCCTCACAGAGACACTAGCACGTGCCGCCCGGCTCGACGAGTGTTGACGACGTGCGACACCTCCCGGCGCCGTTTTGTGGCCTCGCCGTCGCAGCAATTCATCATTCTTGCCAACTCCCCGTTGGTCAGTGGGCGACCAGCCCGGATGAGCGCATCAATCACGGGGTGGGGTGCCACGTTTGCTGCGACGTTTGCCACGATTTCCGGCTTTGCCAGGGCCGGCAAATGTTGCCTAACCGGCTGAACAGGGGCGGCGCCAGGGTGCCAGCCGTACATGGCAGCGGCAAACGCGGACAGTTCCAGGGTGAGGCCCAACAGGCAAGGAGCAAGCAACGCCACCAGATCGGCGGCAAAGGTCGGCTCGATGCCGAACACCAGCGACAGGAGAGCGGCAACCCGCTGCTCTCCGGCTTGCGGGGTGGCAACGGTGAGGCCGGCAATCTGTCGCTCCAGTCGTTCTATTTCGAGCTGGTGCATGCCGAGCAGGCTCCGGGTGCTCTCGTGACAGGCCCGCCCGGTGCCGCAGCGGTTCAAAGCGTCCTGCCGGCGCAGCTTCTCCGCGTCGAGTGCTACCGTAAGGGCGGCGCGCTGCTGCTCGATCACCGTGGCCGATTGCACGGCCGCGTCCCTGGCGCCGGCCTGTCGGCCGATCGTTGCGTTAAGGGTGTAGACGCTGCCCATGATGGCGGCCAGCCACAGCAGCGCGGTGGCGAGCCACATGCGGTCGTGGCGGGCATAGGTGGACAGCACTGGCAGGGCGAGGATCACGCCCCAGACAACGGGCGTGGCGCAGAGCACGACCCAATCCGGGGACGCGGCCTGCCATTCGTGGCGAAGTAAGTAGGCGGAGCCGACCGCCCAAAGGGCAACGGTCGCAGCTCTAGCGACAAGGCGCGGAGCTGTGATAGTATGGGTCATGACTGATCTCCTGGGTTCATCAGGGGTGAAGTCAAGGCCCGGCCGGTGTTAGCGCACCTGTCGGGCCGCTGCGTTTATAGCGTGATTTGCGTTGAAAATCAGTAACCTCTAGGCAACAGTTACAGCGTTGTGCGCGCGTACCCACCTAACGGCGCGACATGGCACGCAATGGATCCGGCACTTACGCCATTCCCAACACCTATTCAGACGGCCAAACCATCACGGCGGCCGTTGTCAACGCGAATTTCTCGGACATCGGCTCCGAGCTGACCAATTCCCTGCCGCGGGATGGTCAAGCCGCGATGACCGGCCAGCTCAAAGCGGCGACTGGGTCTGTCAGCGCTCCGAGCATGGGCTTTGGCGCTGACACCGATACCGGGTTTTACCGCAAGGCCGCGAACACGATCGGCGTGGTTGCTGGAGGGGTCGAGGTCGGCACGATCTCTGATCGCGGCCTCGTATCGACGGCGCAGCGGTCCAATGCCATTTCAGTGCTCGACTACATTCCCGTTGCCCAACACGCGGCGATCTACGCGCGCACATCGTCTTACGACGCCACAGCCGACGTGCAAGCCGCCATCGACGCTGCTGCGGCATCACAGACCAAACTTGTGTTTCCAGGCGGACGCATCCGCTGCAACGGCAACCTCAATGTGCCAGCGGGGAATAGTGCTGGCGTCGATCTCGAGGGCCAGGGCATGGCGTTTGCCTCGGAGATCTACTTTGTGGGCGCTGCTGTTACGACCGGCATAACTATCACCGGAACGAGCTACGCCAAGGCGCCGGCCATTCGGCACCTCACCGTCGTCGGCGCCTCCGGCGCGGTGCAGGGGATCACGATCACCAACACGACGCAGCCCTATTTAGAGCGAGTCAACGTCTACGACTTTGCCGGCACAGCCGTGAAATTCGACACTGTGATCATGCCGACGATCGTATCTTGCGTGTTCTGGTCCAACGGATCGGCCAGCGCTGCGCAAGTCGTGATCGAAGGCAGCATCGACGCGAGCACGGTACTGACGACGATCGGCATGTACATCGGCGGCGGAAACGCTGGGTGCGTAGCGGGCCTCGACATCAAACGGTTGCAGGGATGCGCAGTCATTGGTGGTGCGATCGAAAGTTGCGGCAAACTCATCCGGATCGACGGCGATTCTGCATACGACGGGCAATATTCGAGCGGCCTGAATTTCTACGGGGTTGACCTAGAAAACCCAAGTTCCTGCTTCATCGAAATCGGTCAAGGCATGTCGAGCAATGCCAACGGCCCCCGCAACATCATTTTTGACGGATGCACGGGCTATCTGTCCGGCGCCACCGGCTGCGCAAATTTTGCAGTCATCAACAATGCAACGCAAGTCGCGTTTCGGGCCGGCGCAGTGTCAACCAACGCGCCGCCCACGGGAACTTCCGCGTTCGCAATCACTGGCACATGTTACAACATTGACATAGGGGCCCATCGCTCCAGCCAGGGCGACAATGTTCCGTGGGTCACAGTCAGCGGCAGCCAGCGCAAAGACGCATCGCCTCTTTATGGTTGGATAAGCGAGCGATTAAACGCGTTGGAAACGCGAGACGCGGCGCCGCTTTTGAGCGGCACGACGCCATCGTTGCTGTTAAACGCAACGCAGGGCGGATATTACACGACCTATTACACGTTCAACGCATCGCCCACGTCGATCACTCAGTTTCTCGACGGGAGCGCATTTCAACGCATCAACGTGGTTGTCGAGGATACGTCCGCAAACACTACTTTTGTTCATCAAGCCGGTACGGTTGCCGACGCGATCAAAACGAGGTCTGGCAGCAATATCACGGCGGCGCGCGGGTTTACGTATTCGTTCATTCGTTCGACCGTCAATGGCATGTGGTACGAGATCTGAGGGGATTCACGAATGCCACGCACCACAGGCACCTACACAGCTCCGTCTAACTCGTTCAACCCTGCCGTGCCGGGGACGAACATTGACGAGGCTGACTGGAATGCAACGCTCGACGACATCGAAGCGGCGTTGACGGCCAGCACATACACAGACGGTCTGGGCTCGGCTGACAACCGCCTCTTGCGCACGGACGGGACGGACACCAAAAAAATTCAGGGCTCAGCCATCACCGTTGACGATAACGGGGTTATGAGTGGCATCGGCGGGCTTGTCGGCTCGGTGCAAAGCCTATCAGGCGCTGGCGCCGTCAACCTCACGACGTTGACCACGACACTCACCACCACGGGCGCCAACGCCTTGACACTGGCAGACGGCGCAGTCGGCCAAATCAAGATTATCGTCATGATCGCGGATGGTGGCGACGGAACGCTGACCCCGACGAACCTCGCCAACGGCACCACCCTGACCTTCGCGGACGTGGGCGATGCTGTAACCCTGCAATTCATCGGCACGGAGTGGTGGGTCATCAGCAACAACGGCGCGGTGCTCGCGTGAGCCAGCTGGCAAAGGCAGACGGCACGATCGTCGATCACGCGGCGCTACTGCTCGAGCTGATCCCGCCTCACAAGCGACACCACTTCACGACGGTGGAAGGCCGGGCAGCACTCAACGGGCTGGCCAGCGGCCTTGCCGCCCCTGCCTATGATGACACGGCATTGCGAGCCCACGTGCAGGCGCTAGAGCAGACGGTGCAGCACCTGGCGGCGCAGCTCGCCCAAGCCATCGCGCACGTGAAGCAGCACGAGGCGGACTTGCTTTCCGTGCACCATGCCGTGACCCATCACACTCACGAGACCATTCGACAGGTGGCATAGATGGCGACGCTATCCCAAGGCCCGCAGCCGCAATTTCGCAACCTGTTGGCCGACGCCATTCGGGACTACACCCCGACGCTGGCCAACCGGCTTAACGACCCGACTTCCGGAGCAGGCCTCGCGGTCGATGCCGTTGGCGGCCTAGCCGACATGCTGATCGGGCATCCGTACCGCAGCATGTCCAACCTGCTCAGCCGGCCCTACGTCTCAGGAGACCCGCAAGCGGCGGAGGATGCTTTCAACGTTGCGGGAGCGGCGATGGTGGGAGGTCTCGCGGCGCCACGGCCGCGTAACAGCCTGGGGGCGAGTGGGCGGCCTTCCGCAGAAAAAGTTACGCTGTACCATGGAACATCCCCCGAGGCGGCGGGATCCATCCTAGGGGCGCGTCGCGTCGATGGGCCGGCGTTCTTTTCTCCTTCTCGTCAGACTGCGCAACAGTTTGGAGAAGAGGTGGTTAGCGTTCCGGTTGATAAATCACAATTGCTGGTTGATTTTGATTTGCCTGGAGCACGGTTGTTAGACGTGGAAACGGCTAACGCCTATCGCGATAAGCCGGGCTGGACAATCGATGATTGGCTAGCATCAGGGCAGAGTGTCGGCGTCAATGCAGACGTGCTTTTTGCCAACGGCGGTCGTCCTGGGGCTCTGGCCGGGGCGAGCATCAACGCCCTAGCGGACAATCAGCCCACCGGCATTCGCGCCTATCATGGTTCCCCCCGTCCTGACTGGACCCGCAATCTCCGGCCGGGGGATATCTAATGAGCCTATCCCCTCGCTCGCTCGCCGCGCTGGATGGCGTGCATCCGGTGCTAGACCGGCTTGCCAGGGCTGTTGCCGAGCGCGCGCCGCCGTTTCTCATCACCGAGGGCCGCCGCACGAAAGAGCGTCAGGCGCAGCTCGTGAAGGCAAAAAAGTCGAAGACGATGAACTCGCGGCACATCACCGGCCACGCGATCGACTTCGTGGCTGTGCTGGATGGCGGCCGGATCTCTTACGACGACGCGCACATGCGGCCCATAGCCGGTGCGTTCCGCGACGTGGCGGCCGAGATGGGCATCAAGATTACCAGGGGCATTGATTGGGGCTGGGATTCGCCGCACATTGAGCTTGACAGGGCAGCGTACCCGGCCGGGGCTCAGCCTGCAATGGCCGAAGCCCTTCCCCCATCCACGCCGGAAGCCCTTCCAGCATCGGCACCGAACCCCTTGCCGCGCTCCGGCACCGTCTGGGGCAGCATCGTCGGGGCGCTCGCCGGGGCTGCCGCTTGGGCAGAGCAATCGTTGTCAAGCCTGCTAGAGTGGAGCGCAAAGCTCGCGGAGTTCTCCCCAGTTTCGGCCGCGCTTGCCAGCATGGGCGGCAACGTCAAAAGCATCTCGCTCGGCCTCGGCATCGGGGCTGCGGTCTATGTCGTGAGCCGGCGCGTCAAGGCAAGTCAGGAGGGCAAACCCGGATGACCTGGCTCCTGTCCATATTCGCGGGCCGTGGGCTCGTCATCTCGCTCATGGCGGGGCTCGGCATCATGGTCGTGACCTGGGACCATCGGCGTATGAGTGCAGCCAAAGAGGCCGGAAGACAGGAGGTGCGCGTCGAGGGCGAAAGGAAGGGCCAAGAAAATGAGAAGAAAGCCGACGCGGCTCGCCGCACTGCTGACCGGCTGCCTGCTGGCCGGGTGTTCGACCGGCACTGCCGTGACTGTAACTGATACGGGCTGCAAATCCTTCAAGTTGATCAGCATGTCAAAGCTCGACACCGAGCCGACTCGGCGCCAGATCGTCGGCCACAACCGCGCATTCGAGGCTGTCTGTGGGGCCGGGGGGGCGCTCGAGAAAGTGGCGCTTGCACCATGAATGAGCCAGCTCAGCGACTATATCAGTGGCCAGACGCAGCAGAGGCTGCACTCGATCGAATCCGCGCAGAGCAGCGCGCTCGTCAAGATCGATCGCGTCGAGAT
>Ga0315903_10003146_pt1 | contig 23229 bp, 23 predicted proteins | sample LakEriMetagenome_7_FD_203524 | JGI IMG/M metagenome (GOLD analysis project Ga0315903, IMG submission 203524) | Freshwater fungal communities from buoy surface, Lake Erie, Ohio, United States - Buoy 2 MA119 | ecosystem: Environmental > Aquatic > Freshwater > Lake | place: USA: Lake Erie, Ohio... | reverse complement strand
CCACCAACCTGACTGCCGACCAGGCCCTGGCCCGGCTCATGACCGGCAACGAGCGGTACACCAAGGCACCGGATGTCTGTGCCAACAACCTGATCCGTCAGCGCGACGAGGTGGCCAAGCATCAGGCACCCTGGGCCACCATCCTGTCATGTGCCGACAGTCGCGTCCCCCCTGAGTTGCTGTTCGGCGGGGTCGGCGTGGGTGAGCTGTTCGTCGCCCGCAATGCCGGCAACATGGTCGATACCGCCACCATGGGCACCATCGAGTACGGCTCTGCCGTGCTGGGTGTACCACTGATCGTGGTGCTCGGCCACGAGCGCTGTGGTGCGGTGGCCGCTGCAGTCGACACGTTCGAGAAGCAGGCCGAGTTTCCCGGCTCGATCGGGCCCATGGTCGGTGCGATCGTGCCCGCGGTGCAGGCCGCCAAGGGCAAGCCTGGCGACCTGCTGGACAACGCCGTGCGGGAGAGTGCCAGCCTTAGCGCACGGCACCTTGCAACCGGAAGTCCCTTGATCGCCGATCTGGTCACTAAGGGCAAGGTCAAAGTGGTGGCGGCTTGCTACGACCTAGATAACGGCAAGGTCGAGTGGCTGGCCTGATCACGGCCGCACCTGAACCCTTGGGACCCTCCCTACCCGACCGGTTCACCGGGGATCGGGGACGCCGAGTCACTCCCACTCGATCGTCGCGGGGAACGGAACGCCGCGTGACCTACCAGCGGCGGCCGCCGCCACCGCGCGGCATCGGTTGTGTCGGCCGCGACGGCACCGGCATCGGCCGGGCGTCGGGGCGCACGGGCCTGGCCGGACGCTCAGGCCTCGGCGGCACGACCACGACGGGCGGGCCGTAGCCGGGACCGTAGTACCAGGGATCGTAGTAACCGCTGCCGTAGTACATGCCGACGCCGACGCTGCCACTGACGGACACGCCATCCATGTTTGCGCAGGAGCTCACGCCCGTCGCGACGATCGTCGCCAGCGCCAAGCGCGCTGTGAGTGCCGTGGATCTCTTCATGGGCGGTCCCCGCCGGTAGCCGGGGCGGGCCAATGAATGAGCCCGAGCACGCCGCCCTGCGGGTCGCTGATCACGGCGACGCCGCCGCCGAGCACGGCCGCATCCGGTTCGCGCAGCACCTTGCCACCCGCGGCCTTCGCGCGCTCGAGCGCGGCGGCCACGTCGTCGACCTGCACGTAGGGCAGCCAACCGGGTTCACGCCCGCCGACGGGCAGCGGCATGATGCCCGCGCGCGCATAACCCGCCGACACCATCAGCAGGCGTTCGCGCGAGCCCGAGACGTCGTCGGGCACGACTTCGAAGCCGAGCTGGCGGTAGGCCTCGCCGGCTTTCGACGGATCGCGTGCGAAGAGGTCGACCCAGAAGAAATCGCCGGGCGCGACCGCTTCGTCCGGACGATCGCCGCTCGCGGACTGCAGCAGACCGACCACCGCGCCCTGCGCATCGCGCAGGATCGCGTGGCTGCCGCGACCCGGCACCAGGGTCGGCTTCACCAGCACGGTAGCGCCGAGGTCGGTCAGCGCGCCGACCGCGCGATCGAGCTTCTCGACCGACGCGAACGACAGCCAGCGCGTGCCAGCCTGCTCGCCGCGCGGCAGCGCCGGGCGGAACACACCGCCGATCGGGCGTCCTTCGTTGCGGATCACGGCATAGCGACCGCCCGTGCCGGCCACCGGCTCGAAGCTCCAGCCGAACACGCTGCCGTAGAAGCGCTGCGCCGCGGCCGGGTCGGCGGTGGCGAGATCGAACCAGATGAACTTACCTGGGATGTGCAGGCCGGACGGCGGGTCGGAGAGCGCCGGCATCGCCGGGGCCGCCGGCGCCGCGCCGCTTGCGCCAGCGAGGGAGAGCGTCGCGGCCAGCAGGGCGAGCGAGCGACGGATCAGAAACGGTGTGCGATTCATCGGAGCCCTCGCCGGTCGAACCGTGCGATGGCACGGCGGAGCCAAGGATACTACGCGGTTGATTGCGGGTAGGAAATTCAACCCCACCTGACCCCTCACCTTCTGCTGGGCAGGTGAATTGCGCAAAAACGGACCCGGCCTGCAGCCCCTTTACCGCTTCCCGCCACAGCCGGTGCAGGCCTCCCTGTCGATAACGAACACGCGCTTCACCCGCTGTGTACGGCGGACACCGACTCTCGCCTGCTCGAATGGCACTGAGCGCAAATGCTTAGGCGGCAACCACCTTAACTTGCAGTCGCGACAATCTTCACAGTTCTCTATACCCTGTTTTTTTCCCGACGTTAGAGAACCGCGCATGCCAAGTCGCAGATACAGCCCGATGGAGCCGGCGCAGCGGCAGGCGCTCGAGCGCAAGCGCGGCAAGCGGATTGACAAGCCGCTGTTCCAGATCCGCAAGCCGGGGGATGCAGTAGGAGTGTTCTTCATGCTGGCGGGCTTCGCCGCACTCGGCTGGCTGGCCGGGGTCCTCATCCTCTTGCTGTTCTATCTCCTCTCGTTGGTGTTGCCCGATGCCACGGCGCCGGCCGCGGTCATGCGGCCAGCCGCCGTACAGCTCACCATGATCACGTCCGCCGCGTTGGGAATGCTGGGGATTCCGCTGTGGCTGCATGAGCGGCGACGGGGCGCGGCGCGCGGCAGGGCCGGCGAGTTGGAAGCCGATCTTGCCGACGGCCGCGTCGAGGTCGTGACGGTTCAGGCGACCGGCGCGGCGCGCTGCGAGCCGATGGAACAGCTCGGCGAGGAGGCGAAGGCCTTTTTCCTGCAGGTCGGCGCATCGGAGGTGCTGTTCCTGCAAGGCGGATATCTCGACAAAGCGCTGCGTGCCGGGACTTTCCCGAACAGCGAGTTCGACGTCATCCGCGGGGCGAAAAGCGGCGTGGCGCTGGAGATCCGCTGTCATGGAAACCCGCTACCCCTCATCGCGCACGACTACTCCGACATCACCGAAGAGGAGTGCCACTTTCCCAGCGACGGCGAGGTGCTCGCGGCGACGCTTGAGACGATGCCGGCAAGCCTCAGGCAGCTCAAAAACTCTTGAGCCCTGCGCGGTCGCGCTACGGAAAGGAAATTCAAATCCCCTGCCCCGAACGAAGGCCCAGTCGGCCGCGCTGGCCATCACACCACGGGATAAAGCTTCGGAAACCAGCGCTCGACGACATCGATGGGGAAACCCAGTCGCAACGGCGCTTTATGTGAGGCTGAAACCAGCAACCGCTTTCCGACCAGCGCAGACACCACGCGTCGCGCCGTACGTTCGCTCGTGTCGATCAACTGTGGAATGCGACCGCGTTCCAACTCGCCAGCGAGAAGCGCTTCACGCAGAACGGCAAAGCTGCGCCTCGGGAGCCGCTCTGCGCTTTCCTCCTCACGCACGTACAGCTCCATGCGACGCTGAAGCTCGGAAACATCGAGCAGCTCGCGCATGTAGCGGACCTGATCGAGACAGGTCTCGAGAAAGAACCGGCAGAAGTCGATCAACGCCTCATGGGACAGCGCCCCTCGCCCGTCGAGATCGCTCCGGCGTGGCTCATCGGCCGCCATCAGCAGGCGTTTGTAGTCACCGGAGTTGCGCGCGAGTCCGCGCGAAACGGACCAGAGCGCGGAGCCGATCCCGATATCGAGCAGCAACGCGTGCGACATCAACCTCGCGACACGCCCATTGCCATCGAGGAAGGGATGGATCCACAGAAACCGATGGTGAGCCGCCGCGACGGCGATCACCTGCCGCGACTTCGTCAGCCGAGCCGCATCGAAGGCTTCCTCGAATCTGAGCATGAACGCCGGTAGATCCTCCGGCGCCGGCGCCACGTGCCGGCCGACGGCGACCGTACGCGAGCGCAACTGCCCTGGGATAACAGGAACGCGCTCCCCGGTGTCCGGGTTCACGACGACGAGCAGACTCTCGGGCAAGCGCTTGCAGAACTCCCGATGCGTCCATTCGATGAATGCACGCGCGGCGGGCGGACGCGGCAGTTCGCCGACTCGCTCATCGATCATCTGCTGAACTTCGATGTGCGCGCGGGCCTCGAGCTGCAGATCGCGGCGATACAGGTCGGTGGAATAGTCGGCAGCAAGGGCGCGGTCGATGTCCCGCGGGTGGGTGTTGTGCCCCTCGATCAGGTTCGAGTAGTAGCAGTTCATCGACCGGACGAGTTCGGCGACCGACAGTCGAACTGCCGGATGCAGCTGAGCGGAAAGCTCGCTGGCCTCGCGGGCGAGATCGAAGGCCAGATTTTCGAGCACGGCCGTGCCCTCGGTGGGCATGTATGGCTCGGCGGCGGCAGGGGTCACGGCTCGATCCCCCGGATGAGTGTCTTGGCCGGTTCCATGGCCGGAATATTAACTGCATAAACAGTAACTTGTCATCCTTTGTAGGCTAAATTTTGGCCGGTCGTTTGGCCGGGTCGGCGGATCGGGCACGCCACCTGTCAGGACCGCACCGACCGGCGACCGACCGCCCTGCTGGTTACGGATAGGCAGCCCCTGCCCGCAGCCACTTTCCCGGTTGCAGCTGATCAGGCGCAGCCTCCTCAAGGTGCGCCGGCATCCTTGCGCTCACCTCCGGCTCCTCGATGTTCCCGATCACCCGGAACCTCCCGCTGCAGCCGGTGCAGTTCTCGAGGTCGATGCCGAACACGCGCTTCAGTGGCTGCGCGCAGGTCATGGCGACATGGCGTCGCGTGAGATCATGCCTGAGGGGTACGCGAGGGACGATTACGTGATCGGCGAACTCGGCGACGTGCTCCGGGTGTCTCGGCCAACCATCTACCGGAGGCTGGCACGTCGGCCGAGTACGTCCTGACACCTTCCGTGTGGATGCACCAAATGCACCCCTGCGTTAGGCTTATGCTGGAGAAGTTTCCCATGTCACAAACCTTTGTTTCAGCAGTCCGGTGAGCAGCCCATCCATCGAAGGGCCGATCGTCCTGTTTGATGCCGAATGCGTGCTCTGTTCGGCTAACGCTCAGTTCATTCTGCGGCATGATCATCGGCGACGGTTTCGTTTGGCATCGATGCAGGGGGCGGTAGGCGCAGACCTGTTCCGCCAGCACGGCCTTGATCCGGCCGATCCGACCAGCATCCTTGTCGTGGAGGGCGGCCAAGCCCGCAAGGATAGTGACGCTGTGCTCCGGATCTTCGAAGGTCTTGGAATGCCGTGGAGCCTTGTCCGAGCTTTTCGCATTGTGCCGGCAGCTTTGCGTGATCCGATATACCGCTTTGTTGCTCGAAACCGGTACCGCATCTTCGGTAAGCGCGAGACCTGCTGGGTTCCATCGGAGTCATATCGCGACCGAATACTCTGATTGGCTGGGGGGCAGCCGTTGAAGATACTGATCTTGGGTGGCTACGGCGTGTTCGGTGGTCGCCTGGCACAATTGCTCGCGGACATCCCGGAGCTGACGCTGCTGATATGCGGGCGTGACGCTGCAAAAGCGCAGCGATTCAGTGCCGGCCTCGTCGGGCGGACACAGGTGGTTCCCGTCGGCCTTGACCGTAGCGATTTGGCGGCCGCTCTCGACGAACAGCGACCGCACTTGGTTGTCGACGCGTCAGGTCCATTTCAGGACTATGGCGCCCGGCAGTATGCAGTGATCGAGGCGTGCATCGACGCAAAGGTCAACTATCTCGATTTTGCCGATGCTGCGGACTTTGTGTTCGGCGTATCCAGATATCAGCGCGAGGCCGAACTGGCGGGAGTGTTCGTGCTGTCCGGTGTCAGCAGCTTCCCTGTGCTGACTGCTGCGGTGCTCCGCGAGATGGCACAAGCCATGGACATCGTGGAAGTGGAAGGCGGGATAGCCCCGTCCCCCTACGCCGGCATCGGCCTGAATGTCATGCGGGCCGTCATTGGCTATGCAGGTGCGCCTGTGAAGCTCATGCGAGGCGGAAAGCAGACGCGTGCCATCGGGCTTGCCGAGAGCCGTCGGACCACGATTGCAGTGCCGGGTCGCCTGCCGCTCCGAAACCTGCGCTTCTCACTGGTCGACGTGCCGGACCTCCAGGTCGTCCCCCCTGAACATCCGACCATGACCGACATCTGGATGGGCGCGGGCCCGGTGCCGGAACTGCTTCACCGCATTCTGAACCTGCTGGCAATCGCGCGGGCAAGGCTCCGTCTACCGTCCTTGGTTCGATTCTCTGGCCTCTTCTACTTCGTGCTCAACCTGATGAAGTTCGGCGAACATCGCGGTGGCATGTACGTGCGTGCCAGAGGTGTGTGCAAAGGGCTTCCGGTCGAGCAAAGCTGGCATCTGCTGGCGGAGGGCGATGACGGGCCGCTCATCCCGTCGATGGCGATCGAAGCGATCATTCGAAAGATCCTTGCCGGGGAGCTGCCGGCCTCCGGGGCAAGACCTGCAACACATGCGCTCGATTTGGCCGATTACGAGCAGCTGTTCGCACGCCGCGCGATCACCACCGGCTTTCGAACCGAGCGAAGGGGCACGGCACATCAGCAGATACTCGGTAGCGCGTTCGAGGAGCTGCCTCCACAGGTGCGCAGGCTTCACGGTATGGCGACTGGTCAAACGTGGTGCGGCACAGCCGACGTTCGGCGCGGCGTGAGCATCGCCGCATCACTGGTTGCAAGGGCTTTCCGCTTTCCGGAGGCCGGCAAGGCTGTGCCCGTCACGGTCTCCATGACGGTGGATGCTGACGGTGAGCACTGGATCCGAGATTTTGCTGGCCGTACCTTCGAATCTCATCTGGCATCGGGTACTGGGCGGGACGACTATCTGCTGATCGAACGCTTCGGGGTGGTAACTGTCGCATTGGCACTTGTCGTCAATGGTGACCGGCTGTACCTGTTGCCGCGGCGCTGGAAGCTGTTCGGCGTACCGATGCCCACGGCGCTCGTCCCGCGCGGCACCAGCTTTGAGAGCGAAGAGAACGGGCAGTTCTGTTTTGACGTGTCGATCGAGCTTCCCCTCATCGGGCTGGTCGTGGCCTACCGGGGGATACTGAAAATGATCGACTAGCTCAGAAGCTCGAGATCGAATTCGCGGTCTCATGTCGGGCGGCGGGTTAACCATTCACCGGCGCCACAGTGCCCTCAAGGGGACGGGTAAAGCGGCAGTTACAGTCTGGATTGCGGGTCGAGCCGACCCTGCCCGCAGCCAATTTCCCGGTTGCAACTGTGCATGACTCTTCTCTTTGCAGTCAGATCAGCCATGCCTGTTGGGGCGGCGCCCGCGCCGGAACGGGTCGGAGCCGAGGCATGGTGCCGCGCGGCGATGGCTAAGCCCTCGTCGATCAGCGTCTGGTAACGGGTCTGGCGTTCTTCCGGTTGGACTCGATGAAGTCGTCGCGAGGATCCGATTGCCAGCCCCGCAGAATACCGCCCCCCCGGCAAACCCCCTGCCCCGAACGGCAACACGGCTCGAACAGCTCGTAGGGTAGGTACGCCCGATACGCGGACAACAAATCCACGGTCTCGACGACGTACGCATGCGTCCAGGCCGCACAGACCAGACGTCACTTGGAAGCGTGAGCGGGGTCCTCGAACAGCCGTTTCGAATCGACGATGCTTCCGAGCTCACGAAGCCCCTTGCCGTCCACCAGCACGGTGGTGTGGGCGCTGCGGATCTTTTCAAAGGCCTCTTCGATGCCCGGATAGCCCTGCTCATCCATGTACGTCACGGACACCAGTACGTTCCATGGGCCTTCGTCTGTCCCGGTGTCCATGACGGTGAACGCACTCATGAGGCCTTGGTCTTTTGCGATCTGGTCCATGGCGAACCAGTTCAAGACGATGAATCGCTTGAGCTGCCCTCTTTGTCCCGGTTTGGACTTCAGGAACGTGAGCTCGACCGCGCGTGGCCCTTGCGCCGGCAGCTGTGCGCGACCGGCGCCGGCCAAACCGACGGCAGCCGCCAAGGCGCTGAATTTCAGGACATCACGACGGTCGATGGACATGGCTCACTCCGCGGTCAGATCGCATGCGGGCAGGACGTTCAACCTATTCCCTACAGATTAGTCTATTTCATGGGACGGCCTTGTGACGGGACCGCGCTGGCCGGCACGGGCGCGCAGCAAGAATCCGCCCATTGACAACCGTGCGCACGGGCCCGGTAATCGCGGGATGCGCATGCTCATCGCCCCCGTCATCACGGCCATCGCCCTTCTGTCCTCTCCCGCTGCATCCGCACAGCCTGATCCGCTGCAAGCGCTGGCGGACGCGCTGGTCGCGCGCGACCCGGCGATCCCCAGCGTCGTGATGCGGGCCGTTTCCCCGTCCGCGGGGATCGAGTGGTCCGCCGCAGCCGCCGGCGCGCGGGAAACCGGTCCGACACCACTGGACGAGCGCCCGTTCCGGATCGCGAGCACCACCAAGCTTTTCGTCGGTGCTGCCGTGCTGCGCCTCGTCGAAGACGACAAGCTCGGCCTCGACACATCGCTGGAGGAGCTGGTTTCCGCCTCGACCCTCGAGGCACTGCGCCGCGGCGGTCACGACCCCGGACGGATCACCCTCCGGCACCTGCTCTCGCACACGGCCGGCCTGCCCGACCACACTCAGATGAAGGCCTTCCCGGCAGCGGTCACCACCGACCCGCAGCGCCGTTGGCGAAGGGACGAGCAGATCGCCCTGGCGATGGACGGCACCCGGCCTGTCGGACAACCCGGAGAGACCTGGTCCTATTCGGACACCGGCTATGTCATCTTGGGAGAAGTGATCGAACGCCGGACGGGGCAATCGCTGGCGATGGCGATCCGTGCGCTGCTGCCGCTCGACCGGTTGGGTCTCGCCGACACCTGGTTCGAGACGCTGGAAACCCCACCCCGCGCCGGCGGTCCACCGCCACGCCTCGCGCAGTACTTGGGCGATGTCGACATGACCGCCGCAGACCCCTCCTTCGACCTGTGGGGCGGCGGCGGCCTGGTCTCCACGGTCAAGGACCTCACGCTCTTCATGCGCGCGATGCTGGACGGCAAGGTGTTCCGCTACCCCGAAACGCTGCAACTCGCGTTGGCGGCGCCCCGTCCGGTCAAGGCCGGCGCCGACACAAGGCACGGCCTCATCTTCTTCCACGACCGCTTCGCCGGACACGGATGCATCGGCCATCCGGGCTTCTGGAATGTCGATCTGGTGGCCTGCCCCGATCTCGACCTCGTGCTGGCGGTCAGCCTGAACCAACCGATCACAGGCCAACCCGACGAACGACGCCGGCTGGTGACCGCCATCGTCACCGCCGTCGGCGCGGCCCGGGGCCTTTCAACGCTTGAGTGATCTCGTGAGAGCGGCGACGTCCTTGTCGAGCAGCATGCGCTTGCGCGACTCCTCGCCGGCCTTCGCATAGGCGCTGTTGTCGAGCGTCGCGTACATCTCCGGCGGCAGGTGGAGCTTGCCGTCACAGAAGTAGAAATGCTCCGTGGTGCGCTTGGCCGTGCCGTTCGGCCCCGCGTCATCGATGAACGCATGGCGGAGGTAATCGACGCGTGTATGTGCGATGCCGTAGGCGCCGTCATCGACGATGGAGAGCCGCGTCTCGTCCATGCCCGACTCGCCGCCATCGATCCTGACCAGGGTGTCGAGGGCGCCATCCGCCCGACGGTAGATGCGCCATACGCCACCTTCGGTCGACTGGACATCGGTCACGGGCGTCTCGGTTTCTTTGAGCGTGCCGAGCGGAGCCCCGAGCGCCTTCTCGATGTCGCCCACGGGGCACTCAGCCCAGGCGGCGGTACAGGACCCGAACAACAACGCGGCGAGCGCCAGGATCCCCGACCACGATCTTCCCGCTTCATGCAATTGAAAACCCATCATCATCCTCCAAGACTTCATACAGCCGATCATCGGTAGCGTTCCCCCGGCTCCGGGCGGAGCCGCCGTGCCATCCAACGACCGACTCGCCCCGAGGCGGCGAGTTGCTGACGGAGGCGCTCCGCCTCCCGCGCCCTGCCCTCCGCTGTCGTTGCATCCTCTAGCGGCAGCCCGCAGCGCCGCGCCAGCCACCGGCCGAGGTTGTCGACATCGGTCGGATCGCCGGCGACGCTCATCACCCCGCATTCGTGCCGGCGCGCCTCCCGGATGGGAAGCAAGGGTGAAGCCCCTGCGTCCAGCGCGACCAGCTTGTACCAGAGGTCACCGTCGGAGTCGCTGTGCTCTTCAAGGCGCAACGCCAACGCCTCGAATCGGGGCTGCGCCCCGCCGTGGACCCGCCGTTGCAGGCGCAAGCGCCCGGCGCCCAGCACCCATTCGTCGCGGCACCATGACAACCGGTACGCGCCCCACCCGGCGAAGCCGCCCCCTGCCGCGATGATCAGACCGATCACGCGCAGTGATTCCGGTGCCGTGGCGGCGAAGAGAACATAGCCTCCCACTGCGGCGAGCGACAGACAGACCACCCAGAGGACCATCGCCTGCTTCTTCCGCCGCGATGGATCCTTGATCAGGATCGCATCGCCCTCCGGGGCCAGGGCTTCGTTCCACCCCTCCGGCAAAAAACCGGAGCGCGGAGCGTCCGGATCGAGCCTCCACTCCGCGTTGAGCGCGGCCACCAATCGATCGATTTCATCGGGCGCGCCCAGATCCGAAAGCTCGACGCTCCCATGGTCCGTGTCCGCGCCCACGGCATGCCCCCGCGACCGGCGATGGAACCGCCGCACCGATACGCGCGGCATCGTCTGTCGCTCCCGAAGCAGGCCGAAGCCACGCTCCACCATGATGGCGTCCGGGCCCAACACGAGCCGGTCGCGCCCGGACAGCAGCCGCAGCAGCTCCTTGCCCGCCAGCACGCCACCCAGCGTCCAGAACGCGAGCCAGCCCAGCAGGAAGACGCCTGCGACGATCGCCGGCGCCGTCTCCAGCGGAGCCCGTCCCTCGCCCGGCGGGAGACCGGTCAGCAGGCTCCACCCGCCTTGGAGCAGCATCGACCCGACCAACACCTCCCCGACGACCCAGAAGGCGAGCCACATCAACAGGAATGCCGCCCCGAAAAAGCGCCCAAGGCCGGCCGCCTTCAGCGTGACCTCCAGTCCGTTCGATGTATGCGCGACGATCGCCACCGCCCCGAGAATCACCTATCGTCGCCGGGTCAACAAGGGGCAAAGTGCGCCACCCCGACGTTCCCGAGAACGACGCAGTCCAAGGCTGACGGAATTGAGGCCGCCCCTCAGGTCGGGCGCCACACGGCAAGCACGACGGCCGCCACGGCAAGGAGGCGCATTGCCAGATACCAAGGCTCGAGCCAGCGATAGACCGCCCGGATCTCCAAAGTGACGGCGCCCGGCCCGTCGGGCAGCGCCTTGATGAGCGCGCCCAGCTGCAACGCACGCGGGAGGATGATGAGGACCACCCCCAGCACCACCAGCATGATGCCCTGCTTGATGCCGAGCCAGAATTCGTTGAAGAACCCCCAGCCGAGCAGCAAGGACATCGCTGTCCCGGCGGCAAAGACGACCAGCGTCGAGATGAAGACCACCAAGTCGCACTGGTAGATGAAGCGGATCAGCGTCGCCTCTGCGGGGCTGCCGTCCTGGCGCAGGAACAGCCTTCCCAGCCAAAGCTCACAAAAGCCGAAACCGATCCAGAGGATCACGGCCAGGATATGCACGGTCAGCAGGGATTCGCGCGAGATGATGTCCATGCCCGCTCACTCCCACTCGATCGTCGCCGGCGGCTTGCCGCTGATGTCGTAGACGACGCGACTGACGCCCTTGACCTCGTTGACGATGCGACGCGAGCAGACGTCCAGCAGTTCATAGGGCAGGTGCGCCCAGTGCGCGGTCATGAAATCCACCGTCTCGACGGCGCGCAGCGCGATCACCGGGTCGTGGCGGCGACCGTCGCCGGTGACGCCCACGGACTTGACCGGCAGGAACACGGCGAAGGCCTGCGAGGTCTTCTCGTACCAGCCGGCCTTGCGCAGTTCTTCGATGAAGATGTGGTCGGCAAGGCGCAGGGTGTCGGCGGCGGCTTGGGTGACTTCGCCCAGGATGCGCACACCGAGGCCGGGGCCCGGGAACGGGTGGCGATGCACCATCTCGGCGGGGAGACCGAGCTCGAGACCGATGCGGCGCACTTCGTCCTTGAAGAGTTCGCGCAGCGGCTCGACGAGCTGCAGCTTCATGTGCTCGGGCAGGCCGCCGACGTTGTGGTGGCTCTTGATGACGTGCGCCTTGCATCCGTTCCCGGGGCCGGGCCTGGGCGTGCGCATCCTGGGTGAAGTCACCCGCGCCGCGGCGGATACGCTGCGCCTGGCCGATCACATTTTCATCGAGGAGCTGCGCAAGGCCGGCTGGTACGAGAAAACGAGCCAGGCTTTCGCCGTGTTCCTGCCCGTGAAAAGCGTGGGCGTGACGGGTGATGGCCGGCGTCATGAGCCGGTGATCGCGCTGCGCGCCGTCGAGACGATCGACTTCATGACGGCGCACTGGGCGCACCTGCCTTACGAGCTGCTCGACGTTTGCTCGCGCCGCATCGTCAACGAGGTGAAGGGCATCTCGCGCGTGGTGTACGACATTTCGGGTAAACCACCCGCGACGATCGAGTGGGAGTGAAGGGGTCTCGCGGTGCGATAGTGCGACGGATCGCTGCGAAATGCAGGGTCGAGATTCAGGGTGAATGTCCTGGAAACTGGCACGCCCATCAGGCCGCAGCACCATCGCGCTGAACGATAGGTTTTACTTTGCCACGAAAGTTCTTCTTGGCCTGCCACAGGTCGTAGTTGACCTGCATGCCATACCAGAACTCCGGCGACGTACCGAGCGCCTTGGAAAGGCGCAGCGCCATCTCCGGACTGATGCCGGTAGCGCCATTCAACAGGCGCGAGAGCGCCACGCGGCCGACGCCCAGGCGCTTGGCTGCATCGGTTACGCTGATGTCGCTCAAGGCCTCCTTGAGCACTGCGCTGGGGTGGCAGGGGTTGTGCATCTGACTCATGTTGCCTCTCCTAGTGATAGTCCTCGTAGTCGAGCAGCACGACGTCTGTGCCCTCGAAAATGAAGGTCAGTCGCCAGTTGCCGTTGACCGTGATTGACCAGCGACCAGCCTGATTGCCCTTCAGCTCATGCAGGCGCCAGCCCGGGATCGCGGCGAGATCCTGTGGACGCGTTGCGGCATCGAGGGCGGTCAGTTGCGTGCGTAGCTTCACGTCGTGCTTTGGCTGAATGCCGGCCTTCGAGCCCGTGCGGTAGAAGCGTTCCAGACCGTCATGGCGGAAGGACCTGATCACAAGCGATTGTATCCCGATAGGATACAGGTTGCAAGACGGGTGATTCCGGGTGGATGCGGGTCAAACACGGCATATCTGCATGAACACACGCCTTTGAGCTTTCAGACGGCGCCGACGGTCCGCGTAGCCTGCGTAGTCCCTGTCATCCTCCGGGACTCGCCTCATGCCAGCGGCCGCCTGCGCGCTGCGGCCGCGCGCGCCACCGTTCATCGAGCCATCGGGCTACGCGCAGCATCGGCCCGAGAGCACGCTGCTGTATCAGCTTGTGGCGCAGCACTATCCAGAGTTCCGTGAACTGCGGGCAAGGGAAGGTCGATCACTGCCCGACTACGTGCAGCAGGAGTTCGACGCCTATCTTAAGTGCGGTCGTCTGGAAGAAGGGTTCCTGCGCGTACGCTGCGAGGGCTGCCGCGCTGAGAAGCTCGTCGCGTTCAGTTGCAAGAAGCGCGGGTTTTGTCCTTCGTGCGGGGGTCGGCGCATGGCCGAGACCGCAGCGCTGCTGGCCGATGAGGTGCTGCCCGAGCGACCGCTGCGGCAATGGGTGTTGTCGTTGCCCTTCGCGCTGCGGTTCCTGCTCGCGACCGATCCGGATTCACTGACGCGGGTCTTGCGCACGGTGTACCGGGCGATTTCCAGTTTTCAATTGAGGCAGGCGGGCCTCACCCGCGCCACGGGGTTCCCCGGCGCCGTGACGCTGATCCAGCGTTTCGGCTCGGCGCTGAACCTCAACATTCACTTCCACATGATCTTCCTGGCTGGGGTGTATGTGCCGTTAGAAGGTGCAGCGCCGGTGTTCCGGCACGTGCCCGCGCCAACCGGCGCTGAGTTGCAGGAGTTGGTGCAGCAGATCGCCACGCGCATCGGCAAGGTGTTGGAGCAGCGAGGCTTGGTCGAGCGCGACCTGGAGAACGCGTGGTTGGCGAACCAAGGGGAAGGCGGTCCGCTGGACGACCTGATCGGTCACTCCATCACCTACCGGATTGCAGTCGGTCCGAGAGCAGGCCAGAAGCTGTTCACGCTGCAGACCGTGCCGGCCAGAGAGCCTGAACCTGAGCAACAGGGCGAGGGTCGCGGTGTTGCCAACGCAGGCGGCTTCTCGCTGCATGCGGGTCTGGACATCCAGCCGCATCAGCGCGAGAAGCTCGAGCGGCTGTGCCGCTATGTGAGCCGCCCGCCGATTGCAGTGGAACGTCTGGCGCTGAGCTCATCAGGCCAGGTTCGCTACACGCTCAAGGCTCCGTACCGTGACGGCACCACGCACATCGTGTTGGAGCCGCTGGATCTGATGGCAAGGCTTGCCGCGCTGGTGCCGCCGCCACGGATGCACCTAACACGGTTTCATGGGGTGTTCGCGCCGCACAGCAAACTCAGAGCTGCGGTGACACCGGCGCATCGGGGTGTGGGTGGCAAGGCAGTTCCAGCGGATCCCGACAAGCCCATCACTCCGCGCCACGTGGCCATGTGCTGGGCGCAGCGCCTGAAGCGCGTCTTTGGCATCGAGATCGACACCTGTGGCCGTTGTGGTGGAAAGCTCAAAGTGATCGCGAGCATCGAAGAGCCGGAAGTGATTGCGAGGATTCTGGCGCATCGGCAGAAGACGGCGCCGGATTCGCATCAAACCGAGTTGCCCCTGGGAGCGCGGGCGCCTCCCCAGCAGGCACGGCTGATCTGACACCAAGAGGAGAGATTCCTCATCACCTGCCACGACCACCCGCGGCGGGCTCGGGCTAGTTCGCGCCGGAACTGGCCGCACGGCAGAGAGCGGGGGGGGGCGCGGCAGGACGGCGGTCGCCGGTGCGGTCAACGGCGTCAATCGTGGATTCGGCGGACAGTGCCGGAAGGCGCGTGGCGGAAATTCAGGCAAACCTCGCCGGCGAACACCGCCAGGGCAGGTGGTTTGAAAGTACTATCCGCCCGGTCGACATCGCTCCTCAACCTCGAACGCGGCGGATGCCGCCGTCGATCTGTCGCTGCTGACCGATGGGCTGGAGGCCGAGCGCGAGCAAGGGATCACGATCGATGTCGCTTACCGTTACTTCGCAACAGCACGCCGCAAGTTCATCATCGCCGACACGCCAGGCCACGAGCAGTACACGCGCAACATGGTCACTGGCGCCAGCACCGCCGATGCCGCCGTCATCCTGATCGACGCCACGCGTCTGGCGCCTGACGCCGATGGCCAGGTGCAGTTGCTGCCGCAGACGCGGCGGCACGCCGCACTGGTTCACTTGCTTGGGCTGCGACACGTTGTTGTGGCAGTCAACAAGATGGACGCTGTTGGGTTCGCCTCGGATGTCTTCGAGTCGATCGTCACGGCCTTCGATCGGTTGGCCAAGAGCTTGGGCCTGGGTGATGTGACGGCGATCCCGATGTCAGCGCTGACGGGCGATAACGTCGTCCGCCGAACAAGCCAGATGCCGTGGTATCGCGGGCCTGTGCTTCTCGACTGGCTTGAGTCAGTCGACATCGCGCCGGCTGGCGACTCGGCTGCCGACACGTCGATCCCGCTGCGCTTTGCCGTTCAGTGGGTGCAAAAGAGGGGCGCGCGCGCAGATGCCGGTGCACGCGCGTACCTTGGTCGAGTAGGCAGTGGCACGGTTCGTTCGGGGCAGGAGGTCCGTATTCTGCCGTCGGGGGCCAGGGCGCGGGTCGCGGCGATCGAGACGTTCGACGGCGATCTTGCCAGCGCCGTCGCAGGCAAGTCGGTGGCAATTCGCCTCGACCGCGAAGTCGACGTATCGCGCGGCGACTGGCTGGTGGCTGTCGACGAGCCGAGCCAACCTCGCCTTGCACGTCGAGTCCACGCCGATCTGGCATGGCTCGACGCGGCACCGCTGGAACCGCAACGCAAGTTCCTGGTGCGCCATGGAACGCGCCTGACGTGGGCGCGCATCGTCGAGATCGAGGCCTTGCTCGACCTCCACGCGATTCGCTGGCGCGAAGCGAATGACCTTCGTGACACCGCGGCGACGCTGGGCCCCAACGACATCGCCCGGGTCGTTCTGGAAGTACAGCAACCATTGCCGTTCGATCCCTACGACCGATCAGTGGTCAGCGGCGCAGTGGTCTTGATCGACGCAACCACCAACCATACGCTGGCCGCGGGCATGCTGCGGGCAGCGGTGGACGCGTGATGGGCACGTCGTCCTCCGAGCGCGCTGCTTCCGCGCGCCAGGTGGGGCGCGTATTCCTGGTGGGTGCAGGGCCGGGTGATCCGGACCTGCTCACGGTCAAGGCACTTCGTTTGCTGGCACAGGCAGACCTGGTGCTGCACGACGCACTGGTCGATCCCCGAATCCTCGAGTGCGCGCCCCGTGCGCGGCGCGTCGATGTCGGCAAGCGCGCTGGCCGCGGTGCCACGGCGCAGCGTTTCATCAATCGTCTGCTCGTGTCAAGCGCGCGACATCACGCATGTGTCGTTCGTCTCAAGGGCGGCGATCCCGCTGTGTTTGGCCGTCTCGACGAAGAGCTGCAGGCACTTCGCGCCGCCGCGATCCCGTTTGAGGTCGTGCCGGGCGTGACAGCCGCGAGCGCTGCGGCGGCAAGCCTTGGGGTGTCGCTCACGCTGCGCGGGGTCGCGCGTGGTGTGAGCTTTGCAACCCCCCGGGTGGGTGCTGGCGAGCCAGGCCCTGGTCAAGTCTCGAATCAGTCGGACACACTGGTCCTCTACATGGCCGGACAAGTTCTCGGCGAGGTTGCCTCTCGCCTTCTGAGCGACGGTCGGCCGGGTCGTACACCGCTCGTCGTTATCGAAAACGCGTCCTTACCAAACGAGCATCGCTGGATCGGTACCCTCGACACTGCGGTGGACTGGCCTGGGCCGGCGGTCAGGGGCCCCGTGCTGGTCTTGATCGGCGATGCGCTCGCCGCTGCTGACCAGGTCCTTGCGGCCGGACTCGCACGCAATGCCGCATGACCATGCCCTCTGCGCTGCGGCGGTCCCCTTGACGGGAGACGCCGAGCTTGAGCAGTTGCTGATTCAGGTCGCCCGCGTTTTCAAGACGCGTGGCGACCCTGTACGACTGCGCACTCTCAATGCGCTGACTAGCGGTCGCACGACGCGCCCAGCATCGGCCGGAGTTGCCCATGGCGTCAGGCCGGCTCGGTTTCCCGAGGGCGCTTTACTCCTGTTTCGAGCGCCGCTCGACGATGACGTCAGCCACGAAGTCCAGTAGTCCGGGCAATTCGGACAGAACTGGCAGCAACGCCAATTCAACACGCGGGTTTTTCACCCTGAAGCGATCGAGCAGCGGCGGCAGATCATTCACGACGTGGCCACCGCTCGCCCAGAACACGGGAACGACGTCGATTCGATCGCAGCCCACGGCGACTGCATCGGTCAGCGCTTCCTCAAGGCTGGGACCTTGAAACTCCAGAAAGGCGATCGCGACGTGCGATGTGGCCAGCCGCGCTTCAACACGTTCCTGCAGCGCGCTCAGCGTCTTCGACCAACGTGCATCGCGTGCGCCGTGCGCGAAGAGAATGATTGCGTGACTCGTCGATGCCGACATCGCTGGATGATAGTTGAGTAGCGCCACGCTGAACGACGACAGCTGAGGATGGCCTTCGCGGCACGGCTTGGGCGGGAAGACAGCGAACCGGTCACTCCCTCACTCCACCGTCACGCTCTTCGCCAGGTTGCGCGGCTTGTCCACGTCGGTGCCGCGCGCCACAGCGGTGTGATACGCGAGCATCTGCAGCGGCACCACGTGCAGGATCGGCGACAGGTCGCCGTAGTGCTCGGGCAGGCGGATCACGTGCACGCCTTCGCTCGACTCGATGTGCGTGTCGGCGTCGGCAAAGACGTAGAGCTGGCCGCCGCGTGCGCGTACTTCCTGCATGTTGCTCTTGAGCTTCTCCAGCAGCGCGTCGTTGGGCGCGATCGTGACCACCGGCATCGCCTCGGTGACCAGCGCCAGCGGGCCGTGCTTGAGTTCGCCGGCCGGGTAGGCCTCGGCGTGGATGTAGCTGATCTCCTTGAGCTTTAGCGCGCCTTCGAGCGCTATCGGGTAGTGCGCGCCGCGGCCGAGGAACAGCGCGTTTTCCTTGCGCGCAAAGGTCTCGGCCCAGCTGATGATGGCGGGCTCCAGCGCCAGCACGCTCTGCACCGCGGCCGGCAGGTGGCGCAGCCGGTTGTGCGCGGCGCGCTCGCTGTCGGGGTCGAGCCGGCCGCGCAGCTTGGCCAGCACGTTGGCCAGCAGGTACAGGCCCACGAGCTGCGTGGTGAAGGCCTTGGTCGAGGCCACGCCGATCTCCACGCCGGCATGCGTCAGGAAGTGCAGCCCGGTCTCGCGCACCATCGCGCTGGTGGGCACGTTGCACACGGCCAGCGCGTCGGTCATGCCCATCGACTTGGCGTGCCGCAGCGCCGCCAGCGTGTCGGCGGTCTCGCCCGACTGCGAGATGGTCACCACCAGCGTGCCGGGCTGCGGCGCGCTGGTGCGGTAGCGGAACTCGCTGGCGACCTCGACCGTGACCGGCACCTGCGCGATCGCCTCGATCCAGTAGCGCGCCACGCAGCCCGCGTAGTAACTGGTGCCGCAGGCGAGGATCAGCAGCCGGTCCACTTTCGACAGCACGTCGGCCGCACCGGCGCCGAACATCTCGGGCGTGAGCGAGGGCGCGATGTCGGGCAGTGCTTCCAGCGTGTCGGCAATCGCGCGCGGCTGCTCGAAGATCTCTTTCTGCATGTAGTGGCGGTAGGGCCCGAGCTCGACCGCGTTGGAGTAGGCCGCCACCGTGCGCACCGCGCGCTCGACCGGCTTGCCGTTCGCATCGACGACCCAGAAGCGGCCGAGCTGAACGTCGACCACGTCGCCTTCTTCCAGATACGCGATCTGGTCGGTGGTGCCGGCCAGCGCCATCGCGTCGGAGGCGAGGAAGCACTCGCCCTGGCCCACGCCCAGCACCAGCGGGCTGCCGGCGCGCGCGCCGATCACGCGGTGCGGCTCGTCGCGGCAGAACACCGCAATCGCGTAGGCGCCCTGCAGCTGACGCACGGCGCGCTGCACGGCGTCGAACAGGTCGCCCTCGTACAACGAGTCCACCAGATGCGCGATGACCTCGGTGTCGGTCTGGCTGACGAAGTGGTAGCCGGCTTCGCGCAGCCGCGCCCGCAGCGCGTCGTGGTTCTCGATGATGCCGTTGTGCACCAGCGCGATGCGGGCGCCGCGACCCTCGCCGGGGCCCGACGAGAAGTGCGGGTGCGCGTTGTCGGTGGTCGGTGCGCCGTGCGTGGCCCAGCGCGTGTGGGCAATACCGGTGAAGGCGGGCAACTCGGCGGCCTGCGGTTCGAGCTCGGCCACGCGCGAGACGCTGCGCGCGCGCTTGAGCTGGCCGTCGCGCAGCACGGCCACGCCGCAGGAGTCATAGCCGCGGTATTCGAGTCGCCGCAGGCCTTCGATCAGGACGGGAACGATGTCGCGCGAGGCGACGGCACCAACAATGCCGCACATGGGGGTTTTCCTGGTTCAGGGATCGCGAAGTCTAGGTAGGTCGATGCGCAATGAGCTTGCGAATAACTCATTGAATTGCAACAAATCGTGTGTAGTATGTCATGGAGAAAGGAAATTTCAATCAGAGCATGGATGTGAATAATCCTCTTGATCTCGACGCCGTTGATCGCCGCCTGCTGGCCTTGCTGCAGCAGAGCTGCGCTGTCACCAATCAGGAGCTTGCGGCGCAGGCGCACCTGTCGCCGGCCACCTGCCTGCGGCGTGTGCGGCGGCTGCGCGAGTCCGGGCTGATCGAGCGCGAGATGGCGCTGCTGTCGCCCGACCGGCTGGCCGAGGTGACCGGCGCCGGCCTGACCGCGATCCTCGAGGTGACGCTCGACCGCCAGGACAGCGCAACACTCGAGCGCTTCGAGGCGGCGGTGGCGAGCGAGCCGCCAGTGCAGCAGTGCTATCGCGTCAGCGCCGGGCCCGACTTCGTGCTGATCGTCCACGTGCCGGACATGCCCGCCTATCACTCGCTGGTGCAGCGGCTCCTCAATGCCGAGCGTGCGGTGCGAAACGTGCGGGCGTTCTTCAGCGTCAGGCGAAGCAAGTTCGCGCCGGCCCTCCCGGTCTAGCCAGTCAGGCCAGTTCGTACAGCACGTCTGGGCAGCGCTCTTGGTTGCCGCTGCCGTCGCTGAAGGCGATCGGTGCGAAGCCCAGGCGCTCGTAGAAGCGCCGCGCGCCGGTGTTTGCGGCGAATGTGTACAGGCGCAGCGGTCGCGGCATCTGGCGCAGGGCCTGCGCCATCAGCGCAGTGCCGACACCTGCGCTCACACGCGCAGGTGCCACGTACAACTGCTCGATCCAGCCAACTGCGCGCCCAATGCTCGCTCCCGACGTCAGCGGCGTCGCGGCGACCGACACGTAGCCGATCACCTCGCCCCGGTCTTCCGCCACCCAGGTGCCGTTGCGCGGCAATACATCCTCGGCAAAATGGCGTCTCACGTCGGCCTCTTCATGCACGATCGGCGCAAACGCCAGGTGCGCGCGGCGGGACGCCAGATGCAGCGCCGCCAGAGTTGGCGCTTCTTCGCGGCGGGCTGCGCGGATGGACACCGGCGCCGCTGCCGCGTGGCGATACACATGCGCGACATCGCCGCGAAACGGCAGGTCGCGCTCGTGGATTGCGCCGATGGCGCTTGCCAGCGCCATCGACGGCGCATTGCCACGACGAATCAGGCTGATCGGCCGCAGCGCCGGCACGTGGACGCGAGCCATCGCCAGCACGGCGGCCGCCGCCTCGCGCGCGATGCCCTGGCCGCGTGCCGCGGGGACCAGGGCCCACTTGATCTCGGGTTCGGGCCAGTCTCCCGGGAACCAGATGCCGCATACGCCCAGCACGCGGCAATCATCGCGCCGCTCGATCACATACGGCCCGTCGCCACGCAGCGCCCAATGCCCGGCGATGCCAGCCACCGCCCGCCACGTCTCCGCCTCGCTGAACGCGCGGCCTGTGGTGTAGCGGACGCTGTCTGCGTCGCCGAAGTACGCGTGCAGCGGGCCGGCATCGTCGGCGCGCGGAAAGCGCAGGCGTAGCCGCGGCGTGGCGATCGACAGTGGAACGCGCCGCGGCAGCGGACCGATGTGTTCGCGTGATCCGTCGGGCTCAGCGCCGGTCATGCGCCACCGTCACTTCTTCTTCGTCGGCCGCGTCCAGCCATCGACCACCCGCTGCGCGGGTCGGGCCACGGTGAGCTTGCCCGCCGGCACGTCCTTGGCCACGGTGGAGCCGGCGGCGATGGTCGCACCGCTGCCCACGGTGATGGGCGCCACCAGCACCGAGTTGCTGCCGGTATGCACGTGGTCGCCGAGCGTGGTGGGATGCTTGTTGGCACCGTCGTAGTTGGCCACGATGGTGCCGGCGCCGATGTTGCAGTCCTCGCCCATCGTGGTGTCGCCCACGTAGGCCAGATGATTGGCCTTGCTGCCGCGGCCCATCGTGCTGGCCTTGACCTCGACGAAGTTGCCGATGTGCACTTCGTCGCCGAGGCGCGCGCCGGGCCGCAGCCGCGAGAACGGGCCGAGCCGCGCGTTGGCGCCAACCTCCGCGTCCTCGAAGTGCGAGAACGCCACCACCTCGGTGCCTGCGCCCACGCGCACGTTGCGCAGCACGCAGTACGGGCCGATGCGCACGCCGTCGCCAAGCGTGACGCGGCCCTCCAAAACGCAACCCACGTCGATGAACACGTCGCTGCCGGCTTCCACCGTGCCGCGCACGTCGAGCCGCGCTGGATCGGCTGCGGGTCTGGACATCCAGCCGCATCAGCGCGAGAAGCTCGAGCGGCTGTGCCGCTATGTGAGCCGCCCGCCGATTGCAGTGGAACGTCTGGCGCTGAGCTCATCAGGCCAGGTTCGCTACACGCTCAAGGCTCCGTACCGTGACGGCACCACGCACATCGTGTTGGAGCCGCTGGATCTGATGGCAAGGCTTGCCGCGCTGGTGCCGCCGCCACGGATGCACCTAACACGGTTTCATGGGGTGTTCGCGCCGCACAGCAAACTCAGAGCTGCGGTGACACCGGCGCATCGGGGTGTGGGTGGCAAGGCAGTTCCAGCGGATCCCGACAAGCCCATCACTCCGCGCCACGTGGCCATGTGCTGGGCGCAGCGCCTGAAGCGCGTCTTTGGCATCGAGATCGACACCTGTGGCCGTTGTGGTGGAAAGCTCAAAGTGATCGCGAGCATCGAAGAGCCGGAAGTGATTGCGAGGATTCTGGCGCATCGGCAGAAGACGGCGCCGGATTCGCATCAAACCGAGTTGCCCCTGGGAGCGCGGGCGCCTCCCCAGCAGGCACGGCTGATCTGACACCAAGAGGAGAGATTCCTCATCACCTGCCACGACCACCCGCGGCGGGCTCGGGCTAGTTCGCGCCGGAACTGGCCGCACGGCAGAGAGCGGGGGGGGGCGCGGCAGGACGGCGGTCGCCGGTGCGGTCAACGGCGTCAATCGTGGATTCGGCGGACAGTGCCGGAAGGCGCGTGGCGGAAATTCAGGCAAACCTCGCCGGCGAACACCGCCAGGGCAGGTGGTTTGAAAGTACTATCCGCCCGGTCGACATCGCTCCTCAACCTCGAACGCGGCGGATGCCGCCGTCGATCTGTCGCTGCTGACCGATGGGCTGGAGGCCGAGCGCGAGCAAGGGATCACGATCGATGTCGCTTACCGTTACTTCGCAACAGCACGCCGCAAGTTCATCATCGCCGACACGCCAGGCCACGAGCAGTACACGCGCAACATGGTCACTGGCGCCAGCACCGCCGATGCCGCCGTCATCCTGATCGACGCCACGCGTCTGGCGCCTGACGCCGATGGCCAGGTGCAGTTGCTGCCGCAGACGCGGCGGCACGCCGCACTGGTTCACTTGCTTGGGCTGCGACACGTTGTTGTGGCAGTCAACAAGATGGACGCTGTTGGGTTCGCCTCGGATGTCTTCGAGTCGATCGTCACGGCCTTCGATCGGTTGGCCAAGAGCTTGGGCCTGGGTGATGTGACGGCGATCCCGATGTCAGCGCTGACGGGCGATAACGTCGTCCGCCGAACAAGCCAGATGCCGTGGTATCGCGGGCCTGTGCTTCTCG
>Ga0315903_10003142_pt1 | contig 23248 bp, 39 predicted proteins | sample LakEriMetagenome_7_FD_203524 | JGI IMG/M metagenome (GOLD analysis project Ga0315903, IMG submission 203524) | Freshwater fungal communities from buoy surface, Lake Erie, Ohio, United States - Buoy 2 MA119 | ecosystem: Environmental > Aquatic > Freshwater > Lake | place: USA: Lake Erie, Ohio... | reverse complement strand
CTCTCCGTCAAGCTGACCGAGGCGCTGGCAGTTCTGGCGGGCCATCTCGGCTACCGCATCGAGAAGATCACCGAACAGAAGGACGCCGCGTGATGTCCGACGCAATCTACTCCGACCCGATCATCACCCCCGGTATCGTCGCAGAAATCAACCTGCACGACATGGAGACGCTGCTGGACGACATGGCGCGTGACCTGGAGCGGCAATCGTCTCTGGACGCCTACAAGGCCAACCGTGACCAGCTTTACCGCGTCGCCAGCAAGGCAGCGAGGCTGGTGATCAAGCTGAACGCGCGGGAGTTCATGCGATGAGCGGCTTTGAGATCAAGGACGGCGGTTTCTACCGGACGCGTCGTGGCGAGAAGGCCGAGGTGCTTTCATACAGCCTGACGCGCGACTGCTGGCTTGGCTTCTGCCCGTGCGGGACCCCCGTTGCGTGGCATTCAGACGGCAGGCTCGTTGACCGCATGGCGCATGAAGTCGCGCTGTCTGGCGACCTCATCGCCCTATGGACCGAACCCAAGAAGGGGGCGGTGTGGGTGAACATCTTTGATCACATGGGTGTGTCAACGCACATATGGTCGAGCCGAGAGGCGGCGGACAGGGCTGCGGCCGAAATTGCCGCCGACATCGGACACCGCCCCCTTGCCTGCATTCAAGTCAACTGGACCGAAGGCGAGGGGCTGTCATGAGCCGCGTTCGCTCCGAAGCATACAAGCAGCGCCGCCGCGACCGCGCGAAAGAGGCCGCCCTGGCTGAGCGCGTTGCGGTCAACGTGCTGCGCGACCTCGGGGCTTCATGCGGCGACTGCCGATACATCGAGCGCGTCAACACTGGCGGATGGAGGTGTGGCCTTCATTCCGACTGGTCCGGCGAGACGCCGACGACGCGAGACAATCTTTGCGTGGATTACAGGGGGCACGTCAGGCCGTGAGCCATCACCTTTATCTCGACATCGAAACCATCCCGACCAGCGACCCCGCCATCATCGCGGACATCGCCGCTTGCATCACTCCGCCCAAGACCATGAGCAAGGCAGAAACCATTGCCGCATGGGAGGCTGAGACGAAGCCTGGATTGGTCAAGGAAGCCGTGGCGAGGACATCCTTCAACGGCGCGCTCGGCTCTGTCTGCGTGATCGGCTGGGCATGGGATGACGAGCCTGTCATCCGCTCGCTGACCCTCTCCAACATGACCGAGACGGACCTTCTCAAGACGTTCGCCGGCACCGTCGGACGCTATGACACCTTCGGCCCCAAGACGGTCGTTGGACACAACGTGTCCTTCGACATTCGCTTCCTCTGGCAACGGGCAATCGTGCTCGGCGTGGAGATGCCGTCGTGGTTCCCCCGAGATCCGAAGCCGTGGGGCAAGGACACCTTCGACACCATGACAGCCTTTGCCGGCACGCAGGACCGCATCAGCCTCGGCAACCTCTGCAAGGCGCTGGGCATCCCCGGCAAGGACGATTTCGACGGCTCCATGGTCGCGGATGCGTGGGCTACTGGCGAGGTCGAGAAAGTGGCCTCCTACTGTCGCGCCGACGTTGAGCGCGTGCGGCTAATCCACCGGAAGATGATGATTGCCTACGGAGAGATCGCCGCATGACCGACAACCTTGCAATCTGGAACAAGCTCGGCAGGACCGACCCGGATCAGACCAAGACCTTCCAGCGCGGCGGCGGGTTCAAGGGAACCGCCATCAAGCCGATCTATACCGAGCAGAAGATGACGGAGGTCTTCGGCCCGTGCGGAACGGGCTGGGGCTTTACGGAGCCGCGATTTGAACTGGTGCCGGCGTCCGATGGGCAGACCGCCGTCTATTGCTGGCTCTCCCTCTGGTACGTCCACAACGGCGTGCGCTCCGAGCCCATTCCCGGCGTCGGTGGTGACTTCGTGGTGGTCAAGCAGCGCGACGGCCTGCGGACCAATGACGAGGCGTTCAAGGCCGCATTCACGGACGCCATCGGCAACGCGATGAAGCACCTGGGCATGTCTGCGGATGTGCACATGGGGCTGTTCGATGACAGCAAATACCTCCGCACGCTGCGTGAGGAAAAGGAACCGGCAGGCAATCCCGCCAGCCGTGGAGGCGGTGCCCCCTCCACTGCCCCCGCGTCAGCCAATCGCGAAGACCCGGCAGACACCTACGTCAAGACCGCTATTGCCGCCATGAACACGGCACGGTCTGCGGAAGACCTCAAGGCGTGGTGGGCTGATCAGGCGAACGCCCGCGAGGACTTCGGCATCGTCAAGGGCGGCAAGCGATATGCCCTGCTCTGGGATGCCTTCCTTGCGAAGGGGACGGCGCTCAAGAGCCAGCCTGACCCGGATGCGTGGCAGTCGGAAGAGGAGGCGGCGTGATGCGCGTCCTCATCGCCTGTGAGTTCAGCGGAACGATGCGGCGTGCATTCCGAGCGCTTGGACACGACGCCTGGTCGTGCGATCTGCTGCCGGCAGAGGACGGGAGCCCGCACCACATCCAGGGCGACGTGCGACCCGTCCTGCGCCAGTCGTGGGACCTTGTGATTGCCCACCCGCCATGCACCAGGCTTTGCAACAGCGGCGTCCGCTGGCTTGCTGAACGCGACCTGTGGGACGAGATGCGGGAGGGCGCGGCGTTCTTCGTGGAATGCTTAGACGCCAACGCTGATCAGGTAGCAGTCGAGAACCCGGTGATGCACGGGTATGCGCAGGCGATCATCGGGCGCGGTCCCGACTTCACGGTGCAGCCGTGGATGTTTGGCGACAACTTCAAGAAGCGCACGGGATGGTGGACGAAGGGCCTGCCGAAGCTCGTTCCGACGAGTGATCTGGACGGGGCGACGGCGGTGGCCGAGGTCCACAGGGCGAGCCCCGGGCCTGACCGCTGGAAGCTGCGCAGCCGCACCTACCCGGGGATGGCCGCAGCGTGCGCGATGCAGTGGGGCGGTGTGGCTGAGGCCATCAGGGAGGCAGCGGAATGAGCCGCGCCACCCTCATCCTCGCCAGCAACGCAATCCGCGACAAGGCGCATAACTGGATTGACCGCGTGCCAGCGGGGACGAGGTTGGAGTTCAAAGCCCCGCGCCGGTCAGTCGACCAGAACGCGCTGCTCTGGGCACTTCTGACTGACATCGCATCACAGGTCGTCTGGTACGGCCAGAAGCTATCGGCAGAGGACTGGAAGGACATTCTGACGGCATCCCTCCGCAAGGCCCGCGTGGTGCCAGGGATCGACGCCGGAACCTTCGTGCCTCTGGGCATGAGGACGAGCGACATGAGCAAGGCCGAGTTCAGCGAGTTGATTGAACTGATCTACGCCTTCGGAGCCCAGCACGGCGTCAAGTTTCACAACGAGGAGAATGCAGCATGAGCGAGCGAATGAACATCGTGCAGTGGCGCGAGGGATCGACGGGGAAGAAGTTCACCGTTCGCCTCGGATCATCATGGGTCGGCAAGGACGGCAAGACGCGCCTGTCTCTGGACGCCCTCCCCATCCCCGTCGATGGCAAGATTGATCTTGTGCTTGAGCCGCCGCGCGAACTGCACGAGCAGCCCCGTCAGGGCAACCGCCCGGCAGCGCGGGATGATGACGAAATTCCGTTTGCCCCGGAGACGCGGTGATGCGCTACCTGCGAATGATCCGCGCGTGGGCTTGCTACCACGCTTACACGCGCATTCCGGGTCGGTGGGCATTCGGCCCGGTCGGCTTGGCGATCCTGCCGTATGTGGGGGATTGGGCTTATGCCGATGCGAGGCGTCGAGATGGCGGCGATCCGTGGGGGCCTTACGTCTTCCCCACCGCGAAAGAGCGGGCTGACAGAGCCGCACAAGCCTTTGCAGAGATACAAGCCGCTCTGGACAAGGCGGAAGCCGCCTAATGGCCTTCACCCTCCCCAACCACGCCCCCATCGGCTCGCTTCTGAAAGGCGACAAGCGCCCTCGGAAGCCGGTCAAGGCACGGAAGAAGGACGACGGGCATAGGGCCTTCATCGCCTCGCTGCCGTGCTGTGTCTCGGGTGTCGAGGGGAGAACGCAGGCGGCGCATATCCGGTTCGCATCGGCTGAATACGGCAAACCCATAACCGGGATCGGCGGCAAGGCTGACGATTGTTTCGTGTTGCCGCTGTCAGTCGAGATGCATGACGAGCAGCACCGCGCCGGGGACGAACTGGCGTGGTGGAAATCCAAGGGGATCAACGATCCTCTGCGGCTTTGCTTGCGCCTGTATTCGGTGAGCGGAGACGAGATTGCAGCCCGCAAGCTGATTGGAACAGTGGAGAGACGATGATGGGCGAGTGGCAGCCGATTGAGACAGCGCCGAAGGACGGGACGAAGCTTCTGATGAGCGTCTTCTTCCCCGGTGACACCATTTGCGAGCCGTTCACTGAAGTGACAATTGGCTACTGGGATCACGGCAACGCACTGGATGACCCTGAGAGCATTTGGCACCGCGAGCCGGACTGGGACGTGCCGACGATTGGCGACCCCACCCACTGGATGCCCCTTCCTGCCCCACCCACAGGAGACACCAAATGACCCCGCTTGAGAAGGCTGTAGAGGCCGGGAACGCGCTGGAAATGAGCCCTGACGGCTATTGGCTTGTCAGCCTTGAACCGGCTCAGGTGAGCGCCATCATCCGCGCCTTTCTGGAAGCGGCGGCAGAGGATGAGGCGGCGGTTAAGGCTGTCGCGATGGGCGCGGCATCCACCGGAGCGCTCGGCGTTTTTCGCCACGATGTCAAAGCCGCCATCCTCGCACTGAAGGAGACGCTGGGGTGACGAGACGCGCCGACATCGCGCCGGTCTTCGTGTCTGGCGACACGGCTGCCGCATTGTGCGAGGTCAGCCGCGACACGTGGCAATCCTGGGTCAAGGCTGGCGTCGTCCCGAAGCCCGCCATCGACCGGGGGCAAATCATCCGCTGGCACTGGCCGTCAGTCGAAGCCAGATTGTCCGATGCCGACCAAACCCACCGCCACGATCCGTTCGTTCAAGGTGCCATCAATGCCGCGAAGCAAAGGGAAGCCAAGAAGGGCCGCGCTGGTGCCGCTGCCTAAAAACGTCTTCCGCGTCCAGAAGCCGAGCGGCAAGGAATACTATTACCACCAGACAGGCAGGGCATACCCCAAGGAGTTCCGGGGAGCCCTCACCCGCATCAGGCATCACCCGCACGAACCCGAGTTCTGGACCGCCGTTGCGTCCCTGAATGGCGAAAGCACGACGCCGAAGCGAGGATCGTTCAAGGCCATGATTGCCGCCTACAAGACAAGCCCGGCATGGAACCGCCACACCGAAGGGACGCGGAAGACCTACGGGACTTATCTCAACGTCATTGAGGATGCCTGGGGAGCCCACCACGCCGACGATCTGACCATTGCCGGCATCATCACACAGCGGGACATCATTGCGGCCTCAGCGCCCGCCTCTGCCAATATGTTCCTCACCGTCCTCCGCTCGCTTCTCAAGTGGGGCGTGAACAATCAGCACTGCACCCGGAACCTCGCACGAGAGGTCAGCGAAATCGACGTTGACGTTGAACACGCTTTCCCATGGCCTGACACCATTTGGAACATGGCGATCAGGAAGGGGCCGAAGGACATTCAGCGCCTCGCCTTCCTTGGCCGCGAGACGGGACAGCGCATTTCCGACCTGATCCGCATGACGCCCGAAAACCTCAAGGGCGACGTGATCACGACCAGCATCAAAAAGCGCCGGAACAAGCTGCACCAGATTCCGCTTGGCGAGGATGCGGTTGCGATCATCCGGGCATGGAAGGTTGCAGACGGAACGCCGTTCATCACCCGCGCGGATGGACGCAAGCACACGGAGCGGTCCCTGCGGCAATCCCTCGAAAGGTGGATTGGCGCGGCAGGCATCATCCAGGCTGAAGGCGAAGAGATCAGGCCGCATGGCTTGCGCGCGATGGCGGCCTGCGATGCCCGCCTGCGGGGGCTTTCGCACGAGGACATTTCAGCCCTCTACGGGATGAGCCTCATGATCGTAAAGACCTACACCCACCACATCGACACGCTGGCCGAGGCGCGCAATGCGCGGGGTAAACTGGATGTGTCATTGAAAACTGAAAAAGAAAAGTTGAAAACTTCTGCATCTAATGCTTTGATTCAACAAGAGAACGCAAGCGAGGATCAAAAGTGATGTTTAACGAACGGGACAGGCAAACCCAAGCGGCGCGTGGCGTTAGGGTTTCAGGCACTACCGGAACGGATGCGGACGAAGCCGGAACGGGCAGGAACGCTGAAAACCCGGAAACCACGCTAGCGGATCGTTACGGGGCGGGTGTTGAGAAGGCGGGGGTGCGTGAGAAGCCCATCCTGTTTTCCGGCCCTATGGTGAGGGCGATCCTCGACGGGCGGAAGACGCAGACGCGGCGGGTGCTGACGCCTTGGTGCGAAGAGCCACCGGCCTTTGTGGATAGAGGCATCGTTGCCGCGCTCGACGAGCGCGGAAGGCCCTATCGGTGGCCGCGAACGATCGCTGTCGGCGACCGCCTCTGGGTGCGCGAGGCGTGGAGCGGCCCCTACCGCATGGGCGATATCCCGCCGCGCGATTGGATGCCCGGTTTGCCCATCTGGTACTTGGCTGACGGCAATCCGACTGATGGCGATTGGACGAAGCCGAAGCCCTCGATCCACATGCCGCGCTGGGCCTCTCGCATCACCTTGGAGGTGACCGGCGTCAAGGTCGAGCGGCTGCAGGACATCAGTGCCGATGACGCCGAAGCCGAGGGTTACCCGCCGTGCCCAAGCTGCGGTGACGTTGGCTGGATAAACGAGGGGCCGGACGGAGGCTGGCAATGCACCGCCCATGGGTGCGGTGACGCCCATGTCGTCCAGTTCAGGCGGCTGTGGGAAAGCATCAACGGCCCCGGCTCATGGGAGGCAAACCCGTGGGTGGTCGCGATCTCGTTCGACGCCCTCCCCACCCCCGGAGGCTCCGATGAGTGAGACGCGCGACCGCTGCGGCCTTGAACACCTGCGCCCGAGCTATGAGCAAGCCTGCGTGTCCATCGCGGCAGACGGGCGGCTGTGGCGACTTGGCGAGACGCCCCCGCGACGCCTTGAGCCGCACCTGTGGGAGGCACTGCGCGTCGAGATGCAGCGCCGCTGGCGAGAAGCAACCGGCGAGGAACACGCCACCCTCAGCGTAGGAGACCCCACCCATGACTGACATTTCACTGGCAGAGAAGGTGGAGGGGCTGGACCCCGCCGGGTGGCTCTCGATTGCCGATCACCCGCCGCCGAAAGACGGGACGGTGATCCTGCTCTCGTGGTTCGACAACGGCAGGCCGCAGGAGTGGTTCGCCATGCAGTGGGGGCACATCAAGCGGAACGGCCTGTTCCCCGGCAAGGTCGGCATGTGGATGACGCCTGACGGCTCGCTGACGTGGGCCGATGACGATCCGCATGGCGCGCCGACGCACTGGAAACACGAGCCCGCCTTCCTCCGCGCCAAAGGAGCGTCAAATGGCAATGCCTGAGAAGATCGCCGCGTGGGAGAACGCTGACCTGACCAAAGGCTTCGGCGGCTGGTGTCCTGTCAGCCCTCAATACGGAGCCGCGAGCGACGAGCGCTTCTACATCCGCGCCGATCTGGTCGATGACCTGCGGAAGGCGTTGGAGGAGGCGCGGGAGCGGGTCGAGCATTGGGCCGACGTAGCAAGCCGCGCGGATCGCACCCGGTACGACACGAGCGACGACCTCGCCAAGATCGACGCCGCCCTCACCCGCATCAAAGGAGACGGGAAATGACGAAGACAATAAGTGGCGAAGAGGCCCTTCGCGCCATCGTTACCCGCGAAGGCGATATGATGGAACTGGGCGATCTGCTTGCCAAGTACGCCGCCCTCATCGCCTCCCAGGCTGCGAGGATCAGGGAGTTGGAGGAGGCAGCCGGCCGTCTTGCTGACCGCAACTGCACCTACGACACGACAGGGCTGTTCATCCCCTTTGACAGCCATGCGCAGGCGCTGGCGGCAATGATCGACCTGCGCTCCCTCCTCTCCCGTAAAGGAGGGGAGTGATGACGCGCAACAGCGTTTGGCTATGGGCCTTCGTGATTTTCGTTCGCGTCCCTCTGCTGTTCCCGTTCTGGGCTGTTCACCAGATCGGGCGAGGGGCTGAAACTATTGGCGGCTGGATCAGCCATAAACTTCCGGGGATACGTCCATGACCGACATCGAAGCCGCCGCCCTCATCGCCTCCCAGGCTGCGAGGATCAGGGAGTTGGAGGAGGGGCTGGAGGCCATCCTCGATAGCGCCGTACTGATCGCCAACGGCAAGGACGAGGTTGTGTCTCGCGATGCCTTGGACCGCGCCCGCTCCCTCTCCCGTAAAGGAGGGGAGTGATGCGCGAGACAACTCACCGGCTCAAGACAATCGACCGCTACTGGGATGCGGTCAAATGCGGCGAAAAGACCTTTGAGGTGCGCAAGAACGATCGGGCCTTCCAGACGGGCGACATCCTCGAATTGGAGCGATGGCATTTTGCGTTTGGCGGCGCCTTTTTTCGAGACGACCCCCGCCAGATCATTCGCAAGCGCATCACCTACCTCTTGCAGGGCGGACAGTTCGGCATCGAGCCGGGCTATTGCGTCCTCGGCCTCGGAGACCCCACCCCATGACCGACATCGAAGCCCTGCGAGCCAGGATGCGTTGCGACGTTACCGGCAATCTCGTTGGCACCGACACGCGCATGATCGGTGCGCCGCCGTGCGGGTGCCAAGGGTGCCGAGCCGACGCCGAGATCACCCGGCTCCGTGAGGAACTGGACAGGGTGACGAGGGAGAGGGACGAGGCGCTGAAAGGCATCGGCCCTGACAAGGTTCGGCGGGATACGTTCGACCTACAGAACCGCGCGCTGAACCTCATGGAGCGCCGCGCCGAGGCCGCCGAAGCCGCCCTCGCCAAGAGGGACGAGGAGGTGGCGGCCGTTCGCAGCGACGCACATTTCCTGCTCGACCTGCTGATGGTCCACGCGCCTGCACAGGTCACAGAACACCCGGACGTCGTCCTGTTGCGGCGGAAGATCCACGGACCCGAAGCCCTCACCCAGGAGCCGACCAATGCCGAGTGCTAGCGCAGAGACGGATGCGAAGATGCTGGCGCTGTTCGGGCCGCAGAGCGGTGAAGTCGCGGATGATTGGGACAAGCGCGCCATCGGCCTCTTGGAAGGCGCAGGCTACAAGCTCGTCGATGGCGCGTGGGAACCCAAGCCCGGCGTCGAAGACCTTGAGGACATGACCGACGACGAGTGGACCTGCATGGCCTACCTGATCGAGGAATGGGACTTTGGCGCTCTGACGACGGAGTATACCAATGCCGAGTGACGAGATGGTCGAGAAGGTCGCGCGGGCGATCTGCCGCGCTTATGCCCGCAGAACGTGGCCGCACGCCGCGCCGGATGTCATCGACAACTGGGTCAACCAGTCGTGCCGAAGCTTCTTCGACGAGGCCGAAGCCGCCCTTGCCGCCGCAGAGGCGGGGGAGCCGGTGGCGTGGGGCGTCCACCGCATGACCGTCGAGCCGCAGGAGGACGGAACATGGCTCGCCACATGCCCGGACCTGCCCGGCTGCATCGCGACTGCTGACACGCCGGACGTGGCGCTAAGCCGGTTGCGCGACGTTCAGGCGTCTTGGCTGGCCGTCTGCCATGAACGCGGCATCAAGGTGCCAGAGCCCGCCACCGCCATCCGCGCGAGGGGGGAGGCATGAGCCCACACGACAAGCTGGAGGCCATCGGCTGGCTGGTCTACTTCATCGCGCAACCGATCGTCATGGTATGGATTTTTATCGGGGAGTGGCTGCACGAAAGGCGCTCGCGCTGATCGCAGCAGCCCGCACAGAGGACTAGACGATGAGCGGGCGCATCCGCGATCTTATTGCAGAGACAGAGCGGTGGCTGGTCGAGCATCGATCCCGCAACGACTACATTCAAGCCGCAGCGTGCGCCATTCGTCTGAAGGCTTTGCGGGACTGCCTGAAGATAGTCGAGGCGGCCTAAGCCCCGTCCTCGTTCCGAGGGTCAGTGATGGCGCTACCGCAGGGGCCGGCAGTGCTTCGTCTTCTCAATGAGAAAGTCGAGGTTGCGTTTGGCAAGGTCGAGGGTGGCGATGATTTCTGCCAAGTCTGCATCGTGGCCGATCTTGGTTTCTCCGTTCGGCATCTCACCGACCACAAGCACCTTGGCGAACCCCTGTTGAGACGCCCATAGGAGGGTCGTGGCTACGCTATTCTCCGTCACGGCTCCCCCAGATGCTCACACTCGCAACGCCACATCAGGCACGACCAGACGCCATGTGTGGGGCCTAGATCGTTTAGAAACATCCAGCCTCGCTTTTCGAACTCGGGGATGCGGTCGAGAAGGACGTAGCGGATGTGGCCGAAGGTGCGGGGCTTCATGCTGCCCGTCCGTGATTTTCGCTAAACCCGTATTTGACGTTGGCTGCTGCTCGTGCGGAGGCAGCTTCCTCAAGCGTGAAAAATCTTCCCAAGACGGTGCACTTGCCGTCCGCCATGATCTGGGCCACCCATCTCTTGTCCTTGTTCGACCAATACACACCAAGCACGCCGCTCGTGTTGTTTCTATTCAGCCCCTTGTTCTTGGAATTTTGGGCATAGTCAGACGCTCGCAAGTTAACGAAGCGGTTGTCTGATCGATCTCCATTGATGTGATCGATTTGCGGCGGCCAGTCTCCAGTCTCGATTGCCCACGCTACCCTGTGAGCCCTGAAATACTTTCCGAAAATCGGCCCGCGATAATATCCAAGGCTGTCCTTTGCAGTCAGCGCGCGCTTGCCGGCCCACCTAGTGTTCCATGTGCCGTGAAGCCGCCGACGACTGAAAAGCGATTCCGGCCTTTCCTTCCAAAAAAGAAACCCAGTCTCTTTGTCGTAATCCAGAATGCTGCGAAGCAATTCAATATCGACCGTATTAGACATCGCTGGTGCCTGCGCTCGTGCTTGCTAGACGTTCACGCGATGGCGGCCAATCTCGCCGCGCTCTGCGTGAAGAACTATTGCCTGCATTGATCGACCAGACCTAAAACCCATGGACGCGTGCCAAGCGTCTCTGCTCGCCGTGGTCTGAAAGCTCTCAACTACGACGCCGCCTATTTCCATCGCTGATTGATGGTGGATATGACCTGTAAGGCAATAGCGGTATTTCGTAGCGCCCCAATCTTCGGGCCGCGTTGCCGCCATGATCATCGGCAAGTCCTTCATCTTCGCAAGATCGCCGTGCGTCCCTCCCAAGAGACTAGCCCCAAACCGCCACCACCAGAAGCGCGAAGGATCAGTATCCACAGTCACTCTTTCGTCATTCCTGAACCATGCCCACAGCGCCAATGCTATCGCACCAGCCGTAATCTCGTCATGGTTGCCAGGAAGAATGCGAGCAATAACTTTGCCGTGTCGTTCAAGCGCCTTCTCGACACAGAAGATCATGAACAGCAGGGCCGTCTGACGGACCTTTGAGTGTCGGGTGTCCACGTCCAGAGCGTGCCCTGACTTCGCCGTCCTGTTCTCTGGATTGTCAGCGTGCAGCAGATCACCGAGGCCGAGGACAACAGCCGTGCCGCTGGCAGGGGTCGCGCCGACTAGCCGGGAGAACGTATCCCGGTTCAGCGCGTCAGCGATGGCGAGGTCATAATCCTCGCCGGCTTCCGGCCCGTAGGCGTAGAGGCCAAAATGGCTGTCGGCGATGGGGAAGATCGTCGCAAGGTCATCAGCAACAACAGGGGGCGGCTGGACGGCCCTAGGAGCTTCATAGGCGGCGAACGCCTCACGGATAGCATCAACCCACGCAGTCGGGCTTATCTCGCCTTCCTTGGTCTTCACCCACCGTTGAATGACCCTGCCATCAGCGCCGACTAGGGCACTCTCGCCTTTGACCACATGCCCGTCAGGCGGTGCGTATTGCTCGCCAGCGGCAGGGGCTTGCTTGATCCACTCCCGCTGCAACTCCCCATCGGGGCCTCGCTGTGTCGATGTGGATTTGATCTCGAAGCCGGGGAGGACCGGACCCGTCCCCATCAGTCCCCTTCGCGCTGCTATCTGGACGCGGCTAGAAAGGGTCGTGCGGGGGATTCCGAGGGCTTGGGCTGCCTTGCTAGCGCCGAGGGCCTTATGCGCCTCCACGGCCTTAACAAGGTCTTCGTCTGATGCGTAGGGAGGCATCAGCGGGGACCTACCACCAGCCATGGCGCGAGGCTTCCAATCTTGGAGGCGAGGAATCCGCCAAGGCCCGCCATCCCGAGAATGGCCCACCGAACGCCTTTCGCCTGCAAAAGCAAATTGTGCACTTCGGTCAACTTCTCATCCATCGTTCCGACTGCTTTGGTCAGATGCTCCACCTCTGTTTCAAGGCGGATCAGGCGATCACGGCTATCGTCAATCATGGATGGGCCTTCCAATAAAAAAGCCCGCTAGGTGCGGGCTTCTCTTCCGTGGTTTGGGTGAAATCCAAACCGTTCGTTCGCGGCCATTCTGGCGGCGATAGCGTCTTCTTTATTGTCGAAGTAGCCGAGGTGAATCTTCTTGCCTGACAAGTGAACGCAAGACGACCATTTTTGGGTTGCTCGAAACCAAGAGACCCCTGTCGTGCCAGATGTGTTGTCGGCGCGGCGGGCTGTGTTCTTTAGGTTTTCACGATGTGAAACGACGCGAAGATTCGCGAGCCGATTGTCGGAAGGGTCGCCGTTGACGTGATCTAAGCGATCCGGCCATACCCCATGCACCAGCGCCCACGCGACGCGATGAGCAAGGGATGTGTTGTTGAAGACAGCCCCGCGAAAATAACCATTGTGATTTTGAGACGTGAATGCGCGCTTCCCGGCGTACCGCCCATTCCAAATAGCCCACGCCTTTTCGGTTGGGAAAAGTTCACGCGGTCGGCGCTTCCACGTCAGAACCCCCGTTCCGGGGTCGTAGTGAAGTAGACTCCGCAGTGTCTCAGGTGATATGTCTTTTGCAGCCATATCGAACGTCCTGTGTTCGTTGTGGTCAGGGCCGGTCTGGTGTCGCAAGCACCAAATCGGCCCGCCGATTATTACACGAAGTTCTTTTTTTGTTCCAGCTATACAACATGAAATGCTGGCGTCTTCACAGATTTATGAAGACCTACCGAACATTTTGCAGATCTCGCTTGCTGGCACCATGATGGTTATTCCTGAAACAGGCGCAAAAGGCGTTGCAAGACCGCCCACCAGGATGCCCACGAGCTTGCCGGACATGCTGAAGACACCACCACCCGATACGCCCGGCATTCCGGTAACGTCGAGGACATGGGCGACTTTCCAGATTGCTCGTTCGCTGGCTGCGGTCGATACGAAGCCGTTGAACTTGGCGAACCGGACATCGCCGGGGTTGCCATAGACCGTCACCGCATCGCCTTGCTTCAGGGGTCCGCAGGCTAGCTGTGCGGCGGGGAGAAGCGGTCCGTCGTATTGGATCACCGCGACATCGAACGCCTTGGAAACCCACAGCACCTTGGCCGGCATTTTCTTGCCGTCGTGCGTCTCGATTTCGATTGCGGTCTGACCGTCAACGACGTGGGCTGCGGTGAGGATGAGGCGGTTGCCGATATGCGACCCTGACCCATGGCCGTTCGGAATGACGACGCGGACGGAAGCGTTCTGCATGTCCGGGGGCGTGCAAGCCAATAGCGAGAGGCAGAACAGGGCAACGATGGCCCATGCACCAACATAGAAAGCGCGTGTCATCGCCGCCCCCTGATAGCGCCCGCGAGCGCGGTGATGCCCTGTCCGACAACATGGATGCCGAAGAACGAGAGCAGGATTGCCCCCTGCCACTGATCGAAGGGCGCGGGGAACGCCGGGATTTTCCAACCGAGCTTGAAGCTGGTATCGAGCGCGACAAGGTTGAGGTGCAGCACGAAGGGCGCGGCGATGAGAACCGTGATCAGCCGCATTTCCCAGAAGCCCGCCGTGGCCAGGCGGATTTCCTTGGCAGCGGCACGGTCTGCCATCTGCCGTTCGATGTCCTTGATGGCGACATCGGCAACCAGCTTTTCTGTCTCGTTCTGAGCACGAAGCCGAGCCTGATAGGCTTCAGCCAGCTTGCCGAGCAGGTCGCCAGTGATGAGGCGGATAATTGCGCTCCACATCACTCACCCCTGTTGAAGGTGATGCGACCGGACAGGACGAGCCAAGCGAACACGCCGCCGACAGCCAGGATCGCGAGAAAGGCAATCAGGCCGTAGGCGTTTTCGATGTTCGGGAAGGCAAAGCCGCCGCCAGTCAGGATGCTCAGCAGGATGGCCCACAGCGACTTGGACTGGGCAGGCGGAACGTCGTCGGGCTGGGCGTTGCGTTCCGTGGCCTTGTCAGGGTCAACGTCCGGGTCTTCCAGTTTCGCCGCCTTGATGGCAGCCAGAAAGTTCTTGTGGAATCCGGCGATAAGCTGGGCCTTGTCCGTGCCGTTCACGATGCGGCGGGCGTTGACCGGATCGTCCTTCGTCTCGTTGAAGTAGTCCGACAGCTTCTTGCCGGTGAACATGCCCTTGATACAGCCGTCAAAGAGGGCCTTCAGGGCGATGGGCCACGTCATGAGCTGGCCGGGCTTGGTCGCGCCGAACTTCCGGTGGTTGGCCTCCCAGGTGACCTGCACAAGCCCCTCGCCAACCCACGGATAATACCGCTTGGTCCTGAGGTAGCTTTCACCGCCCATCTCACGGACGGGCTGCATGGTCTTGGCGGTTTCCCAAAACGTCGTGGCAAGCATGTAGGCAAGCCAGCGGTCGTCTGTGAGTTGACGGCGCTCCCACTCGTCAAGGATACGGTTCAGGCCGTCCACCTGCTGAGATGTCAGCCGCCCGCCGAAGGGAGCATTGCGGACGTAGTTGAAGAAGATGCGGCGGTTCATCGCTCGCGCTCCCTGATGTTCCGGTTCATGTCGAGGACGAAGAGACCAAGGGCAGCGAAAACGCCGAGGCCGATTGCCGTAATGGCGAGGTCAGCCATCAGTTCGGCACGCGCAGGACCTTGAAGCCCGTCCCGCCGCTATCCGCCGCGCCGACTGTGACGCGAGACAGGGAGACAGCCGTTCCGTTGTGATAACGAACAAGAAGGACCGTCTCGCCAGATGTGGGTTCTGCCGCTGCCCAAACCATCTTTGTTGACGGAGCAGACGTGCCAGTGACGGCGTAGGCATTGCCTGCCGCGTCAACGCCAAAGCCCGCATAATTGGTTGAGCTGTTGTTGTAGAGCAGCAAATTCGTGTTGGTGTTCGTCGGTGAAACGTAGTTCCCCGCTGGCGTACCGAAGACAGACCCTGCGGTGCTGACGGAGACGGTCCCGGAAAGGTGCAGGTTTCCCCACTTCAACGACGAAGACCCGAGATCCCACGTCGCGGTGACGTTCGGGTAATGGTGGCCACGCTGTGACAGTTCACCGGAGTTGATCTGGACACCCGACATACGGTCCAGAGTGCCGGCGAAGGACGTGCTGCCGGCGTCGTTGTCGAAAATCTGAGCGCCGGTCACATTGAGGATGGACGTGGTTTCAAGCGTGCGGAGACCCCAGCCGACATTGCCAACGGAGCGCAGGCCCGCGATGTTGATATACCGCCCGTCGTCAGACAGAACGCCGTCGCCAGTGCAAAGCGTTGCCTGGATGCCTGTCAGCGTGAAGTGCGAGCACTCGCCGCCCGTCTCGGCAATGGCAAAGCCTGGAACGGATGCGATGGAATAGGCCAGTCCGTCGCGGCCCTTGGCATACAGGTTGACGCCGCGAACATAAGAACAGTTCGTCCAGAAGAAGGACGAATTGGCGCACAGCGGCCCAAGGCATTCGGTATAGTAGATATTCGAGCAGCCGGAGGCGAAGAACCCATAGCCGCCCTGATTGTCGGCATCGCAGCGGACAAACCAGACGGCAATGCAATCCGTCAGCACATAGCCGTTCTGTGAGGTAACGGTTCCATCTGCGGTGCCGGTCGCATCGCAGTTCGTGAAGATCGCGCCCTCGTTGTTGGCGATGTCGAAGGAGTTGTAATTCCCTTCGGAAGAGCCGATGCGGTCCACAAAGACGCGGGTGACGAACAGGAACGCAAACACGTCCTTGAACAGAAGGCCCTGCCGGCGATGACGCCGAAGAGCACAGTTGTCGATGTAGATCTCATCGGCAATGCCGGAACCGTTCGCATCGCTGAAAAAGACGTAGCCCTCATCCGTCTCGATGTTGCTAACGTAGATCCGTTCGACGTTGGACGAAGACGTGTCGAGGTAGAATGTCGATGCGGTGGAACTGGTCGATGTGATTGAAAAGTTATCCACGTAGGCGCGAGACGTGCCGCCCGAGAAAGTGAAAAGCGGCGACGCGGTGGAGTGGATGATGCGCGGCCTGCCGCCCTCCCCCTGAATGAACACATCCGAGGGAACGGTCAGGCCAGAAAGCACATAGCCGTTAGCTGTGGCGGGAACGCAGACGCGCCCCTTGACGGTTGCGGCGTAATCAATGGCCTTCTGGAAATTAACGCTGTCATTGGTTGAGCCGTCACCCGTCACGCCAAAGTCGAAAACGGAGATGCGCTCACGCATCGCAGCCTGGATGCTGCGGGAAACCGCGCCAGTTCCGGCTTGAAGGAAAGACAGCTTGGCGGCGTCGATGGCCGCAGAAGCGTCCACGTTGGCATCAACGATCTTGCCGAAGCCGAGCGCCGTTCCCGAACGCCTCAGAACCTCGCCATCGTTTGAAGCCGCAATATCAGCGGGAACGCCAGACGAGTTTGCAGAGCGCCCGATGACAGAGAGGGCCGTGCTGTTTTCGAGCTTCGCCTTGGTGACATTCGCGTCTGCAATTTTGGCCGTGGTGACGTTGCTGTCGAGGATCTTGGCAGTCGTTACGCTGTCCGAAGCGAGGCCGGCAGCGGTGACGGTGCCGAAGCCAACAGAGGTTCCAGACCGCCTCAGAACCTCGCCGTCGTTGGCCGCAGAGATGTCGTCGCGCGTTCCAGCTGAGTTGCTGGCCCGACCAAGGACTGACAAGGCGTCACCATCCCCAACCACGGTGAGCGGAAGGCCAGAAGTGAAGGTGATGGCGGTCGTTCCAACCGTGACCGTTGAAGACGGATTGAACGAGTAAAAGGTGTTTCGACCAGTCGTTCCTTCCTCAACCGTGACATAGATCGGCCCCTTGAAATCGTCCGAGGTTGAGAGATCGCGGGCGCGCACCCATGCCGATGTCTTGGCGACATAGATGCCATTTTCTGAGGTCGTGGACTGGCCTTGAACGAGAACGCGATCCCCGCTCTCCAGCGTCACGCCGTCAATGGTCTGAAGGCCGGACAGGGTGATGTTGGAGGTCGAGACGACGCGCACGTTCCCACGGAAAGGATCGTCACGAAGCGGAGTCCCGAAGCGGTCAACAGAGGCCATGCGTTTCTCCAAAAGAAAAGGCCGCCCCGAAGGACGGCCTTGCTGGTCGGCTGATCTGCGCGATAGAGTTCCGAAAACCGGAGGTTGTCAGATGCGCGGTGCGGTTATTGTCGCAGCCTTGGTGCTGGCAGGCTGCAATTCTACAGAACAGGCGACGACATCGGCTCGTTCACGTTGGATCGGCCAGCAATCCGATAGTTTCTTCGTAGCCAATGGAGCGCCGAAGCAAACCCACAACCTCAGCGGAGGCGGGCGGGTCTACACGTGGGAAAACGTCTCCCGTCCGGCCGGGATCACAACGCGGCTGATTTGCTCAGCCGATATTGTCGCGGATGCGTCTGGTCGGATTTCCGAGGTCAGGATCAGGGAAGACGGCATCGGCATGTGGAACATGTCCAGATGCAGTGAGATATTTGGCTAGTCGGAAGCGTTGCTCTGCTCGACCCGCTCGCGAGTGCGGCGGGATCGCCCGGCGGCGCGTCGGGCTGCCGTGGATGCGGATGCAGGAAGAAGGTCGTTCAGCGTCGCAAGCTGGCGGTCGCTCGCAAGCCTGCGCTGGACTTCCGGCCACTGCTGCTGAAGCGTCTGAGCCGGGATGATGTGAGCCCGCGAGATCCGGTTTTCGATCTCGTCTGCCACCTGAGGATTGAGGGCGCGGATCGCAGAGAGGCGGTCCGTGCTGTCGATGATTGGAAGCCCCTGGTAGCCGGGGATTCCAGCCACAGACAGGCCGTTCCTGATCTGCTCCGCTGCCAGAGCGTTCATGGTATTGATGATTGACCGCGCCACGCCGGGCTCAAGGTCAATCGTCTCTCGCTGCTCGCCACGACGGCGGGAGCGGTTCTGCACCTCGATGCGGTTCTGACTGAGGTCGCGGGTGATTGCCCCCACGGTAGAGGCCCACGTCTCGGCAGACTGAAGCGGGTGAAGCTGCCGCTCTGCCGGCGCGAAGGCATGGCCCCGGAGGGTCATCAGCGCCTTACCGATGTTGTCCGCGTTCTGGTAAATTTGTTCAGAACGGGTGGTGTCACCACGTTCCACAGCCGCCGCATAGGACAGGGCGGGAGCCATGTATTTTGCCCCGTCCCGCCCCATGAGTTGCGTGACCTCGGAACGATCCGAACCAACGCCGCGAGCACCACGATAGAGGCCACCGAAGAACAGCTTGGTGTATGCGTCCTGCGGCGTCATGTTCGGGTTGTTGTCGAACGTCGCAGTCATCACGTCGTTGAAGTCGCGGGCAGCGGTTGCGCCAAGGCCGTTCATGATGTGGTCGATCATGAGCGGGGATTGACCCGTCGCCGCGCCGATCCTCTTGGCGAGGAAGGATGTGTTGCCCGTCCACTGGTCTGCCGGCATCAAACCACGGAGGCCCATGGGAATGATGTCGGTCGCCTGCGATCCTTCAAAGCCGAGGCGCTTTCCGGTGACGGCCTCAAACCCCACCTTTGGGAGGGGTTGCGCGCCAAGGAAATCCTGCACACCCGAACGCGGGCCTTCAACGAAGCCGGCGAGCTGGCGGGGGATGAAGCCTTCAGCCAGGGACTTCGCCACCCGCCCGTAAGCCTCTGGATCAGCACGCTTGATCCCATCCGCCGCAGCCTCGACCGCCGACAGGATGCCGCCGGGAAGATCGAAGGGCTTGGGAACTGAGATAAAGAAATCCCGACCGGATGCGTCCTGCCCCATCGGGAGGATGAAATACCGCTTCCGCATGTAGTCGGACTGGCGACGATAGACCGGATCATCCGAGACGGCAGCGTGGTAGCCAAGCGTCACCACGGCGGCAGCGGCGATCATGCCCCAGTTGATCACAGCGTCCCTGAGGGCGGTTTTCCCGGCCTCATCGACATTGGCATACCCGCCACGTTGATAAGCCTGTAGAGCGGCCGCAAGAGGATCGGAGACGAGATTGCGAAGGCCACGGTCAATGCCCTGAATACCGACGTTGAAGAACGGCATGAAGCGGTTTGCGACCGTCATGGCCTTACCACGGCGGTCATAATCAAGAACGTCCCGCGCCTCATAGATCGCGGCGTGCATGGCTTGATAATCGTCAAGCCCCTGCTTCTTCAGGTGGTTGAAGACGAAGCGGGCCTGACCCAGACGGCCGGCAGTTTCCGTCGCCTCGATCAATTTGAAGTAGCCTTCAACCCCCTTGCCGATTGCAGAGGCACCAGCCTTCAGCGCGTCGGTCGGAGACTGGACGTTGCCGAGCATATCCCGCACCGTTCCCATGGTGCCCTGCGGGGTGAGGGACAGGGCCTCAAGGCCGCCCGTCCTCTCAAGGTCGCGGGATGCAGCCGACACAACACCGCCACGGATACCCCCCATGGCAGCGTAGGCTTTCGAGAACTCACGGTCGAAGATGTGGGTATAGATGCCCTGCGCCAAGGATGCGAAGGGGATGCGGCCCAAGATGCCGGTATGGCGGGCGACGAACAGCCTGGAGAGGTTGTCCATCACGAGGTTCTTCAATGCGAACTGCGGCGCGTTCGTAATGAACTGCGCGAACATGGCGTTGGCCTTGCCGAACATGGCAAGCATCACGTCGCGTTCGGCTGCCGACATATCCGCCATCATGTCGAACAGAGCGCGGGAATACTCATCGCTGCCGAGCTTCATGGCGATGCGCTGGCCGCCCTCATAGCGGAACACGATGCGTTCGCCGCCGGGTGTGATTTCCTGCGACCGGAACAGCGTGGCGCTAAGGTCTTCGCCAACCATTTCCTCAAGGCTGGAAATCAGGTTTTGTGTGTCCTCGGCAGAAAGGCCGCGCTCCCGCGCCTTGACCCTCAGAGCCTCTTCAACGTCGATAGAAGCGCCCTTGAGTTTCGAGTTGGGGATCTCTTCGAGGAACCGCCCGGAAAACTCGCCGCCCTGCTTGGCAAGGGCGTGCATGGCATTCCAGAACTCGTTACGGGCAATGACGCGCTCTGCCATCGCCGTGTCGAGCATGAGCGACTGGATAGGGTCCTGAATGTCCCGCGTCGATCCGGTGAACCGCTGGCCTTCAAGGTTGCGCTGAACGCCGTTCGATCCACCTCCGCCGGTCGGGCTGCCGTCTCCCATCATGTCACGGAAGAACGGCACGTAATCCATGCCGCGCGCGGTCACCGCGTCGTAGAACTCTTTCGAGACAAGGCCGGCCTCAAACTTCTTGCGAAGCATGGCGCGGGAGAAACCGAACACCTTGTCAGCCGCAGAGCGGAAGGTGGGATTGGCCGCCTCGATTGAGGCGATAGCCTGCGCAATCTCATTCTCGGTCTGGCGAACCGGCGGGTTGGGGAGATCACCAGCCCTAAACCGCTCATATTCGCCCATGGCGCGGCGAGCGATTAGATAGGCGTTGAAGTCTCGATAGGCTTCCGACCTCTCATCGAGAATGCGGGACATGCTGCCGCCGCCCGCCTCTTTCAATGCGTCGTAAAGGCTGGGGCTCTCCGGTGGCTCAAAGGTCTTCCGAAAGCCGCGAACGCCATTCTGGAATGCGTCAACCGCCGCCTGCTTCGCTCCATCAAGAGCGCGGACGATTTTAGTCGGGTCGTTCCATCCATGCTCCGGCATGGGCTGGCCGGTCTTTTGGTAGCGCGCTTCCGTCAAGTTCTGGACCATGCGCTTGGTCCAATGGTTCCGGTCGACAACGGCAGCGTAGGCACGATCAGCCCAGAGAGACAGCGTGGTCGGCAGGCTTGACCGCCTCCACTCATCCATGAACTTCGCAACGCCGCGAGGCTCGACAGCCGGGGCAATGGTGGACTTGATCGACTGGACAGGATCTAGCCCGCCGTCAATGCGGGAGATCAGCGTGGCGTCGTTGATGATGTCCCTGATCTGCGGGGCGCTTTCGAGCAGCCGGGCAAACTCGGGGGCAAATCCTGGGGCCTGCTTCGCGGCATAAGCCGGATTGTTGATGAGCCGGCGGACGAACTCGGCAAAGCCCTCGCGAACGGTCTGCTTGGACGGATCATCGGCGTTCACGTCGAGGCGCTTCAGTTCGGCAGCGTGCGCCTTCAAGAGAGCGTCAAGCGGCTGGCCTACGTCGCGGCGAAGCTGCTGCTCAATGGCGTGGCCAAGCTCGTGGCTGAAGACCTCATAGTCGCCTTCCTTGCGGATGCGAAGCACGCCTTGCTTGAAGTCGTATTGCCCCTCTGCACCACGGATGGAGAAGTTGCGATCAACCTCCAACTTGCGATCCATGCGGGCGGCGATGTCGCGCATCAGTTCCGTCACGCGGAAGTCGCGGATGTCCTCGGGGCGGATGTTCTCAGGGATAGAGCGCGGCTTTGATGCCTCTCCCGGTAGTTCCTGCCTGCCGGGGAAACGACGGTCTGCCGTGGTGTCGGCAGTCTGTCGGGCCATGGGGGAGAATTGTCCGTCAGTGCCTGCTCTCTTGCGCCCAGATTCGGCGGGGCGTATATTGTTGTTGCTCTGGCCCGAGCGCCGAAGTGGGGCGGTAACGCCGAGGTCAGGACTGCGCCCAGCCTCCCAGAGCAACCCAAGCCTATTCAGATAGGCGGCATTCCGAATACCGGCCGACGTGACAGAATAATACGCGCCATCGGCATTCGGGCGCAGTTCAACGACGACAACACGCCCGCCATCTGTTTTGACAAGAAGAAGTCTGCCAGCGTTTCCGCGCCTGACCTGATTGTAGGACTGTGCAACGTCAGCGACCAGCGCGGCTGCGTCCTCATATCCAGCCTTACGGATTGCCGCGCCGTGCTGCGCCTCGATATGCTTTTCACCGTACCCCCGCCCGGTGGCGTTGTTGTGTTCTCCTTCCGGCAGACGAATAGATGCGGCTTCACGACCAACCGCCGTCGCGACTTCCTCGTCAATTCGACCCAGCGCGTCGGAGCCATCGACAAGGCGAACAAACCGCTCACCACCACGCTCTGTGTATCGATCTGGGGCGCGAGCGACCATCGCCGCGAACTGCTGCGGCTCTGCGTCATTGGCCGCTACACGGGCAGGCTCAGGAGCGGCCTCGGCACGAACGGCTGGCAGTTCCCGCGCGGGAGCGGGAATGGCCTCTACAGCCGCGCCACGATCAACCGGCTCCCCAACGGGCGCTTCAATCCGAGCAGGCTCAGGGCTGACGGCTTCCGCCTGACGTTGGACAGGGCCAGCGTCCGGTATAGTCTGGCCTTCTCTAACAGTCGGTGCTTCCGGGGCGGCGATGCGTGTTTCGCCTGCCGCTCCAGCCGGAACGCCCGCTGCTTCAGTTCCCACGGGCTGAGGCGTCTCGATACGCGCCGGATCAACACCAAAGGCTTGCGCTTCCCTGCGAGCGAATGACGGGGCCTCGATGGCTCCGCGAAGAAGCGCACCAGCGGCACCGCCCACCACAGGGGCAAGGGCCGTCTGCTCGGGATTATAACCCTCTTGGCCGCCGGATTGAATACGTCCTGCCTGAAGGATGGGGTCAATGGCCGTATTGGTGACAGCAGCGTCAATCGCGCTCTCGGCTACACGTCCAGCGGCAGGGCCAAAGCGACCGGCCACAGCCGCCGCGCCACGACGCAGAGCGTTTGCCGGAAGCGAGACGACGTTCTCAGGCGACAGCAACCCGCGTGCCAGAGTGCCGGCCACCGACTGCGGCGTGATCCTCGACTGTGACAGGTCGTAGGCCGCCTGATCGAAGACGCGCTGATACGCAGCCTCACGACGCGCCGCGGCATCTTCCGGGCTTTCGGCCTCGATTTTTGCACGATTTCTAGCAGACAGGTTGCGAAGCTGCGAGGGCTGGAAACCACCGGGCTGCGGAGCGCCGCGAGCGGCTTCCATCTGCGCCGCTTCCCCCATGACGCCGATCAGGTCGGTTCCCGATCCGGCACCACGGAAGTTCTCGC
>Ga0315903_10003139_pt1 | contig 23257 bp, 16 predicted proteins | sample LakEriMetagenome_7_FD_203524 | JGI IMG/M metagenome (GOLD analysis project Ga0315903, IMG submission 203524) | Freshwater fungal communities from buoy surface, Lake Erie, Ohio, United States - Buoy 2 MA119 | ecosystem: Environmental > Aquatic > Freshwater > Lake | place: USA: Lake Erie, Ohio... | reverse complement strand
GAAAGGCGCTTGCTTGAGGCTTTGCAGCGAGTTTACGTTTCCACTGGTAGTAGGAGGTCGGCGAGCAGCCGATCGACTGGCAGAACTGCGCGACGGGAGCATTGGATCGTTCGCACTGGGCGATACGTTCGGCCCAAATTTTGGCGGTTTTCGAGGACGGTAAGCGAGACATAAGCAGGATCTCCTTGAGAACTGGGATAGAAACAAGAGCGCACCTTGAATCTACCCGCAAGCAGGCCCTGCGCTGAGAAAAACCCGATCAGGCGCGTGTACGCTTACCCTTTTGCGCCAGTTCGTCGCAATTGCCTGAGGACGGATTTTCTATCGATTCCTAGCGTTCGAGCGATCTGTGGCTGGCTCATCCCGGAAGCTTAGAGCCGCGTAATTCCCTGTATTTTTTGGACTGAGAGCCTGCTTTGCATCGAGGATTCATCGTGGGCGGTGGCGAAATACCTCCTCTAGAAATCAACCAACTCGTGCTTGTCTAACTGGCCCCTTTCAGGCGCCCGCTTACAACTATATCACGCACGAACGGGGGTGCGAGACACGCATGAGTATTAGCCTGTCTAATTAAATGGGTTTCGGCACTGTATTTCCTATTGTAATTTTCTTTCGAAATTACTGTTGGGTTCATGGAATACTACGATTTCTGAATTAACATGAGTGATTCTTGGGTTTGCGTTTGCCGATAAAGGTGTGGTGAAGGGGTAGAAAAAAGAAAACTAAGCGGCTATCGCGAGCTCTAAACTTGTTTCATTGAGAATTTCGGCATTTTTACGAATGAATAAACAATGAAGAAATATGAACATCTAGTGTCAAACGAGGAATTCATTTCGGAAATAATCGATGACGCCTTGGGTGGCAAGTGCTTTGTACCTTTTATCGGTAGCGGGTTGTCAAGCCCATCGGGGATTATAACGGGCCAAGAGTTTACGAAATACCTTGCTTATGTTTTCTATCTCATGGTGAGGCACTCGACGGCGACGAGTGATGTAAAATCCGTACAATGGTCTCTTCAAAAACAGGGTTGGCCGTCTTATCCAAGTGACGGGGAGATAGAATCAGCGATTAATTGGATAAGAAGTGAATTTGATGTTGTTTGTCGTAGGTACGGGTGGGAGCTAACCTATGAAAGGGATTCATCGCTTTCCGGACGAGATGTAAAGAAGTTAACGATTGCGGAAAGTGTTAGTGGCGACTTTTACCACTCAATGGCGAAACCCCCAACTCCGCTTATACTCCGAGGGAAAACCTTTAGGGACGAACCCGACCGATTCAAGAAACTACTCGAATCACTACACCGACATGGCACTACCCACCATGACATCGAGACTGCAGATTTCGAAGACTATATGCTTGATCGTGGCATGTCGTACCATGAACAAATCGTTGAAAAAGGTATTCGTTCACTGGCTGACTGGAAAGCAACGCTCACTTTTCTTTCACGAATAAGAGTGATCGAAGGCTCAACAAGTCGAATACTTTTAGAGACTCCTGACACCTCTGTAATTGATGCCTTTAACAAATTCATTACCGGCGGAAGAAAACCAAGTTTTGGACACAAAATTTTAGCGCAGTTATCGAAACCCCTGAGATTTCGAAAGATACTTACAACGAATTTCGATAATCTCACAGAAACAGCATTCGAAGAAATTGGTATTCATCTGACAGTTTTACCGGTTACAAAACATGGGGGCCTGCAGAGAGTCGATAGTGTGAACCATACAGACACGCTTGTTAAACTTCATGGTGACTCTCATGACACTCGAGCAGACTTATCGCTCGACGAAGAACCAACTGATTATGACAAGAAGACATTTGCTGCATACCTTACAAGATCAGACTTTCCATTTTCAAGGAATTTTAGAAAGGGACCGAAAGAATGGAAACTGAGATCTGATCGACTACTAGTGATTGGCTATTCCGGCAGCGATCATAGGTGTGTACAAATGATCAAACACTGGTTAGAAACCGGTGAGGATGATCCACGTGTATATTGGATTTGTTTTAACGACTACGACGCTGATAAAGTCGATTCCCTTTTCAAATCCTCCGGTTTTGCTGGTAGAGTGATAACGACAAAGACTCCACGTCCCGAATTGCTTTTATTCGAGCTTTACCAACGAATTGAGTTGACATTACCTCCTGGAGGTTCTACGTACGAATTCCTCCATGCCGCGCCACCGAGCCAAGAAAACGACTCAGAAGAAGAGTATCGAAGCATGGCGGCTTTAAAACGAGAAATAAATAATGACCAAAAAATCAACATTGTTTGGAAACTAGGAAAGAAAGCAACTCGGAAGCTATCTATCGCAATAGCGCGCGATGCAATAGAATCGCTTGTAATCAAGGAGAAGTGGGAACCGGATTCGGTTGCAAAAAGATTTGTTACCGTCACACCTTGGTCTAGCAACTACCGAGAATATAGCGATTCGGGTTTGGAGCGAACACAGATCCGGACGCCTTGGATTGTACACTCAGCAATCGCCGTTGAGCAGGCAGCGGCGATTGCCTATCAAGATCTATCGAGGAACCACAACAAAAAGGTTTTTTGGTTCGAGTTAGAAGGACAACTTGATGCTGATGCACTACTAAGAGAACTCCTCCGTATGTTGGCAGTGAGGTTTGGAGACTTCATGGTGAACCACGTTACGATGCACCCCGAGGGACTCGGAAGACTTTCAGATCTTTTTAAAAATAATAAAGGAAATACAGATACGAGTGATCAGCCGAAGAAAATAGAAGAAAAGGTAAAACGATTACGGCAGCATTTTGACATGCTTCTACGGACCTATCATGTCGATTCTGATTCAATCGTCGTTTTCCTTTATGGAGTTGACTCCTACGGTCATTGCGCTGGAATTGATCCAGACCCATCGAAATGGGAGGAGGAAAAATTCAGGGCTCTTCATTTGGTGATCGAAGCTCTTGCTGCAACTGGAATAGCTGTAATTTATTTCCCGCTAACGAAATGGCAAAAAGAAAGGAACGAGACAATATGCGAGGAAGTACAAAGGAAGATCAAAAGATGCTTACCCTCGTTAGGAGAAAAAGCGGTAGATTTAGAAAACGTGCCTGATCCTTTTCTATTTAAAGAACCGAACTCAGACGGATCGCATTTGGAACAACAAATGGTTCGAGATATTACAAACCTAGGGGGAGATTGTTCGCTTTTCCAAGAGAGTTTATTGAGCTTGTTCATGAGAGGATCTTTCCTGAGGTTAATTCCGGGAGGTTCAACGCCCGAGCTTGATACAAATCAGCAGAAGGCGATCGAGTTCCTATACGCACTCACACTATTCAGGATTTCTCGACATCCTTCATCACTTATGGTAGAGGGGGTTTTCCCGTGTCCATTTCGTTATAATCGACTTGGAATCGATAACGATTTTTTTCGATTGACGCAAACCTCCAATTTGATAAACGAGCTCATTGATTTAAATGTTTTTCACCAAAAGCCGGGTGGCTTATTGTGGTTTAACGGCGAGGTCAGGAAAACATTGAGGAGTACTCTGGAAAACTTAGAATTTGAAGTAAAAGCGGAAAATAAAGAAAAATCGGTAATTAAGCTTGTCTCAAGAAGATCACGCTCGCATTTTTGGATTGCTGACTGGTATATGAAAGCATTTATGTCTTCGGGCCATATTGCTCCTTTTATCGAATCAACATACCACTTGAATTCGTCAGCTTATTTTGCAAAATATGCAAGATTTCGCTCCTACGATGAGAATTCCAATCATGGCGACAAACTGAGCGTATATCAATTAAGGCAATTTCAGACCGCAATGGGTCAAGCGTCGCGGAATTTGAAAATTGCATGGAACCACGTCGAATTCTGGCAGGCAAGTTCTGTCGAGGTATCTTGGCTTGATGAGCGTGAAGCGATACGGCGTAAATTGTATGGGGTTTTAGATGTTATTTGCCCGCAGAAAAATAATAACCGCCTGGTTAAGCAGGAAAAGAATTTCGCAAAGAATCTTCTCGCCGATTTTTCGGAAAACCTTGACCAAATTGCAAGTGCCGTTTTACTCGCTGGGAAAAGTGGGGATAGAGAGCTTAAGTACGCGGAAAATTACCATCAGTGGCCGACAAAATCTGCTCAAAAATTTAATACGCATAAGAAGACCCCTGACAAGGAGCCTTTAGTTGTTAAGCACGATTGGAAAAAGATCGGTTCGGACGAAGAATCGTTTGAGGGTTATATTAAAGGTCTCTTCAGTTGTTGCAATCCTGAGCTATCGGTAATCCGAGAGAGTATAGATGGATATTGCAAGGGCAACTACGAAAGTATAAGACTTGGCGAAACAAAGTCAACAGTTCGTGATAAGATGGAGACGTTCGATGATTATCAAAAATGCATTTGGCTATTGACAGAGGTTGCCTATCTTTATCTTAGGCGGGGAAAGGCGTCTTATCATGCGATAGGTATGATCAATACCGAGATTTGGCTTAAGGCTACTCTTTATTGTAATTTGGCGCTCGACTTTTGCCGCCAGGTGTCACCGAATTCTTTTAATTTCGAGATGATGTACAAGACGAAGTTGCAAGGGATTTATGGCGTATCACTGGCGAATCTCGGCAGATTTCAGGAAGCGAATAGGCACCTTATCGATGCTCAATCAATCTGCAATGCGTCTCCATCGACAACCCCATTAGACCTAGCGATCATAAAAATACGCATGGCGGAGCTCGCTCTTACGAAATGCTTTTGGTTAAAAAATATCGTTCGTAGTGAGATTTTCAAATTTGATGACAAGTTGCAAAGATACGAGAATAGCGAAAGTTTTGTAGATCTTCCATCAAAGTTTTTAGTTGTTGATTTTTCTAAAGACTGTAAAAAATTTCCGGAAGTCCCCCGGAACTGCTTAAGTCTTACAAAGTTTGTTATTAACAGGTCTCCAGCAAATAGGTCTGATGCTAATTTGTTTGGAATTCAAGGTGGGCTAAAGTTGATTGAAGATGACGGCTATGGTAAGCTGTACAGTGAGCAGGCGGTATTGCGCGACGTGGTTTTTTTACCCTCCATTTTTGAGGAGGTTTTTCATAAGACGACCCCGCACGGCATGCTTACTCGTTCGGCAAGCGATATCAATTCGGACGGACAGCTGCAGGTTTGGCATAAGTCTCTTTTAAGAGACTTAAATATTCAGTTAATTACCTTTTTGGATGAAGCCGTTGTTTTACTTGATAGTTCAGAAGCGTTGTTGCAAGGTGCAACGCACAATTCCCATTGGTGGTTTCAGTTGCGACTTATGCAGTTGAGAGTTTATGGTTATTTGGGTTTCGTTGAAATTTTTCATCCTCAATGTTTGATTTTTCGACACGTTGGTCCACGAGATGGTATCAAAAAGGCATTTACTGATGCTTGGCGTATTGCCGGCAATGATAGATTTCGCTTGTTGCGTTCTTTCAGATATTTGATTGAGGCGGAAAAGTGGCACAGAGGAGTTGCTGGTGGCGATTCTGTTGTTGATTTCGATGCTTACTGGAATTTGCTCAAAGGGCTTCAGGATTCGGATGGGGACTCAAGTGGATTTCTCTATGAAATGCACAAGAGAGTCATGGGGATGTATGAAGATTTTAAGGGCCAATCTCCGCGTTAGCGTAAGAGTACGTGAGAGAATCCATGTAAGTCGTGAGTCGGGCCGCCGAACGCCGAGTTCGGTAGGATATTGAGATAAACCCGTTTCAATTCCTTACTGCCTGGAGACTCACGACCATGAAAACAATTCTCGCTCTGGATCTCGGAAAATTCAAGGATCGCTCTTGTTTCTATCCCCCGTTCTCAAGGAGATCCTGCTTATGTCTCGCTTAGCGTCCTCGAAAACCGCCCAGATTTGGGCCGAACGGTTCGTCTAGGGCGGGCGATCCAATGCTCCCGTCGCGCAAGCGTACCCAGGGCGGCGCTTCGCTGTGCCCTGGGCTATCTCCTTTTGCCCCTTTGGGGCCGACGGATCGGGAGCAGGCCAGAGGCCAGAGGCGGGAGGGAACAGCCAAACAGCCGGAAAACTTTGGTGCGATCCTCCGCAGGTATCCAAGGATCACGATGCATGTCGCTTAGCCTCGCAAGAGTTCAGTGATCACCCAAAACGCGGGGACTGTCCCCGAGTATTTCTTAAGGTGCGCCCTTGTTTCTATCCCAGTTCTCAAGGGGATCCTGCTGATGTCTCGCTTAGCGTCCTCGAAAACCGCCCAAATTTGGGCCGAACGGTTCGCCCAGGGCGAACGATCCAATGCTCCCGTCGCGCAAGCGTACCCAGGGCGGCGCTTCGCTCTGCCCTGGGCTATCTCCTTTTGCCCCTTTGGGGCCGACGGATCGATCGACTCGCAAGAGTTCAGTGATCACGCAGCAAGCAACTGAAGTCTTGCGACTCCCGCAACGGCCACGCTGCAAGAGCAACGGGATAAGGCCGACACGGCTGCGATGCAAGCTGCACGGCGTAGGGTACGTGCAGCGCTACGCAAAGGCAAATAGCGCATCAGAAGAGCCATGTTTACAGGGGTGTGTACCCATGGGTCTCTTGGGCTCTGACGACAAAGCTCCCCAACATGAGCGAAGTGCGTCTGTGGCGTATCGCTTGCCACCACCATGCTGGCCCCGCCGGGCTACAAGCCGCAGCATCCATCTAGAGCTGCTAATAGACCTTGGATATCTCAGCAAGCCTGAGCTTCAGCAAATCTACCCGAGGTGCCTGTACGATTTCTCCCCAGCGGCTGTATCTGGGATTTTCCCCAACACAAAAATCACACCCCTACCCAAACGACTCGTGGCGGACCACAAATTGCGAAGACAACAACGCAAATTCCTGCAAAAAACAGCTGTACTTCCATGCGACTACAGTGGAAATCCCGTGCCTTTTTGATGGGGAGAAAAACTTTGAAAAGATTAGGACAGCGCAGTTCACGGCCACTCCCCTTCGCTGGGGGGGCGACGCGGCTTGCTACCGAGATGTCCGGGAAAAAAGGGGAAAAATCAAGCTAATTTCACATGGAACCCCCCATACCAGAGGAATTTGAGTTTATTTCCGTAATAATGTCTCCATGAAAACCCCAGATCGATCCTCTTTCCATAAGGGAAACAAGATGTCAACGTCGAACGACAATTTGAAGTCCGCCCTCTTGATGATAAACGACTTCTTGGACGAAACCGATCAAGCGAAAAAACACCACATCGCGAATATGCAAGACAAAACAAAAGTGTGTCTTGCATGCGTGGTGGAAATTCTAATCATTACGCTAACGTCCGAATGTCATGAAGAACATGGGAAAGCGTTACAATTTTTGCTCGAACCGTTTGAGGAATTCTGGAATCGCCACTGCGAACGTGGAGCGATAGATGAAAGATGGGCGTTCGACACATGGCCCATGGGAAAAACATGGTTGGAAGTTTTCGAAGCAGAGAACATCAAAATTGAACCAAACTCCCTTGTTAACCTTAAGGCACTTCTCAGCCAATCTGTGAATCGATAATACAGGAGGCAACCCTTTGAAATCTCGTATAATTGCAATATTCTCTGTTTTTTCAGAAATCAAAAACATCGACTTTTTAAATGAAGACATCCAAACCCTGAGTCCAACCTCATCCAGTTTCGATCGCAATCCGACAGTTTATTCATCAGAACTGGGGGTCGTGCAAGCATACTTTCATATAGAGTGCGATCACATTAGTGAAACTATAGCGAGCCTAAGAGAAAAATTCGCGGAAAAGAAAATCGCTTTAACATCGTCGGTTTCACAGGATTCGTTTCTAGCATTCGCGGAGTATTGGTTTTGCAATCCAAAGACGATCCTACCAAGTGATCTATCGAAATCAAATGACGATCCAAAAATCAAAAAAACTTCGCTTACAAGGGATTACGGACACGGAAATATTGGGCAGGTATTCTTTATCGAGCGATCATCCTTGGAACCGGAATCAAACCATTCTATAACGCTTATTGAAGTTCCCCATGCAACTGAAACTAACTTTGCCTTGGAACTCGCGCATCACAAAGAGCACGCGCTTCGATGTACCCTGTGTATCATTGATCTATTATCTGCGAAGGTTACTTGGCTCGGAAGAAATCTTTTTGGAGACTCAACTAATCATCCAGATCGCCTACTCGAACAATTCGAAAAAAACATTGAAAAAAAGCCGGAAAACCGACAAATGAATAACACCAACGCATCCTCCAAAACCCAGATCCTTTTTCCTTTCACCGAAGTCTCAACTTGCTTATCTACCCTTCAAATGACAAGAGGAATGCTAGGAACGATTAAAAGACAAGTCTCTATATTAACAAAGATACGAATCAACGCTATTTCGAGTCTCGCTGAACTGGAAGAAACGCCAAACCCGTATTTCTATAATATTGAGCACTGTATCTCTGAGGTTGAATCCCTTGAGAGGAGCGTAAATAAATATAGTGAAATTCTGCAAGGCGTAAAGGATTATTATCAAACTAGAAACCTCCACAAGCTCGCAGCGCTTGAGGAGGTTAAAGAGAGGAAAACCGAACTTTCCCAAAGCCGATTTAATTTCCTCACGCTTCTTCTTGGCGTCATTGCAGTAGCACTTGCCACAACAACCCTACTGGATAACGAATCGACTAAATCACTTCTTTATTACTGGAAAAGAGACGACTGGGAAAAGGGGCTGAGCTCATGGCAAGTGAGCCAGAAGGTCTTGAAATATAAATCAATAGCGGTTGTAACTGTGACGCTTCTTGCAATCTTGATTTCTTGCCTAATGTTTAAATGGCAAAAACCAAAAAAACACGAAGCCAGATAAATCTCTATAGAGGTCTTAATTCATGAGCGAAATTGATAAATTGAGAGAGTCTTCCGAATTGCTTCCTTTTTCATATTGTGGTTTACTCGATGATAAGGTTGCGCAATTTTATAGAGACTACAGATCGCCGGATTTGTTTAACCAGATTCTTGCAAAAAGCCTTTTTTTTGGCGGGGGACTGCTAATAAACGATGGCTATCTTTTCATGAATCCGCTAGCTAGACAACAAATGATGGACCAGGACAGTCTTTTGTTTTGCATGCTGGACAGTGGATTCGTTCGAATATTTACGAGGTGTAAAACGGCAGCGGAGTTAGTGCAACTGCCAGAATCGAGTAAGGTTCCATCGCATATGGGATTTGCTAAATCAGATGATTGGGATATTTTTCGCGCCACGTGGGACCAAATATGCACAACCGAATGGAGCAAGTCACATGTACAGCGCTGGCCGCCTCAACGAAACCACAAGGTACAGGCAGGATTCTATTTGAATGTACTTGATAAGGAGCCAGTAAAACTTGGTCTTGGTCTTGACAAAGAAGTACTCACTCGTCTAAAGGAAATTCTATTTGGTGACATCACGCCTGCTTCGCCCGGCTTAAGGCCTTTTAAGGAGGCAGCAAGAACAAGATACGAGGAGGCTTGCCGTTCGGCACTAGATCAATGTGCGTTAGATTCCTCGGATGACAGCGAGAATCTGCGAAGCTTGATGCGAATTGGAAATGAAGCGTATCATTATTCATTCGGGGCGATACTAACTTATAACTATGGCCGACCTTTCGCCGTCGACACAACAATCAGCCCTGCTTTTGATGAGTTAATTGACAGGCCAAATATTGATTACAGAAAGTTTATTTCCATGCCATCACTGGGTATACCCATCACCGCAGACCTTTCGCAAGGTAAAAAATACGATGATCTCATGATTCCTGGGACCGATGCCTATATTTCAAAAACTCAATTCCTGCGTAAATTTCTCGATGCAACATTTGTAAATGAGAGTTCCGAAGATGAGTGGAAGACAACGGTAGAAGGACTTTCTGTTGAATATGCAAAGCAATTGGGCGCGACGCTTGGACTTCCAATTGATAAATTTATATACGAGCAAAATACAAATCAAATTGTTTTGGCCCCCAGCTTAACAGGTGGATATGACGCAGCGGGCTCACCGCTACCAGGATTATCATCGGCGATTGTTACCGCCGATGGCGAGCGAATCGGAGCGAGATTGGCTCAATATACAACGAGAGATGAGGAGAAAGGGTTAGATTGGGTTTTTACCGGCAAAGAGATAATCCCCCAGATTTCGAGTCTCGCGCTATCCAAGAAATTTGTCGAACAAATCCTAGATGATGATTTCCTGTGTAATGACGACGAGTTCCGCAAATGAGTTCTTTTGACCTTTGTTTTGACAGAGTGAAACGGTTGTCAATCCCTGAGAATTCACTAACAGGCGACGGCAAACGGATCCTCCATATTGCTCAACTGTTATGCTTTGGTACAAATGAGCAATACAACGAAATTCGCTTCGTCAAGCGTAGAGCGATGCCTTCCAAGAAAGATTTGTACATTTTTGTTCGTAAGGATGCCCCACGTTCACCCGCGAGTTCGTATGACGGGTATGCTTGCGTTACGCAAGGATACGCAAAAGCGATTCGAATCATGTGCGCGAGGATATGGTCGGACGCTCTAATATATCCTGAATTCTCATATGGATCGAATTTTTTCTTTCCAAACGATAATCCGTCTGGTGATATACCAGAAGGTGCCGAAGTTCCGTGGGTGCAACATCGAGGTGGATACTTTGATGAAATTCTCAAAAATGATTTGGTGCCGAGTTGGATGCAGTGCGCTCTTCGAGGAATGAGTGGAAAGAGATTAAGAATTTACAAGCTCGCGACCGATTTCGCGATAAGTTTTATTCTACTCCACGAGATTGGGCATAATGATTTACAACATTTTACAAGTGGTTTTAATTCGTCGCATACTAGACAGTGCGAATTGGAAGCGGACTGTTTTGCCTTTAGATGTTTGCTTTCTAGAATGCCCACTACTAAGTCCGATCATCTCGCAATGATTATTGCTGCTTTTGTGACGGGTTTGTTAGCATGTTTTATGGTTTTTCAGATAAAGTGTGTTCTTGAGCAAAAAGCTACGCTGATTGATATGTCGAGTAAGGGGTATCCGTCAATCCGCGAGCGGATTTGTCAGATGTTCGCGAGTTTGCGAGAGTGGCAAAATACAAACATCGAGAAGGGGGTTGGTGATTATATATCAATCTTGGACACTTTTCTTACCGTGGGCAACTTCCATCCTGTATATTCCCACGTTATCGGGATACCTTGGATGTCTAACAAGTAAATTCTTTGCATGTAGGATTTTGTCGTGATTGTGAAACGCCCAGCATTTGTGTTCGAACCAGCACTCGTGAATGATTCACAAACGTTTTTTAGAATTCTAACAACAGCCTTGCTGTTTTCCAATGGTTTCTACTTAGATGCAGCTTGGTTGCACTGTGCATTTGTGAGGGATTTATTTGAAAAAGTCACTTTCGGTTTACCACGTTTGGCGGCTAAAGGTTATATGCCCCTCGCCACGCGAATTCCGAGAGCAGAGTTGGATTTTGCGTGGGCACCAAAATGGCTTCGCGAGATTCAAATGTGGGAATGGCCAATACCAATTGCTCCGCCAGAAAGACGAGAGACAGAGGATGGTTTTTTGATTTTCGTTGAGAAAAGTTGGCTTTCTTCTAGTGATGCAATTCCACTGCTTGGGTCAGTAATAGTTGATTCCGAAAAGGTAAATCGTATGTTTATTAGGCAAGATAAAGAGGCAGATACATCTGATTTGGATCTCGATATTTTCAATGGGATAGGGGCCATTGAAATTGGATCTGTTGAGGTTGATCATTCTTCGACAGATCGTGTTTTGTTTTGGATAGAACTTGATCAGGTTTTTGGACTTCTTAAGTCAAATACGTTGAACCAATTCTTGGGGGTTGCTCGAACTGAGGCCATGGAAAGGCTTCACTTATGTGAGAAATTGCGAAATGCCGTTATGCACGGAAACCAACATAGCGTTTTTAATCACGTCCAGGAAAGCGCTCTGATAATTACTGAAAAATGGGGCCTCAAATCACATCATCAGGCAGGCGAGACTAGGATCGGGATTTCATTTCAGGAATCTCTTGGCTTTTTGTTTTCTTGGAAATTTTAGGTTGTTCGGTCAAAAGAATTTTCACATCTACGCTATCGCATTAGCAGAGAGCTGGGAGTTGACTACGTCTCCGAGCAGTCTCTAATCAGTCGATACCCTCGGCCGGCTCGGCCTTGGGTCGCTTCCGTTACCGACACAATGTCTCCTTGCTGCTAGAGCGTAAGCGTCCACCAGCCTGATCGGGTTTTTCTCAGCGCAGGGCTCGCTTGCGGGTAAATTCAAGGTGCGCCCTTGTTTCTATCCCAACGCTCTCAAGGAGATCCTGCTTATGTCCTTCTTAGCGTCCTCGAAAACCGCCCAAAATTTGGGCCGAAAGTATCGTCTAGGGTGAGCGATCCAATGCTCCCGTCGCGCAAGCGTACCCAGGGCGGCGCTTCGCTCTGCCCTGGGCTATCTCCTTTTGCCCCTTTGGGGCGGACGGATCGATCGACTCGCAAGAGTTCAGTGATCGCGCAAGCAAGTAACTGAAGTCTTGCGATTCCAACTACGGCCACGCTGCAAGCAAGAGCAACGCGATAAGACCGACACGGCCGTTATGCAAGCCGCACGGCGTCAGGTACGTGCAGAGCTACGCAAAGGCAAATAGCGCATCAGAAGAGTCATGATCGCAGAGCCGTACCCATGGGTCTCTTGGGCTCTGACGACAGAGCCCCCCGTCATGAGCGAAGTGCGTCTGTGGCGTATCGATTGCCAACACCATGCTGGCCCCGCAGGGCTACAAACCGCAGCATCCATCTACAGCCTTTAACGGGCCCCGGGCATATCAGCAAGCCTGAGCATCAGTAAATCTCGCCAAGGTGACTGTACGCTTACCGATGGCCTCACATTGCGTTAACCCTAAAGTGACCGATTCCACTTGGCGATAAACCAATACAGACGGACACGGAGCTATTTTGGGACGTCCCCTAGATTTTAGGTCCATCTTCATCTTCATCTTCAACTTCAAATTCAAATTCATTATTTCCAGAAGGATCTTTCGAAGAAAGAAATATCGTGTCTTTTTCATGAGAATTCAGCACAAGACGGATGGAGCGTCTAGAGGCTATGGCTCGGAGCTTCTTAAACTCGATCTTCTTGTTTGACCAAATCGTTGCAAAAGCGGTAGCGATTCTATCTGCGTCTAAACCATTCCATGTCCCGTACATAAGTCCATCTTCCAGATTAAACCAGTTGAAAACCGAGACAAACGCGGGCACGGAAGAAAGAGACTCGTAGTCCGAACTTAGAGACGACGCTTTGACAATATAAGCGCGATCAACAATTTCAGCAGTTTCAATGAAAAATCTATCGCCATACTGATTGACAATCAAATCTCTTGCATCCAAACCACCGTGAGTATCCCGCCAGACAATTTTTTCTTGCCGCCACTTGGGTGTTCCTAAGATCGGCTTTCGGTCTATGTCTAAATAGTATCCGTACTTCATCGACTTAAAAAATTTGTCGTCGGGTATCAGAGCGGGAGATTCCGGCTCAGGTGAGAATGGCGTGTTTGTTGAAAAAATTTCGTTGAATTGCTGTTTTAAACGGTCAATGACGATATTTGCGGTCGAGGCGATGTGTCGCTCAGGGCGCTCGGCGTAAAACGCTGCTACGCAAGTACAGATAGACGGTGAGCACACACCGTTTATTGGCGTATCCTCTACAATTCGTGCATACCGCAACCCAAATTGGGTCCTGTGCCTTTCTAGTTCTAATGCGATCTCTGGTACGACAGCGAAATCGGCGCCGTGACAGCGGAGCATTGCTAGTTGTGCTTCAATTGTGTCAACCTCGATGCGTCGTCCCCTTTCCATTGGAATTGGAATAACCGCCTCGCCTGCTTGCGAACCAAACGAAAGCGATACGCATCGCAAGTGTGAAAGTTCTAACAATTGTTTTGGAAAAACATGCGGCGTTAGTTTTCCCTCACCGTTTTCCAGTGTCGTACCCTCTAATAGCGAGCCTTGCCTAAAAACGACCACTAGCGGGATATTGTCGCAGATGATTTCGTGCTTGATCCCCGGTCGTCGCCGTAACCGAGGCTGAGTTGCCCAGGAAATCGCAATATCGAATTCGGAGGAAACCAGTCTTGAAAGCAGATCGTCAAAGTCGGACCGCTGTCGCAAACTAACGTCGAGTTGGAGACGATTTCCTAATCGAGACATGAGAGGGGGTAAAGCGCGCGACATTACGTCGAGCGTTAAAAGACTGTGGGAGACGTGCAGCTTTAACTTGTCGGGGGCTAGCTGTAAATTCATAACTCTCTGAAGCTCCTCCCATAATTTTTCTCCCGCATTGGTTAGTTTGTGAGAATGTGATTGCGAGTCTTTTGCAAGCGATTGGACAAGTTTCTCGCCATGCCGAAGCTCAAGGCGCGCGAGGGTGTCCGCAACGACGTTAGAAGACACTTTCCCAAGTTCTTTGCCAATATGGGTCAAAGAAAAACCTAACCGAACTCCTTTTGCGATCTTGTGAAAACGAGCAAGATCCTCCTCTTCAGAGGACGCAGATTCCCTACCCATAAGGTCACCACCTATTTAGATTTTGATAGCCTGTGTTGATTGCCAATTTTGTCCGCATGTCGAGACCACAAAGGTTCTCTTGTTCAAGTAATCGTACAGTAAATCGACAGCATATCAACAGCTAACGTTGGAATCGAACCTGTCGACCTATAACTTTTTGGTGATAAAAACTCCAGGGTTTGACGAGCCGTCGGCCTTTTCTGGTGCGTTTGGCAATAGCCAGCGCACGACCCCAAAGAGCAATTCAATCTATTAGAGTTGGCTTTGGCTTTCTTCATCTTATATTCACAATCCGTTCACGCTTTCTTCACGGTTTCGGTCGGAAAAAGCGTTAAAGTCGAGTCGTTGATCCAATCCGAGTTTTTCGGCGATTGGAAATCAGTGCTTTGCCGGGGGGGGAGCCCAGGCCGCAGACGCCGGGCTTTGTGCTCGTTGCAAATTGCACTGATCCGGGTGGATTCCATGATCCCAAGTACCAAACCAATTGCCCAAAACCTAGTGTTCGCAACTTTACAAGGAGTTTCACCGATGGACGCGTTTTTTGAGGATAGGGTGGGTGACTTGCGTCGCTCTCGTTGGAATGGCGACTCGAAGCCATTGCTTCGAGTCGACTTAGGCCAGCCTTCCAAAAATCTTCTTGGTCAGATGGTCTTGTCTGGGGAGCCCGAAGGAGAGCGTGAGCGAATAAGTCCATTGCGTGGCGAAGTCGATCCGCTTCGGGAGTTGCCAGGTTGGGCAAACGACTTCCAGATGGCAATGGACACGCTCAATAAGGCTGGGACGGAGTTCAATCTGTCGGATGTCCGCGATAGCGACGATGCTAGCTGCGCGAACATTCTTGCTACAGGCTTGACCAGCGCTGGAACTCGCGAGTCTTTGGTCGCCTCGGGAAAGAACTGGATTGCCAGTCACTTCAGTGGGGTAAGTAAGGCCTTGACGATTGTCCATGGCGGCAAGGCTTTTATGGACGCCCTTGATACAGGTTCGATTGACACGGTCAACCGACTTGCTTCTGGTGAGCTTATAGAGGGTCAGGAGGCTTTTTTTCGAGAAAGCACGCTGACTATCAAAGGTAAGTGTCTTATTGCGATCGTCAAGCTCTCCATGGTCTTTGGGTGGCTTGCTTGTGCCGTTGGTGTAGGTAAGGCTCTCTTTGATTTCGTTGGTGTTGAAGCGATCCCCTCGGTACTTTCCGGACTTGCTGTCTCGACTGCATTGACCGTGGCGACGAAAGTCATTGTGCCCCAAGGAAAACCTAGTCGCCGGTTATGTCTTGGGGTTTTCCTGCTTGCCGTAGTAGGTGCGATTTCAATCACTGTTGGGGCTGGGCTGATGAAACCTCGAAGTGAGTTTGAGATCACCGAACCCTCAGCCCTACCTGTCGATGCGCTCCTGCTTGGGGGTGTGTGCTTGTTGGATTTAGCGCTCATGTTAGGTCTGACTTGTATCGCTCGATCTGTTTTTCATGCTGCAAGTGCGTTCGCTCAGTTCAAGCCGCGCGCTCAGATGGCACTAACGATCTCGACGATGGCCCATAGCTACGGAGCGAGCGTTGCCCAGGCTCGATCCGAGGTTGACCAGTGCTTGGCGACCTTCGAAGCCAACTGCCACCGAGTTGGTCTATGGTTACTCGAAATCGAACTTCACAATCTTGATTCTAGGAAAAAGGAATATTAACATGGAAAAAATCAAAATCATTGTGTTCGTATCGCTGTTGCTGGTTACCTCCGGGTGTGTCAGGGACGACTCGGTTGGAAATTCTACGCCGCGTGAGATGATTGTTTTCTCACCCGCTGGAGATCTGACACCTGAACTCCTTGAGAAACTCACGAAAAATCACAAGGTAGGAGACAATCTGACGATCGTGGAGCTTGGCGAAAACGGTCCACGTAAGGTCGGTACTCGGACCAAAGTTGCTAGGTGGACGGCCAAAGAAGCCCAAAAGGCAGGTAGTGATCTTCGGGACATTGGGGAGTTCCTCCGCAAGAAACCTACCGATTCGGAAGAATCACCAAGGCTCAGCATGCCTGCGATCTTTCGAGCGGCCTCGGAGATTCGCAAGTTCGACACTCCACTGGACGTCGTTGTCCTAGCAGCACCCATTCACACCCAAAAAGGTGCCTTTGACTGCTCTGGTGGCCGCTGGATCAGTGATGGTGTTATCACCCAGCCTGGGACGCCCTTCAGTCAAACATACGAGAACCTCAATGATACGACGTTTTGGTTCATCCCCAAGGGCTGGCATTGGGGCGAAAATGACACCCAAGAACAAGCCTGGATTCGAGCAACTCAGCTCCTTGCTGCGAAGAATAATGCAAAGCTTGGACAGGTGTCACCAGATTCAGGGGCCGTCTTAAAAAGTCTGCAAGACGGCGAGATCAAACTCGCTGATGCAGTTCTGAGCGACGACGAAAAGGTCTGTCTCTATGAAGCACCTAAATGGGAACTCAACACGGACACCGAACATACGCAAAGCCAAATTGTGGAGGTAGATCCCTACACTGGTGAGATTCGTCCGGTAGCACCTGTATTGCCAAATTGGGTTCAACAGGCCTTCGAGGCCGCACAAGATGCTGGCCGTTCGGTCGTCGGTGTTTGTTGGCGCACTCCTTCAAGGGAGAACGAACCGATCGATATCGACTTGTATGCTGTCAATCGAGACGGTGATCGCGTCTTCTTTGCCGAGCCAAGCAAGACGTTTGGACGCCTTAGCCGGGATGTTCGTGCTAGCAACTCCGGTCAGTCAAACCAAATCAATGAAGAGACTTGGGAGGTTATTGAAGTCGACGGCCAACTCGGAGATTACGAGTGGTGTGTCAATCACTACTCAGGAAGCGGTCCAACTGATCTCAAGATGACCCTCATTCATCGAGACGCTGATTCGAAGAAAGACCAGATCGTGAACTTCGATTGGAAACCAGGGCGACCAGACGGCGCGACAGGCTTTGAAAGCCGAAACTCGTCGGCAAGCTGGAGACCACTGCCTGAGTTAAGGTAATTTTTAGATCGTTCAACCCAGGATTTGCAAATCATGAAATATTCATTACTGATCATCACCTTCCTCCTCCAGAGCATTCTTCAAGATCCAGGTGGAGACTGGAGGAGGGCAAAGCTTGAGGCCTATAGAAAAAACGTCGCCAATGCACTAAGCAATCGCGATGCTAGGCAGGCCGAAGCCACCCAAAACGAGCCCCCTAAGCAGGATCCTACCGCTGAGGAAACGACCGAGAAGCAATCTGCGTCGATTCCTACAGAGCTAACGCTCCCCTCAGGACGATCACTTCCGGCAGAGGCACTCAAGTTCCTCTACCAGAAAGGTGGTGATACCCCTGTCCTTGTTTTGGTCGAATGGCACTCACCTAAGTGCAAGCATGCGGAGTTTCGACTTCGTGTTCGACTTCAAGATGGAAAGATCCTGAGTCGTGATTCCAAAGTGGATCAAGGTGTGCTTGTCACCGGAGACGGTTATGAGCTAGCCGTTGTTTCGTCAAAGTATCTCGTCCTCGATGGACAGTACACCATGTTCTCCCACGAGGACGGCCAGGCCACGTTCCACCTGCTGACCCTCGACACTCAGCAGGGGGTCTCTCCGTGGAAGACGATCCATACCTTAAGTTTCAACCGTCAAGCAAATTCCGATGTACGTACGGTTTTTACAATTCCTGATTTTCGTGCTCAGTAATTTTTTATTCATGGCTTAATTACAATAGAGGATTTTCAAATGAACGATTGTGGTGATGGTTTTCAGCAGCTCGAAGAGGTCAACATGTCTTTAGAGGCATCAATCGACCATCTGGCGAATGCCGATTCGCTAGTCGATGCAGGGCATGCGATGGCTGATGTACTGCATGGAATCGGTGATTCCTTCGAAGCGGTAACCACTGGCTTGTGCATGGACGATCTGGGCTCGCAGATGGAAAGTATCGGGCGAGCAGACGGAGAGATTATTGAGGCCATGGCATCTGTGATCGGCGAAGTGGTCGAAGGGATTGCCGAAACGAGCTTGGCCGTTGCCGAACCTCTGATCGATGCGGCTGGCGACATGTTCAACGATGCTGGCGATGCACTGGATTGCTCTATCGATGCGATCGAACATGCGATGGACGGAGAATTCGGGGAGGCTGGTGCGTCAGCAGGTGATGCAATGGCGACAATCCCAGACGCTATCGGCGATATAGTTGAGGCCATCCCAGAGATGGCTATGGGAACTACCGGAGAGGTTATCGAGGCCCTCGGTGAGATCGGTTTCGAGACTGTCGAGGGAGTCGGCGAAATTCATGGTATTTTTGACGAAGATAATCGATAAGGAGTAAGAAATGAAAAATTTCAAAAGAAAAATTTTGGCTGTACTGGCAACTACTGGGTTTGTCGGAGCCGCTGGGTTCATGGTCAATTCGGCCTTGAAACTGGATAGTACATACGTGCAGGATTCGAGGCCCTCGCCCCAGATCGAAACCATCGATCAAAGCCAAAAGCTTGCAGAGCAGGAGAAGGAGTCAATTCAACTCAAACGCCAGAACGTGATCGAGAAGCTTGGATTGATGTCCCAGAAACTCAATCTCCTGCAGAACGACCTCGACCGTGCCAAGTCGCAGTTCAAACTTGCTGTCGATCGCGCAATCGGGACTCCTCAAAAACAGGCCCAAATGCTCTTGAGCGACCTGAAGATTTACAATGCATCAGAGGCATCGTTTGAAGCACGAGCTGAGTATACGACAAAGATGGCTGGGACAATGGCAGCGATGGGGGCCTCATCGCTCCCATTCCCAGAACGTAATCCAGCCTATCTGGATAAACTTCACTCAACCGCTTTGATGTACCGTCAATCGCTCGATGCGTTTGAATCAGATATCCTTGGTGCGAAACTCCAACTCGACAACGAGATCGGTCGTGTTCAGAAAGAGTTTATCTCCATGCAAATCGAACTCCAGAATGTCCAAACCAACAAGTTGGATCTAGGAGATCTGGAACGGGCCGCATGCGACCGTGCGATTAAATTCGCCCAGTCGCTCGGGCCCTTCTTGACCCACGATCTGATTCCGGCACTACCACTGAGTCCCTCATTGGCCAACCAGGATAAACCCCAACTCTCTGTAGGACTCTTGGAAGTGAGTCAGTGGATCGAACAAGCCCACGTAAACACCGAGGGCGTGCTGGAAGCAGAACTCGAGACACAACTCTCGTCCCCGGTATTTATGGCTGCTAACAAACTCGTTTACACACTCGAAAGAAGAGGTGAACCATGAACCAACTCCAATCAATACCAAGTCCTATCAAAGGGCAAATCGCAACCCTCGTACCCTATAGGATAAAAGCGTCAGGAAACAATGCTGCAGTGATCCTTCATCGCCTAAGCAGAGTAGCGAAAACATCAATTGAGCATAAAATTGATTTAGGGCGATTCCGCCTTAGTCGGTCAGATGGAAAGATGGTTTCCGTCGGTGCCGATATCGTTCTTGCGAACGATGTGCTTACAGTCGTTGCGAAGGCCCACTCGTTGAGGGACAATCGAAAAAACTGGCTGAAAAAACTTGCATTCTTAGGATGTTGGATGTTGCTCCTCGGAGCTTTTCTATCTCTGACGGGCGCTTCTCAAAGCCTAACCCAAGAGTGGGCGCGCCGGCAGGGTGGAGCAAATCCGCAAATTATTGCCGAGATGGCTAAATCCGGTGAACGCCTAACCCCAATGGGTATAAGTCAATCGCAACAACCACTGCGGCCGATTGACCTTGTTCTTGCAGATCCTACGCTCCTGTCATCGATGTTCACATCGATTGCTATCATCGGCGCACTTTCTGCCGGAATAGTTCGGCTCATTCCGGAGTCTGCTTGGAGCGTTCTAGGAGTTTCATTCGGCATTCCGACATTAGATGAACTAACATCCAGTGCCGAAGAATTCCAGGGCGAAATCGTGTCATGTCTCAAAATAACTGGATGAAAAAAAATTAAGAGAATAATGGATGGCTTGAAGTACTTTCTACTAAGGGCAAATGCGTCACAGTCTAAGAGCCCATCCGAAAACCCCTGCACGTTTAAATGTGATGTGAGCGCATGCAAGGTGTAAGCCTGCGATGTTGTTGCACAGTTTTTTGTCTCATTGCACCAGAATTGCTCGGAATCGATTCATCCAACTATGAGTCCGCTCCACCACCCATCGTCGAGCACGTTGTCGGCTGTTGCGTTTGGATTTTTTCTCTTCGCTGGTGAGCGGTAAGCGTACACCAACCTAATCTGGTTTTCCTCAGCGCAGGGCTCGCTTGCGGGTAGATTCAAGGGGCTCCTTTGTTTCTATCCCAACGCTCTCAAGGAGATCTTGCTTATGTCTCGCTTAGCGTCCTCGAAAAACGCCCAGATTTGGGTCGAACGGTTCGCCTAGGGCGAACGATCCAATGCCCCCGTCGCGCAAGCGTACCCAGGGCGGCGCTTCGCTCTGCCCTGGGCTATCTCATTTTGCCCCTTTGGGGCGGCCGGATCGGGAGCAGGCCAGAGGCCAGAGGCGTGAGGCTAGAGGGAACAGCCAAACAGCCGGAAAACTTTGGTGCGATCCTCAGCAGGTATCCAAGGATCACGATGCATGTCGCTTAGCCTCGTAAGATTTCAGTGATGACCCAAAACGCATAGCAACGAGGCCTTACGACCCCGGCAGAGGGTGTGCCGGCCTTCCAGGCCTGAAAACTATTTTATTAAGGGGCTCTCTTTGGCTGTTCCAAGCCCGGAGGGCTGGCAGACCCTATGCCGGTGGTGTGAACCACCGGTTCCTGGCTCCTAGGAAGCGCTAAGCCCGAAGGGCTGGCACAACCATGGGGGAGCATGGTTGATGAAGGCTGTTTCAATCCATGGTGTGTCGGCCCGCTGGGCCTAAGGCAAATAAGGGGGCCATAGCACCGGGGCCTTACGACCCCGGCAGAGGCTGTGCCGGCCTTCCAGGCCTGAAAACCATTTCATGAAGGGGCTCTCTTTCACGCAAAACGCGGGGACTGTCCCCGTGTATTTCTTATGGATCGGGCCGTGCTGAATTCATATTGCTAGCAAGATTTTGCTTTGTCCGCATGCTGTGAATTCTTGCCACCTGTAGGTATAAAACATCCGAGCTACGTTCGCCGTTCCGCTCACGACCAGAAAGATATCCGCCTGCGTTGGCCAGACGAGTTTAGTAAGCGTGTCCTCGAACGATTGCTTGCGCTTGCGGACTGCGCAGGCAATCAGGGTACGAAAGCAAAAGGTTAACGGATAGGGAGGTTTCATTATCATGGCTAAATCGAAAGCATCGAAAACATCTCTGGCCACGAGCAAGCCGAACGAAGTCGCGATTCCCAACCTGCTTGGCGACATCCGCCAGGTGATCGAAGCCGCTCGCGTGCAGACGGCCCAGGCGGTCAATTCGACCCTGGTGATGATGTATTGGCAGATCGGAAAACGGATTCGACAGGACGTGCTTGGGAACGAACGGGCCGACTATGGGAAGCAGGTTTTGCAGACACTGTCTGCGCAATTGACGGAGGAGTACGGCCGTGGTTTCGACCGGAGAAATCTCCACTACATGGTTCGTTTTGCGGAGATTTTCCCCGATGAACAGATTGTGAACGCACTGCGTTCACAATTGTCTTGGACTCATTTTCGCGAACTCCTGTCGATCGAAGAACCGCTCAAACGCGAGTTTTACGCAGAAATGTGCCGTGCTGAGCGATGGAGCACACGAACCTTGCAGCACAAAATCGGGCACATGCTCTTCGAACGCACCGCCGTTGCCAAAAAGCCCGACGAGCTGATCGCTGATGACATCGCGGCCTTGCGCGATGAGGATCGACTGACACCCGACATGGTCTTTCGTGACCCCTACTTCCTGGATTTCCTTGGACTGACCGGCTTTCACGCAGAAAAGGATGTCGAGCAAGCTATACTCCGTGAACTCGAGGCGTTCATCTTGGAACTAGGTACCGATTTTGCCTTCGTCGCTCGCCAAAAACGGATCTCGATCGACAACGAAGACTATTACATCGACCTGCTGTTCTACCACCGGCGATTGCGATGCCTGGTCGCCATCGACCTGAAACTCGGTAAATTTCAAGCTGCCGATAAAGGCCAAATGGAACTCTATTTGCGATGGCTCGAACAACATGATGCCCAGCCAGGTGAAGCCGCTCCCCTTGGGTTGATCCTGTGCGCTGAGAAGTCCGCTGAGCATGTGGAACTGCTCCAACTGGAAAATAGTGGTATTCGAGTGGCGCAGTACCTGACCGAATTGCCAGACCGACGTCTTCTGGAACGCAAACTCCACGATGCCGTTCTCCTCGCCAGAGAACGACTGGCGACGCAGGACCAACGTCGAGTGAACCTAGGCATGGATCATGAAAAACCATGAGCACAGCAACAACGCTCATCGAAGTCCGAGAAAACCTCCTCGATGCTTTGCAAGTGGACCTGAGGCCAGAGGGAATAGCCAAACAGCCGGAAAACTTTGGTGCGATCCTCAGCAGGTATCCAAGGATCACGATGCATGTCGCTTAGACTCGCAAGAGTTCAGTGATCACGCCCGGACCGGTGGTTACCACCACCGGCAGAGGTTGTGTCAGCCCTCCGGGCTTGATGAATGCCAATCTGTGTGGATCGATCTGTCTGTATTGTATTAACGGCCATATGTGGCCATTACAGCCAAGCAGCCTTACGCGCGGTCGGCCCCCTCAGCCCCCCCGCCCCTTACTCCCCCGGCCAAAGCCCCGGTGGAGAAGGGGAGCCAAGCGGTTGGATGGAGCGGACGTGAGGTGTGAGG
>Ga0315903_10003138_pt1 | contig 23260 bp, 18 predicted proteins | sample LakEriMetagenome_7_FD_203524 | JGI IMG/M metagenome (GOLD analysis project Ga0315903, IMG submission 203524) | Freshwater fungal communities from buoy surface, Lake Erie, Ohio, United States - Buoy 2 MA119 | ecosystem: Environmental > Aquatic > Freshwater > Lake | place: USA: Lake Erie, Ohio... | reverse complement strand
TCATGAAAGCGAGGTACCAGATCGGCCAAGGTCGATTTTCCAGAACCAGACGCACCCACCAGGGCAATCGTTTTTCCCTTGGGAATCACCAGGTCGATCCCATCCAGTATCAATGTATCACCATAGCTGAATTGTACTTTTTTAAATTCGATCGATTGCGTAAAGGCTGGTATCGTTATAGCATCGGGAGCTTCTTTGACGGTGATAGGAGCCGTGAGGATCTCTTCTATTCTGCCAATGGCAGCCGAGCCCTTCCGCATGTTGCTAAACGAAGTAGCCAGGGCTTTGGCTGGATTGATCATGTTGTAAAAAATGCCCAGAAACCCGATAAAGACTGCGGCATCGAGTAGCTGATCTTGCAATACAAGTTTTCCGCCGTAGTACAAGACGGCTGTAAACAGGGCAACGCCCATTACTTCAGAGAGAGGAGAGGCCAGGTCTCTTCGGTATCCAATACGGTTGCGGGCTTGGCGCAGCCGTTCGTTGCCTTGCTGAAATTTATCGCGTAATATGCCCTCCACTCCAAAGGCCTTAATAACGCGCAGGCCACCGAGGGTCTCGTCGAGTACAGCCAGTGTTTCGCCAAATTTTTGCGCCACCTCTTGTGAGATCTTTTTTAGCGAGCGGGTAATACGACCTACCACCAGTCCTAATACCGGTATCAGTAGTAAAATAAATAGCGTAAGAGGTACACTGATCGAAAAGAGAAATACCAAGGTTAATATAATGGTCAGCGGATCGCGAATCCAGCCTTCGAGTGCACCGATTACCGAAATTTCTACCTCATTGACGTCGTTGGTCATGCGGCTCATCAGATCGCCCTTACGTTTTTCGTTAAAGTAACCAATAGGCAATTGAAGTACCTTGTCGTACAGATCTTCGCGCAGTTGGTTGACCAATTGGTGTTTGAGGGGGTTGAGCGTGTAATAGGCTAGGTATAAAAAAAGATTCTTGCCCAAAATAAAAACAATCATTAGCCAGCAAATGATGGCCAGGGCTGCCAATTGACCAGACTGCTCTACTTGTTGTTGTAGAAACTGGTTGACAGAATCGAGCACTAAGTTGTTTCCGCCACCTGTCGGAATGGCCTGCTGACCCGTAAAAATGAGTTGCAAAAAGGGCATGAGCATGCCGATTGATACGATAGAGAAGAAAATACTCAATACAATAAATAGAAAGTAGAGTGCAACACGACCTTTGTAATCTGTTAAATACCTAAAAATCCGAGCATAAGATCTCATGAGTGTAGCGGCTGATCGAGGCAAAGTAACTACTTTTACAGGGACCTCAATCAATTTATATGGAAGAAGGAAAAAGACAAAAACAGATTGCCGGCCTGCTCAACGAAGAAATGAATGACATCTTTCAGCGGCTGGGGCTAACGATGATCGAGGGAGGAATGGTGTCAATCTCGTCGGTAAAAGTGACCTCCGATCTGCTGGAGGCTCGTTTCTATCTTAGTTTTTTTCAGGTCAGTAATCCGCAGGCGGCACTCCACAAGATCGAAGAGAGGCATCACGATATCAAAAAAGAATTGGCTAACCGAGTTCGACACCAGTTGCGCAGTATTCCGGTGCTCAAATTCTTTCGCGACGACACCCTCGATCATGTATTTAAGATGGAAGAACTTTTTGAGCGTATCGAAGCCGAGCGCAAAAAGCAATCCAAGAAAACTGATTCCTGAACGGCTACTACATGCATTTTCTATTTGCCTGGCGCTATTTTAAAGCCAAGAAATCAACGCAGGCCATCAATGTGATTGCCTGGACCAGTATGGGTGCTATGGTCATTGGTACGGCGGCACTTATCTTGGTGTTGAGTGTGTTCAATGGTTTTGAGGGAATGGTCAAGTCGCTTTACTCCTCTTTTTATCCATCGTGGAAAATAATTCCTGCAAGTGGAAAGACCTTAACCTTGAGCGAAGAGCAACGGAGAGCTATTGCCGGGTTGCCAGGTGTTACGGCACTGTCTCGGGTAGTCGAAGAAAAAGCGATGCTACAGGCCGGAGAAAACCAGACCATGGTGCAACTAAAGGGAGTAGAGGAAAGTTACCAACGGATAAGTGGGGTAGCCTCGAACCTGGTTAACGGTGAATATCGGCTAGGTACCGCCGAACAGCCTCAGGTCATTATGGGAGCGGGCGTAGCCGACGCGTTGGGGGTATATTCGGATCGGAATTTGATACCCTTAACTGTATACTTGCCTCAAAAGACAACAACCCTTCAACTCGACTGGACTCGAGATATTCGGATGGGGCTTCTGCAGACCGCCGGAACGTTTATGATTCAGCAAGATTTCGATAATCGCTTTGCGATTGTGCCCATTGGATTTATGCAATCGTCGCTGGGTATCGGTGCAGCAATGTGTAGCACCGTAGAGATCGCTACTGCTGCCACTGTCGATCCGCAGTCACTTCGAACCTCGCTGCAACAGATAATGGGATCGCAATGCATTGTACAAGATCGCTATCAGCAAAACCAAAGTTTATATGCCGTTATGCGCACGGAGCGTTGGATTGTTTATGCGGTGCTATCCTTAATCTTGGTGGTAGCCGCCTTTACCATGATCGGGGCTCTTACCATGCTGGTGCTCGAAAAACAAAAAGATATTAGCGTGCTTCAGGCGCTTGGTATGGATCGCAGCGGCATACTGCGTATTTTCTTATCAGAAGGATTGCTGCTGGCCATTGGGGGTGCCAGTGTAGGAATGTTGCTGGCCACTGCACTGGCCTGGTTGCAGATCCGGTATCATTTGATACCCTTGCAAGGCGGAAGTTTTTTAATTGATTATTATCCGGTGGCGCTGCAGGTCAACGATTTTTTACTGGTGGGAGTCACCGTGTTTGTAATTGCGCTGCTGGCTTCTTGGCTTCCGGCCTACAAAGCGTCTCGCACTCCATTTGAATTACGGGCCGAATAATTAATAATCTCCGAGGGTTTCTGGAAGTTGTGCCAGCGCCTTGGCCAGCTGCTCATCATTGGGAGCAATGCCATGCCATTCGTGGGTGCCCTCCATAAAGTCAACCCCCTTTCCCATGGCGGTCTTCATCAAGATCACAATAGGCTTGCCTTGGCCGGTTAGTGACCTGGCTTTTTCGAGCGTTGCTACTGTGTCGTCCATATCATTGCCGTTCATCTGTAATACGGTCCAGTTAAATGCATTGAACTTGGCGGCCAGATCGCCCAGAGACATCACCTTGTCGGTAGGGCCGTCAATTTGTTGCCCGTTCCAGTCGATGGTGGCAATCAGGTTATCTACTTTATGATGAGCCGCAAACAGAACGGCTTCCCAAATCTGCCCCTCATTGAGCTCTCCATCTCCGTGTAGTGAAAAGACCAGCTCTTTTTTTCCGTTTAGTTTTTTGGTGAGGGCTGCACCAGCCGCAACACTCAGTCCTTGCCCCAGCGAACCCGAGGCAATACGAATACCGGGCAAATGTTCGTGGGTGGCGGGGTGCCCCTGCAATCTTGAGTTTATTTTGCGAAAAGTGGCCAGCTCTGATTTATCGAAATATCCGGCCCTGGCCAGTGTGGCATAAAAGATGGGAGAGATATGGCCATTAGACAAAACGAAAACATCTTCGTCGGTGGCGTTCATATCAAACGAGGGATCATGTTTCATGATTCTGAAATACAAAGCGGCAAAATAATCGGCACAGCCCAAAGACCCGCCGGGATGGCCACTATTGACGGCATGTACCATACGAACAATATCTCTGCGCAGTTGCGTGGCAATAGAGCGAAGGTCAGTAGTAGAGGCGGCCATGGATCTGTTTTTTGCAAATGTGCATCCTTTTTTTAAAACGAAGCGGGGTGTCGAAAATTGGTGGGTAAACTTTCTTAGTTTTGTATGATGGCAGAAGATATACAATCCATTAGTGCCGGCGCGCAGGAGCAAATGAAAAAAGCGATCGGCCATCTCGAGGCCGAGCTGGTCAAGATCAGAGCCGGAAAGGCCAATCCGCAAATGTTCGATGGTTTAGTGGTCGATTATTACGGTGCCCCTATGCCCATTAACCAGGTGGCCAATATAAGTGTGATGGATGCGCGTACGCTCAGCATTCAGCCTTGGGAAAAAAATATGGTCCAGCCCATCGAGCGCGCGATCATTGCGGCCAACATGGGAGTTACTCCACAAAATGACGGAGCACTGATCCGCATTTTTATGCCTCCGCTAACTGAAGAGCGTCGACGTGAGTTGGTAAAGCGTTGCCAGGGTGAGGGAGAACAAACTAAAGTTGCCATTCGTAATATTCGCCGTGATGCACTCGAAGCGATCAAGCGACTTCAAAAAAACGGACTAAGTGAAGACGCCGCTAAAGATGCTGAGGCGGGTGTGCAACAGCTAACCGATAAGCACATTGGGTTGGTAGATACCCACCTGTCGTCCAAAGAAAAAGAGATCATGTCTGTCTGATCTTTTGGAGCTAGCTGCTTTTTAGTTGCTTAGGCTTTTTCTGTTGTCGTGCTCCGGTTGGTTAGATATACTCCGGCCAATATCAATAACAAACAACTTACCTCTATCCAGGTAATTTTTTCGTTGTCGAGCAGTCCCCAGCCAATGGCGACGAACGGGATGCCGTAGGTGACCAAAGAGGCGAATAGCCCTCCTGCTCTTTTGACCAGCGAGTAAAATAAGATGGTGGCTAGTGCGCTACCGATAATGCCTAACGCTGCACTTGATGCGATGGCCGATTGTACAGTGGCCGAAGAGAGATCGTGCGTAAAGAAATCAAAGTACCATAACAGGAATAGGGCAGGGGGCAGCATAAATGAGACCGATACCGAGGCCAAGTGCAGGGGGTTGATGCCTTGCAGTCGATGACTTACCATATTGACGTTTACTCCATATAGGATGGTCGCAGTGACGGGTAAAAGCACATAGCCCAGGTTCTCAAAACTGATACTTTTTTCTCCCATTAGCACCGGAAGAATGGTAAGTAACGCAAGTCCCAAAAACCCGATCAGTAGCCCCATCCATTTTTCGACTGCGATCTTATCACCATAAAAAAGAACGCCGATTAGTACTACCCAAATAGGAGAGAGAGAGTTCATGATGCCACCCAGTGATCCGTCAATACGGGTCAGTGCAATAGCAAATGAAAATGCAGGCAGCAGATTGCCGATAAAGGCACTAAAAATGACCAGCGGCAACTTGACCCGTGGGATCTTTGATAGATGCAAGGCGCCAAAGGGTAACAAGACCAGGGCTGCGGCCACGATACGCAGCGAGGCGATCTGGGTTCCGGTCAATGAGGCCGTGCTGTCTTTCATTAATTTAAAAGAGCTGCCCCAGATGAGGCATAACGCAAGGAATAACATCCATTTCCAAAAGGGGCTCGATTTCATGGCGTAAAGGTGCATATTCTTACGGGTTGTTTGACGCTTTTTTTATTATGTTTGTTGAAATTCATTTTGATGGGAATACTGAGAGAACTCCGGGATTTTGCCGTTAAGGGCAATATCGTTGAGCTCGCGGTGGCCGTAATTATCGGGGGTGCTTTTGGCGCTATCGTTTCTTCGCTGGTAGAGGACGTAATTACTCCTCTTTTACTGGCTCCGGCATTAAAGGCCGTGCATGCTACCGAACTCGATAAGTTGGTATGGAACGGGGTCAAATACGGAAAACTGCTGGCTGCCTCGATCAATTTTGTTTTTATTGCCTTTGTGCTTTTTGCCTTGGTCAAGACCTTGAATAAGGTGCAAAAGAAAGAAGCCGCTAAGCCGTCCCCAACGCCCGAGGATATTCAATTGCTGCGTGAGATTCGTGACTTACTTAAAAAATAACCCAAGGCTCCCGTAGAACCTCCTTTTATATTTGCTGTATTATGTCATCACCCACCGCTTACCAAATTAGTCTTCCTCAATTCGAGGGGCCCTTCGATTTGCTATTGTTTTTTATTGAACGAGACGAACTGGATATTTACAATATTCCCATTACCAAGATCACCAATGATTTTCTCGATTATATTCACCAACAAGATGAACTGAACGTAGAGTTGAGCAGTGAGTTTATTCTGTTTATCTCTACACTCATGCGCATTAAGGCCAAAATGCTACTGCCCCGCAAGGAGCTCGATGCTGATGGTAACGAAATTGATCCCCGCGCTGAGCTGGTCAATAAGATTCTTGAATACAAGCGATTTAAAGAAGCCTCTGCCCAAATGGCCGAAATGGAGGCTCTTCGCATGCTGATGGCCAAGCGGGGTAATATTCAAAGAGAGCTCGCCACCATTGGAGAAGAGGCCAGCGAAGGAACAGAGATCACCCAGCTTACTCTGTTTAAGTTGATGAAGGCCTTTGAAAGGGCCATGCAGAAGTATAGTGACCGTGTCAATAAGCCCGTACATACCGTGGTACGTTACAACTATACTATGGAGGGCAGTCGTAAGTCGATGCTAGAGATGGCGAAAAAAGAGAAGACGATTTCTTTCGAGCGCATTTTTGAATCTTGCGAAAACCGCGTGCATGCCATCTTTTTATTTCTGTCGTTACTTGAGTTAGTGCAGCAACACTACTTGAATATTATCATCGGACAAGGAAAGAACAACTTTATTATTGAGTTCGATGAAAAAGGTGCCGCTGATGCCGAGGCATTGGCGCTGCAAACCGTTGACCCTACTCTCAATTGATTTCACTCACCTGCACGGCAGCCAGTTCTCGTACGGCTTTAACAATGGCCGCTGTGTCGTAGCCACATTCGCGGTGTAATTCGGCTGGGGTACCATGCTCTACCAATACATCGGGAATTCCCAGGCGACGCAGGTCTTGCTTGTACCCATGTTCGGCCATGAATTCCAAAATAGCTGATCCGAATCCGCCCTTGATGGTACCGTCTTCGATGGTGAGAATTTTTGTGTAGCGACCACAGATATGGTGTAAGAGTTCTTCGTCGAGAGGTTTTACAAAACGCATGTCGTAGTGGCCGGGGTTTAACCCGTCGGTGCGTAACTCACGAAGCGCTGCCGCGGCAAAATTACCTGGGTGGCCAATGGAAAGAATGGCGATCTCTTCTCCCTCTTTGAGTGTTCTGCCCTTTCCAATGGGGATGGCTTGTAGCGGTGTTCTCCACTCGGGCATTACACCTTCTCCGCGCGGATAGCGAATAACAAAAGGTAATTGGGTGCTTTCGAGTTGTGCCGTGTACATCAGGTTGCGCAGTTCGGCTTCGTTCATGGGCGCACTGATGATCATATGGGGAATACAGCGAAAGTAGGCGATATCGTAGCAGCCATGATGGGTAGGTCCATCATCTCCAACAAGTCCGGCTCTATCGAGACAAAATACAACAGGTAGTTTTTGAATGGCCACGTCGTGCACCACAGAATCGTAGGCACGCTGCATAAAAGACGAGTAGATATTGCAAAACACTTTGAGCCCTTGTGTGGCCATACCCGCACTCAGGGTGACGGCATGTTGTTCGGCAATTCCCACATCAAAAGCACGATGGGGCATCTTTTCCATCATAAATTTTAGCGAAGAGCCGGAGGGCATGGCAGGTGTGATGCCGACGATCTTTTCATTTTGTTCGGCCAACTCGATCATCGTATGACCAAAGACATCTTGGTACTTGGGAGGCTGCGGCCCGTCTTTTTTCTTTTGCACAATCTCGCCCGTCACTTTGTCGAATAGTCCAGGCGCATGCCATTTGGTCTGGTCTTTTTCGGCTAGTGCATATCCCTTTCCCTTTGTGGTGATAATATGCAAGATCTTGGGCCCTGGTATCTCACGCAGATCCTTTAAGGTCTCTACTAACTTGGCAATGTTGTGTCCGTCGATTGGGCCAAAGTAGCGCAGTTTAAGCGCCTCAAAGAGGTTGGCACTGCTACTGATGATGCCCTTGAGTCCTTCGGTAAGTTTGTGAGCCATGGCACGGCTAAAATTCTTGCCGCGCGGAAGATGTCCAAGCAGGTTCCAGACATCATCCTTGATCTTATTGTAGGTGGGCGATAACGAAATGTCGGTCAGATATTCTTTTAAGGCACCTACGTTTGGATCAATGCCCATGCAGTTGTCGTTGAGAATAATCAGCATGTCCGCATCGGCTACACCTGCATGGTTCATGCCTTCGAAGGCTAGTCCTGCCGTCATGGCGCCGTCGCCGATCACTGCGACAACTTTGCGATCGGTCTCTCCTTTCTGTTTGGCGGCCATGGCCATGCCCAAGGCGGCAGAGATTGAGGTAGAGGAGTGTCCTACGCCAAATGTATCGTAGGGGCTTTCACTTCTTTTAGGAAAACCACTAAGTCCTTTGTATTTACGGTTGGTAGGAAACTGATCTCTTCGTCCGGTCAGTATTTTATGTCCATAGGCTTGATGCCCTACGTCCCATACCAATTGATCGTAGGGCGTGTTGTAAACGTAGTGCAGCGCTGTGGTGAGTTCTACTACACCCAGGCTGGCCCCGAAATGTCCACCGTGCACACTTACGATGTCGATGATATACTGGCGCAACTCTTCGCAAACTTGGTGCAGTTTTTCGCGCGGGAGTTTTTTTAGGTCCTCCGGACTGTTGATGGTCTTGAGCAAGCTTCCGGGTTCAATTTGCATAGCACAAAGGTTAGGCCTAAAATTAGGGAAATTAATGTCGATGCCCTTTCCTTTTTCGGGGCACCTTATTTGAACAAAATTGGGCTAAAAAGGTTGATGAGGCTCCACTAAAAACACCCCGTGACCACTGGTCCCAAGCGCCTCTTTTAGAGACGGCAGCACGTTGTACCTTTAGTCCGCTATGGGTTTCTTATCTGATCGCAATAGGTTGTATTGGGTGCTGCAGTTGGGTGGCTGGGGTACGTTTTTGGCCGGGTCATTTATTTTGGCCAACATCTTTAATCTGGAGTATCCCGAGGCGATTATTATCAATCGCACTATTGTAATGACGCTAACCGGGTTATTTGCCTCTCATATGCTTAGGGAGGTACTCAAAAATTCGGGTCTGATGCAAAAAAAGTTAGAGCGATCGATTCCTTGGTTGCTATTGGCATTGGCTCTCTCTTCTTTTGTTTATGGTTTACTAGTGCTGGCCTGCTTTGAGACTTTTGATCTATACCTCTCACAAGAGACGATCGAAAAATTGAATATGGGGCAATTGCTGTTGGCCGTGAGTCTGGAAATGAGCACCATCATGTTGGTCTGGCTCACCATCTACTGTTTTTATCATTATTATGACGATAGCCGAAAGCGTCAGCTTGAGCAGCTTCAGTTAGAGGGGGTCATCAAGCAAATGGAGTTAAAGACGCTCAAGGCGCACCTGAATCCGCATTTTATTTTTAATTCTCTCAATAGTATCCGGGCCTTGGTCGAACTAGATCCGGGTCGTGCGCGCCGCGCCATTACCGAGCTCAGCAATTTGCTGCGGGGTAGTTTACAAACCGAACAAGCACAACTGGTGCCCCTGCAAAAGGAGATAGATATCATCCGCGACTACCTTGCGCTCGAGAGCATCCGCTTCGAAGACAGGATGCAGGTAGAATGGCAGATAGCAGAAGATACCTTATCACTTTCTGTTCCTCCAATGATGTTACAGACTTTGGTAGAAAATGCGATCAAGCATGGGATCGGCACGTTATCTGAGGGAGGGCGCATTACCATTCGTTCTACGCGTGAGTCGGCTATTCATCAACATGTGCTGGAGATCATCAATACCGGTACGCTGAACGGGTCAGAACATACCCCGGGGTTTGGTATTAGCAGTACACAAAGCCGACTAGTCTTGCTGTATGGATCGGCTGCGCATTTTGATATTGTACAGCTGCCTGAGCGGTTGGTTAAAGCCACTGTACGTATTCCTCTTTGATCAATTTTTTGTTATGCCTATCAAAACTATTATTATCGACGACGAAAGGCTGGCACGCGTGGAGTTGCGCAAGCTGCTGGGCGAATTTTCTGAAATAGAAATTGTAGAAGAGGCTGTTAATGCCGACGAGGCCTTGCAGAAGATCGAGTTGCTGCAACCCGAGTTGATCTTTCTAGATATTCAAATGCCCGGTAAGACTGGGTTTGACCTATTGGCAGAACTCGACCGCAGCCCAGAGGTTATTTTTACCACAGCCTACCACGAATACGCCATCAAGGCTTTTGAGTTTAATGCGCTCGATTATCTTACTAAGCCCATCGACCCCAGACGACTGGCTGATGCCCTACAAAAGCTGCAGGGCCAAGAATTACGTCGCTCTTCGACTGCAATACCTTTATCGTCGGCGTTGCTCTCCGAGCAAGATCAGGTCTTTGTTAAAGACGGAGAACGTTGCTGGTTTGTAAAGCTGAGTGAGATTCGACTCTTCGAAAGTGTGGGCAACTATGCCCGTGTTTTCTTTGGTGCCAACAAGCCTCTTATCTTAAAATCGCTCAATGCGCTTGAGGATCGACTCGATCCCCGTGTCTTCTTTCGCACCAATCGAAAGCATATCGTCAATTTACGAATGATAGAAAAAGTAGAGCCTTACTTTAATGGCGGTCTCTTGCTCGAGTTAAAGGGTGGCGAAAAGATTGAGGTCAGCCGCAGACAAACGCTTCGGTTTAAGGAGATGATGAGCCTATAGTTTTGGACATCGACGGACCCACACGAATGTTATGCGTTTTACCAACTGCGAGAGAGGCCCTATGGCAAGTGCTTAGAATGGCAGTGTCGGGATGTGATCAAGAAGTTCGGTGAACCGCTTCGCTGATGGCTTGAATGAGACTGCGATCTTTTTCGATGGCATTTCCGACCACTACCACATCGGCCCCGGCCCGGCAAATGGCTGCTGCCTTTTCTGCAGTTGTAATGCCTCCGCCTACAATCAGCGGCACGTCGATCTGCGTAGCTACGGCCGTTACCATCTCTTCGCTTATGGGAGTGCGTGCCCCGCTACCGGCATCTAGATAGATTAGCTTCATGCCCAACATTTCGGCGGCCATGGCTGTGCACTGGGCGATTTCTTTTTTGTTAGACGGAATAGGGCTGGCATTGCTGATGTATGAAACGGTGGTGGGCGCACCTCCGTCAATAACCATATAGCCCGTGGAGAGCACTTCGAGACCACTTTGTTTTACCAAGGGAGCCGACAAGACATGTTGCCCAATCAAAAGATCGGCATTTCGTCCCGAAACCAGTGATAGATACAACAAGGCATCTGCATAGCGGGTTACCTGCGAGGGGCTGCCCGGAAAGAGGATCACCGGAATATCGCTGTGCTTTTTTAGGTATTGGACCTGCTCTTCGAGTTGATGCGATATAACCAGGCTGCCACCCACGAACCAAAAATCAACAGCCGATTCGGCTCCTAGCGCGATTAACTCATCTAGCACTGCCACGGGGGCCTTGTCGGGGTCGATGAGTACCGCAAAGGACTTTTTCTGTTTGGCTTTTCGCTCAGTGAGCAGTGAATAAAGAGATCTTTTCATTGGGTGATTTGCCTGCTGCAAATTTGCGGAAAATAGTTTGCATTGAGGGGTATAATATTCTTACATACTGATCCTGAAATTTCCAAAAAAATCTTCCAAAAAGTAATCCAGAAGATGTGAAGAAATGCCCAAATCCCCGACAGACAAGGGTTGTATGCGATTTATTGCGTATTTTCCACACAATGTGAATATTTGAGGGTTTGTTTGTTTTAGAGTAAAAAATATTTTCGTTGACGACCATGCGAAAGCTTGGATCGTAATCGAACCAAGGCCCAAAACCCAGTAAATTCTTTTTTGAATATGCCCAGTAAGAAGTCAGCCGCTACCAAAGGCGGGTTGCAGTTTAGTCGCCGCTTTACTCGTGATGATGTAAGTGTTTTTGATCAGTTCGAATACGATTACCGAACCTCGGTTATTCGTAATCCTTCTGGCGAAGTGGTCTTTGAAATGACCAATGTCGAAGTACCCAAACAATGGAGCCAGATTGCTACCGATATCTTGGCGCAGAAATATTTTAGAAAAGCCGGTGTGCCCCAGCCCGACAATAGTCTGGGTCGCGAAACCTCTGCCAAGCAAGTGGCCCATCGTATGGCCAACTGTTGGAGAGTTTGGGGAGAGCGCTATGGCTATTTCGCCAGCAGCAAAGACGCTCAAGTTTTTTACGATGAGTTGGTGTATTCCATCCTAAACCAGATGTGTGTGCCCAATAGTCCCCAGTGGTTCAATACCGGTTTGTACGAGAGCTATGGCATTGCCGGAAAGCCACAAGGTCACTATTACGTAGATCCTGCCGATGGTCAGCTCAAAAAATCACAAAATGCCTATGAGCGCCCACAACCTCATGCCTGTTTTATTCTCAGCGTAGATGATGATCTGGTTAACGAGGGTGGCATCATGGACCTTTGGGTTCGTGAGGCTCGCATCTTTAAATACGGATCTGGGGTGGGTACTAATTACTCTAATCTGCGCGGCGAGGGAGAAAAACTCAGCGGCGGCGGTAGCAGCTCCGGGCTCATGAGTTTTTTAAAGATCGGCGATCGTGCAGCTGGTGCTATCAAGAGTGGAGGTACGACCCGTCGCGCTGCCAAGATGGTTTGTCTTGATCTCGATCACCCCGAGATCGTGCAGTTCATCAATTGGAAAGTAGAAGAAGAAAAGAAAGTAGCGGCTCTTATTGCAGCTGGTTATCCCTCGGGTTACGAAGACGAGGCTTACCGCACTGTGAGTGGTCAGAACTCCAACAACTCTATTCGTATTCCTAATTCGTTCTTTGAAAAATTAGAGAATGATGAGGATTGGGAATTAACTGCGCGCCAAGATGGACGCGTTATGAAAAAAGTTCCTGCTCGCGAGCTTTGGAATCAAATCGCTTATGCCGCTTGGCGCTGCGCTGACCCCGGCACGCAGTACAACACCACCATCAACGAGTGGCACACATGCCCCGAGGGAGGTCCCATCCGCGCTTCGAACCCTTGCTCGGAGTACATGTTCCTCGACAATACCGCTTGTAATTTGGCCTCTGCCAATCTGATGAAGTTCTACGATACCACAAATAATAGTTTCGATGTAGAGGGTTACGAGTACAACACACGCCTGTGGACCGTGGTGCTGGAGATCTCTGTTTTGATGGCGCAGTTTCCCTCTAAAGAAGTGGCGCAGCTCAGCTATGAGTATCGCACACTTGGATTGGGATATGCCAACCTCGGCACGATGCTGATGGTAAGCGGTATTCCCTACGATAGCGAGGAGGCTCGTGCCATTGCCGGAGCTCTCACAGCGATCATGACCGGTGTTTCGTACAAGACCTCGGCCGAGTTGGCTAGTGTGCTTGGTCCTTTTGCTCGTTACGAAGAGAACAAGCAGCACATGATGCGCGTAATGCGTAATCACCGCTTGGCTGCTTATGATGCTGATGAATATGAAAACCTCAGCTTAAAGCCACAAGGTATCAAAGCAAAATATTGCCCTGATTATCTGCTAAAGGCGGCTTGTAAAGCTTGGGATGATGCCGTAGAGCTCGGCGAGCAATATGGTTACCGTAACGCACAGGCTACTGTTATTGCCCCCACCGGCACCATTGGACTGGTGATGGATTGCGATACCACAGGAGTAGAACCCGATTTTGCACTCGTTAAATTCAAGAAACTCTCCGGAGGTGGTTACTTTAAGATTATCAATCAAAGTGTACCTGTTGCGCTCAAGAATTTGGGTTATAGCGAAAAAGAAACCGATGCTATCATCAAGTATGCCGTAGGTTCTGCCAGTTTTGCCGGCGCGCCTTTTATCAATCATCAATCGCTGAGCGAAAAAGGATTTATTGCCGACGAAATCAAGCGTCTCGATGCGGCAGCGCTAACGGCTTTTGAGATTGGCTTCGTCTTTAATAAGTACACTCTCGGTGAAGAATGTTTGCAGCGTCTCGGCTTTGCCCCCGAGCAATACAACGACTTTGAATGGAGTCTGCTCGAGGCCCTTGGCTTTACTGATGAGCAGATCGAAGCTGCTAACGATTATGTATGCGGTACCATGATGATCGAAGGGGCCCCGGGTCTTAAAGAAGAGCATCTTCCTGTTTTTGACTGCGCCAACAAGTGCGGTCAAAAAGGACAACGCTATATTCATGCGCACGGACATATTCGCATGATGGGTGCCACGCAACCCTTCATTAGCGGGGCAATTTCTAAGACCATCAACCTGCCTCATGAAGCTTCGGTAGAAGAGATCGCAGATGCTTATTACCTAAGTTGGAAGTTAGGGCTAAAGGCCAATGCCCTGTACCGCGATGGATCAAAGCTATCTCAACCCCTCAGCAATAAGAGCGACAAAAAGAAAAAAGCCGATACGACCGATGCCGCCACCGCCGACACAGCTGCAGTTGCCGATTCGAACATCGTTGATCTTGGAAAGCTGACTGTTGAGGAGTTACTAGATGAGGTACAGAAGCGTGTGCAGGCTTCTCCCGATACAAAGCTCAAGCGCCGACTGGCCAAGATCGTGGAGCGTCGCACCTTGCCTGCCAAGCGCAGAGGCTTTACGCAAAAGGCAAAGATCAGCGGACAGGCCGTATTCCTTCGCACCGGAGAGTATGCCGATGGAACGTTGGGCGAGATCTTCGTAGATATGGCCAAAGAGGGTGCTACCATGCGCAGTATGATGAACTGCTTTGCCATCTCTGTGTCGATTGGTCTGCAATACGGTGTGCCTCTCGAAGAGTTCGTCGATAAATTCGCCTTTACCCGCTTTGATCCCTCTGGTTTTGTGGAGCATCCCAACATCAGGACAACGACTTCTATCGTAGACTTTATTTTCCGCGTACTTGGTTACGAGTATCTCGGCAGAACCGATCTGGTTCATGTGCTCGACAAGCCAGAAGTTATGAATACTGGTGCAGATGATTGGGACGAAGTACCTTCTAATCCGTTAGAGTATGCCAAAGATCCCGAGCTCTCCAGCATCCGTATTACTCCAGCTGCGGGCACCACACAACCGGCCAAAGCTGCTGCTCCCAAGGCAGTACCCAAAGCCGAAAAGGTAGACAGCGCCCTTGATGCCATGAATGCCGTGGCTAAGAATATGCAAAGTGATGCACCTGCATGTAACGTATGCGGCAACATCATGATGCGCAGCGGTGCCTGCTACAAGTGCAACAACTGCGGCAACCAGGGTGGTTGTGGTTAATACCCTCCTTGGTTCTTGAATAGTTTGAATCCCGCCCGATGTGGCGGGATTTTTTTTAAAGTTTTCGGGTAGAGGATGCTATTTTCTCTGGGTCAGATGAAAACAGCTAAAAAGGGAACGGCTCGCAGCAGGAGGTATTCGCCGAATTAACAGCTACAAAAGATAGCCACAGCGAATTAGAGTAGGAGCGAGGAGAGTTAGTTCCCAAACAAATTCCCTACGGCTCCCTCGAGCATAGGAAACTTTTCGACCACATAGTTTTTTATCGTGGTAAGTGCTTGTTGGGCTTGTTCGTCGGTAAGACCGGCTTCGGCCTTTAGTTTGTCGATCAATTCTTGCATAGAAGTAAGATAAAGGCCATACGTTCTATAGCGGCAATACTAAGCAACTTTCAGTAAGCTGAGTTTGCTTTTGTTAAAGTGCTGCTCGGCATATGGCAGGTCCAAAATAAACTCTTTGGTATCGGTAGAGGGTAATTCGTACATGGCGTCGGTCAGAATACTCTCGCAAATACTACGCAGGCCGCGGGCGCCCAGCTTATACTCCAGCGCTTTGGCTACCATAAAATCCAGCACGTCGTCTTGAATCGTTAGCGCAATACCCTCCATTTCAAAAAGACGGGTGTATTGTTTTACCAGCGCATTGCGAGGCGTGGTCAAGATAGCGCGAAGGGTAGCGGCATCGAGTGGGTCCAGGTGAGTGACCACTGGTAAGCGGCCCAGCAATTCAGGTATCAAACCGAACGACTTGAGGTCGGTGGCGTTTACATAACTAAGCAAATTGCGGGTGCGGCGATCTTGTTCTTCTTTGTCGACATTAAATCCGATTGTATTGGTATGCACCCGACGAGCAATAATCCGATCGATACCATCGAAGGCTCCACCACAGATAAAAAGAATATTCTGGGTATTGACCTTGATTAATTTTTGCTCAGGGTGTTTGCGTCCGCCTTGCGGGGGTACGAGTACATCGGTTCCTTCAAGGAGTTTGAGCATCCCTTGCTGTACACCTTCGCCACTCACATCGCGTGTAATAGAAGGGTTGTCACTTTTACGCGCAATCTTATCAATCTCGTCAATGTATACAATACCACGTTCGGCCGCCGCTACGTCGTAGTTGCAAACTTGCAGTAAGCGACTTAAAATACTCTCTACATCTTCGCCAACGTAACCAGCTTCGGTAAATACCGTGGCATCCACAATGGCAAAAGGCACATTGAGCATGCGGGCAATACTTTTGGCTAGCAATGTTTTTCCAGTACCGGTCTCGCCCACCATAATGATATTGCTTTTTTCTATCTCAATTTCGTGGTGGTTGGGTAGTTCGGTGCTACGTTGCTGCAATCGTTTGTAGTGGTTATAGACGGCTACGGATAATACTTTTTTAGCCTCGTCTTGGCCGATCACGTATTCGTCTAGAAAGCGTTTGATCTCGGTGGGCTTTTTTACAGAAAGCTTGAAGCTGTTCTTGGTCTTATCTTCTTTTACCGTTAATTCCTGGTCGATAATCTCACGGGCATGCTCCACACAATTCTCACAGATATGTCCATCCTGTCCTGCAATCAGGATCTTGACCTCGTCGCGGCTGCGACCACAAAAAGAACAATGAAGCGTATTCTTAGCCATCCTGCAAAATTAAAAAAACCGCCCCGAAAGGGACGGTTAATATTTTAAATAATTAAAAATCAATCAATTAAGTCATTTATTCTAGCCAGTAAATCTAGCGGGGCATCGTTAATAACAGGTCATTGGACGCAGCAACCTCTTAGAGCTTGTTCAGCAATTTATCGGCAATCCCGTATTCGATGGCTTGTTTGGCATCCATCCAGTAGTCGCGGTCAAAGTCTTTCATAATCTGATCTACCGTTTTGCCGCAATTCTTAGCTAAAATGCCGGCACCGATTTCCTTGACCCGGCGTGTCTGCTCCGCCTGAATTTCCAGATCGGTACTGACGCCACGAATGTATCCTCCCAGCGAGGGCTGATGGATCATCACTTCGCCGTGCGGAAAAATATAGCGCTTGCCCTTGGCCCCGCCGCTCAGCAAAATGCTACCCATCGAAGCGGCCAGTCCCATACAGATGGTGCTTACCGGGCTACTGATCATTTGCATCGTATCGTACATGACCATACCACTAGTGACCACGCCCCCGGGGCTGTTAATATAAAATTTGATCTCTTCTCCGGGCTTATCTGCTTCGAGTAATAATAATTTGCTCACCACATCTTTGGCCGATTTATCGTCGACTACACCCCACAGGTATACAGCCCTTTTTTCGAAAAAATAGCGTTCTAGTTTTTTGCTAAACATGCCCAGGTCACTCTTGGGTTGCTCCTCTTTTTCTTCTTCTTCGCTGCGCCATTCGGGGCTGTTGGCAAAAGGAGGATGCTGAAAAGGATGGCGATTCATATAGGTAGTTTAATCTTTCTTTTGTTTACGAGGATTGGTAACAAGTACTTCGTCGACTAGTCCGTACTCTTTGGCTTCGGCAGCGGTCATCCAATTATCGCGATCGAAGTCCTGTTCGATTTGTTCAATGGATTTACCCGTATGCGTTTGCACTACTTCGTAAAGTTCTTTTTTTAGTTTACGAATCTCTTTGACGGTGATCTCTATGTCGCTGGCTTGTCCGCCAATGGCGCCGCTGGGCTGGTGCATCATAATGCGAGAGTGTCGCAGGGCCGCTCGCTTTCCTTTGGTACCGGCTCCGAGCAATACGCAGGCCATAGAGGCCGCCACACCAATGCAAATGGTAGCAATATCGGGGCTTACATATTGCATGGTATCATAGACGCCTAGCCCGGCATAAACACTGCCCCCGGGGCTATTGATGTACATGTTGATGTCGCGAGTGCGATCAGACGAATCCAAAAACAGTAATTGAGCCGTTACAATGTTGGCGATCTCATCATTGATGGGGTAGCCTAAAAAAATAATGCGGTCCATCATCAGCCGGCTGTAAACATCCATCACTGCCACGTTCAGGGAACGTTCTTCGATGATGTTAGGGGTCATAGCGGTAATCAAGTGATTGCCGTATTGATGCAGCGTGTTGCTGGAGATGCCCCGGTGTTTGATGGCAAATTTTTCGAATTCCGATTGGGTGCTCATGTGCGCGTTGAGATTTAGAAACAATAGTAGCAAATATCCGTCCAAAAGGCGGGTCGGCAAAAATAAAGACAGGATGACAGATGAGCCTATGACAAGAACCGCAGACCCTTACTAATGGTGGTCATGCTGATGGCTTTCTACCATCGATGTAAAGTCCTCGGCAGTAATAGCTTTGTCGGTGGGATGTAGCTGTGTAGTGGCCCACTCGAACATCTTTTGTGTCTGTATACGATGAAATGCGTCCTCAACATACTTACGGTCCTTCATCATCTTTTCGACGTAGTCGTTGATCCAGGGTTGTTCCTCGGCCATAGACATACCTCCCATGTAGCTAAAGAGCTGCTGCTTGGCAAACTGGCGTAATTCTTGCGGATCGACCTGAATTCCATTGTCAGCTACGATCTTCTCAGAAATAAGGGTCCACTTAAGTTGATTGGAAAATTTGGGGTACTCTTCTTCTGCCTGCTCGGGAGTTTTTGGATTTTCTCCCTGTGTTTGTAGCCATTTTTTTAAAAAGGCCTCGGGTAGCGACAGTGGAGTATGATCGAGCAGCTGATGGTACAGTTGATCGTGGATCTGGTTAGTGGCCTGGGCGTTCCAATGGGCCTGAATTTCTTCTTTGATCTTTTCGCGAAACTGCTCGAGCGTTTTGATCTCTTTTGACGGGTAAAGCTGCTCAAAGAATTCCTCGTTGAGTTCTCTTTTTTCGAGGAGGCCAATTTTGGTAATGGCGATGCTAAAAAGTAGGTTATCGGCAGAAGTATCGGTCTTGTCAAAACCTAGGTCACCACGCAGCCACTCTCTCTCTTTTTCTTCGAAGGCCTCTCCCAACGAGAACGTAAGGGTCTCACCAGTCTTCTTTCCCATCCATTGCTTACGGGCGTTTTCGGAGAAATATTTTACCAGTAGTGAATTGTCTTTATTGGCTCCTCCTTCGACGGGCTCACCAGTTGCACCCACTTGCGTGAAATGCACGTTAAGGACATTTTCTTCGTTATCGACAACTTCCTGATCTTTCATGTTTCCGTAGCGATTTTGCAAACGGGTCAGTTCGTTATCGATCATTTCGCCGGTTACCGTTACTACATACCGAGTAATGGCGGCCTTGCCCAGGTCGGGCAACTGCACGGGGGGCTTGCATCCAATTTCGAAATGAAACGTATAGTCGAGCGGGTTATTACAATCAAGTTGGTTAAAGTCGGCCTCGAGTGGCAGGGGCTGGGCAAAGATTTCGATCTTTTCTTGCTGCAGCCAGCCGATCAGTTCACGGTCTACGGTCTTGAGCACTTCGTCGGTAAACAGAGAGGGACCGACCATCTTTTTGATAAGACCCGTGGGTACCATTCCCTTTCTAAAGCCGGGAATGTTGGCTTTGCGACCATAGTCTTTGACTGACCTTTCGAAAGAGGGTAAGTAATCTTTTTTGTCGAGGGTTACGGTCAGGCGATCGTGCAAGGGACCAATAGGGGAACGGGTAACGGTTGCCATAATTCGTTTTAAATATGCTGCTATGTCCGGATGGAGGGACTCGAACCCCCACACCTTGCGGCATCAGATCCTAAGTCTGACGTGTCTACCAATTTCACCACATCCGGAGGACTCTCTTGCAAAGGGGCTGCAAATGTAGCTTTTTTCGGTCGTTGTAGACACTTTTAGTACCAAAAAACCTTAGATTTGATACAATCCAACACTGACCAAACTGCTGCTGATGAGAAAAAAACTGATCGGTCTATTGTTAATGACCTATGCTCTGGGTGCTTTTTCCCAGAATCCTGCCACCACCTTTACGATCCCTAATCGGACTATTTTGCTGCCTTGCGGCACAAGTTGTACCCCTGTTTCGGTGCAGGTGCCCCATGTTAAACAGACCAACACCTATGTGGTGACCACTCCGGCCTACCAGCCCTTTGCCTATGTAACCCCAACAGGCACTGTGGTAAGCTCAATTTATGTAGACGATACCTGGAGCCAGCCGATTGCCTTGCCTTTCCCCTTTTGTTATTACGGAAATAGCTTTAACTCGCTGTTGATGGGCTCTAACTCTGCCCTGACCTTCGACCTTAGCCGGGCCGGGCTGGGCAGTGGCTATTCGATCAGCAGTAGTACGGGTGCGATTCCTAATACCAGCTATACCGCTAACATGATCTTTGGGCCTTACCATGATATAGATCCCAGTGATCCTTCTGCGAATAAAAAAATCGAGTGGAGAATTGAGGGTGCCGCTCCTAAGCGTCGCTTTATTGCAAGCTATAACGACATGCCTTACTTTGGGTCGAGCTGTACAACACCTAGAGCCACTCACCAAATGGTACTTTACGAGGCCACCGGTATTGTAGAAGTGTATATTCAAGACAAACCTGTTTGCACCTCCTGGAACGGCGGCAACGCTATTTTGGGGATGCAAGACGGTACCCGTACCCAAGCGGTTGCTGCTCCCGGAAAGAACGCCACACAGTGGGGTAGCACAGCCATGAATGAGGCTTACCGATTTATTCCAAGTGGCGGAACCTCTCGGTATAAGTCGGCTCGCCTTATGGTCAATGGGGTGCAGGTCAACATCGCCGATACCAGCACATCTTCGCCTGGAGTGCTCAATCTTAACTTTCCTAACGTATGCCCCACGGCAGATAGCACGGCCTATGTTGTGCAGGTAACCTACGGTGACTGCAATAACCCATCGGCCGACGTTGTATTTACCGATACGATCTTTGTAAAAAAGACAGGTCCCGGAATTTCGGTAGCCAAAACCGATCCTAACTGTGCGCCCAATGGCACAATTACTGTAACGGCACAGGGCGGAACAGCCCCACTGCAATACAGTATCAATGGGGGAACAACCTGGCAGTCGTCCAATACATTTACCGGATTGGCCGGAGGTACTTATTCGGTGGTGGTACGCGATGCTGCTAACTGTAGGTCGAGTGTACAAACCATTACGCTAGCCGTTTCGAATACCTTGACGCAATCTATCGCCACTACGGGAGCCAATTGTACGACGGGTGGCACAATCACTGTAACTGCAACTGGAGGTGGAAATCCTCCGTATGAATATAGCATCAATGGGGGAACGACTTGGCAATCGTCCAACACCTTTACCGGGTTGGCCGGGGGTACTTACACAGTGGTAACGCGCAATCCTGTTTCCACCTGTACCGCTACTAGCACTGCCACTATTTCGTTTACCAATACGTTAACGCTGGATCCTATCAACGGCACTAGTATTTGTTTTGGTGCTTCGTTTACGCCGGCAGTAACCTCCAATGCCACTAGCTTTAGTTGGACACCTACTGCTGGTGTTAGTAATGCTACCATTGCAACGCCTGTGTTTTCTCCCGCTGTCACCACAAATTATACGCTGTTAGCTCGTTTGGGTACTTGCTCTACCCAACGCACCATGACGGTTACGATTTTTCCGGGAGCTACTGCTAATGCAGGTCCGGATGCGACCATTATTGCTGGTGATGTCTACACCATGCAAGCCAGTGGTTCTGCGGGCACGTATTTGTGGACACCTTCAACGGCCTTAACTAACGCAGCCTTGCTTAATCCTAATGCGAATCCTGCGCTTACTACTACTTACTCTTTGCGGGTAACTACTTCTCAGGGTTGCGTGGCAATCGATGATATGACCTTAACCGTGATTCCGTATTGTATTAAACCCATGAACGCCTTTACACCTAATGGCGATGGCATCAATGACCGTTGGTTAATTACCAATGGCAATTGTTTGGCCAATGCACAAGTACAGGTGTTTAATCGTTATGGGGCAAAAGTTTTTGAGGATAAGAATTACCGCAATACCTGGGAGGGCACCTACAATGGTAACCCGCTTCCTGATGGAACCTACTATTATGTCATCACCTTTAGACTTATCAATAATAAAGTAGAGACCAGATCGGGCAACGTAACGATTTTGCGCTAACCACCGTTTAATTCAAACTTATGAACCGTATTCTTTCTATACTACTTTTTACACTGACATGCGGAACACTGCATGCGCAGCAGCTGATGACCTCTTCGCTCTACGAGCTACAAGGCAATCTACATAATCCGGCAATGGCGGGTTTACGCAAACAAACGGTACTGGGTGCTTCTTATCGCAGTATGTGGAGCGGAATTGAGGGTAGTCCCGTTACAGCCTTGGTCTATGGATCCACTTTTTTGCAAAAAGCTGGCATTGGAATCGGTGGCTATCTGTACAGTGACGTAACTGGGCCTACCAGTAGAAGAGGTATTCAAACTTCGTACGCCTATCACATTCCCATGCAAAATGGTGCGCAATTCTCCGTGGGACTCGAGGCACGCTTTCAGCAATTTGCCATCGACAAGGCGATGTTGATCGATGCATTGGGTACCGATCCTGTTATGGGCGGGGCCGCCAATCGGTTTAAGGGAGATGCAGGATTAGGAATCGCTTACACCGCTCCTAATTGGCAAATCGGTGCATCGGTGAGTCAACTCATTCAATCGAAGCTCGATTTTTACACAGGCAACCTAATGCGTAACGAAGAGGCTCGTTTATATCGTCATTTTTACCTGCAGGGGTCTTATCAGTGGCAGGTAGATGCTAATACACGCATCATCCCTAACTTCTTAGTGATCTATTTACCCAATGCGCCCACAGAACTACAGGCCGGTGCCCGAGTAGAGCACCGCGAGATTTTCTGGTGGGGGCTTTCGCTGCGCGCGCGCCAAAGCTGGATGCTGTCGGCCGGGGTAAAAGTGCAGCAAAGAATGACACTTGGTTATTCGTTTGATATTTACTCAACTCCACTCAGCGTTTTTGACCGCGGCCCCAACGCGCATGAGATCTTGATTCGCTACCAGTTTAGCAAATAAGCTGTTTCGTTCGTCTGTTTCTGTACGATCTCTTTTGCAAAGGGGATATTTTGTAAATTCGTAGACCATGGAAACGGTCGCGCATATACCCGCCTACAGCCTAAGTCAGGAAGAGGAAAAAAAACTCATTCTGCGCGAGTACCGTTCGCTTCTTAAGATTTTAAAATCACGGATCAAACCTGGCGACAAACTGTTGCTACGGTCGGCATTCGAATTAGCGGCCGACGCACATAAGACCATGCGCCGAA